>OGXI01001508.1_pt1 | contig 19192 bp, 30 predicted proteins | sample 1576221 | NCBI WGS metagenome assembly OGXI01 (sample SAMEA3541523, study PRJEB24748) | human gut metagenome | biome: human gut; feature: human-associated habitat; material: faeces | place: China | collected 2012
ACCGATGATTCCATTTATCGGTATCCGGATATCATGACTCATATTAGACAAAAACCGTGATTTAAGCGCTGCATCTTTCCTGGTTTCCGCAACCTGCTGTAGCAGTTCCTGTTCTTTTTTCTTAACATCACTGATACTGCGGATCGCACACAATACATGGGTCAGATTACCGTCTTTGTCCCTTTTCTTCTCGATAAAACGAAGTTTATGCCAGTTGCCATCTTTCATCTGGTACTCCATCACAATGGTCTCTTCATTCTTCATTCGTACAGGCAGTGTCGTTATATCTGTAAATTTAAGAAACGCTTCCTGATACTCTTCTGCCACTAACTTCTTGCATACATTCCTGTTTCCGGAAAAGACTTCTCCGGATTTTTTATAATTCATATTCTCAGCATCCCGGTTTGCAATTTCTTTCGAAATTGAAAGCGAGTACAATTCGGAGGAAGAAAGTGCAGATTGCACACTTATTAATATTGTTAATATAGAGGTTCAATAATTAAATTCCCGCCCCGGAGGTTGCGAGGGCAGAGGAGAGTAATATGCAAGAATTAAAATTTAATAAAAGAAGAAAATTAGACAGATTCTTAGCCACCTTGCCTGAGGGCATGGTTTTTAAGTCAAATAATGAGTTTCGCATAAAAATGCCAAACGGATACATTAGTATTGGGTATTATTACCATGATTATCATGCATTTGGGGGACATCGTAATTCTGAATACAATACTATACAAGAAAACATAGATGCAGTAAAAGAACTTATTGACAAATACGGTAAAAGGGGAGTAGGATATAGATAAGGTTTTTAATAGCTCCATTTTGGGATGTAAATGTTAGCTTAGTTTTGTACCTTAAAAACATTAATAGTTCCATTCTGGAAGATAAAGCACTTGCTTCGGCAGGTGCTTTTTTGTTGTTTTGAGAAAAAAGAAAAGAAGGAAGAACTGATTCTTCCCTCTTGTTCGTTGTCCTGTTAGTGGACTAATTATTTTAAATTAATAGTTATCTTCTTGTCTGTCCAGAACGAAGCACTATATTCTAAAATCACTTTCTTTGCGTCTTTTGGTACCTCATAGTATGCTGTAAAGCTCACGTTCTTTCCTGGAGATAAATTAGTGTTGACAAAATCACTGTTTCCTATGTATTGCTGTTCACAAGCTGAATTGTCCGCATAGCATTCGCAATCAGATACAGATACATATTTGTCACCTTTTTCTGCAATATTTTCACAAGTAAAATCTACGGCCACATATTCATATCCGTCTTTTGCAGTAAAATACTCTCCACCATCATATCCAAATTCAGCCTTTTTAGCGGTTACTTTTAAACCGTCATTCTCAAAAGATTCGCCAACCTTTACGCTGTCTTTCTCTTTTGTTTCTTCCTTTTTAGCGGTTTCTTTCTTGGCTGCTGTTGTTGCTGTGGTACTCTTTGTCTGAGAATCAGTGGAAGAACTGTCATCGTCACCACCACCCATTGCCATGCCTAAAACAGCCAGAACGATGATAATGATAATCACCCATTTCAACTTGCCGCCCTGTTTCTTCTGACAATGAGGACACACTTTAGCTTTTGCGTCGATCTCCTCTTTGCAGTACTTACAAACTTTAGTTTTTTCCTTGCTCATATTTTCTGCTCCTTTTTTATTATTACCTTATTGCAAATATTAGCAAAATGGTTTGTTGTAAATAAATTATACAATAAATAAAATGATTTGTCAGTATAAATATAAATAAATCTGCATATTTCTTTTAACGAAAACATAAAAAATATTATAGTAAAGACTCTTGATAAGTTAGAACAAATTTTCTATAATATAAAACATGACGCTTATATTGAAAGGAGTAACAATGGGAGAAGAGTACAGAGAGGAAATAATAGCATTGTTAGACAAAATAAAAGATGCAGGCGCATTAGCTTACCTGCATACTTTTATAAAACTTTTTGCGGAGAAGTGGGGATGACCTACTTCTCTGTTTTCCTTGAAAGCATTGACTCAATCATATCCATAACAATTTTCTTATCCCTTTCTTCTAAGAGAGAAAATTTTTCTAAGAATCTAAAATCATCTTTTGCTGCTTCGGGAGTTAATACCTTTTTCTTTGGTACATCAAAACCCATAAGCCACATAGGCTCAACACCTAATACTTTCGCCATCTTGCCACTACTTATGTTAGACGGTTGATGTGAACCATTCACATACTGGCTGATTGACGATTTACTAACTTTAGATTTTTCTGCTAGTTCTTGCGGTTTCAATTTAGCGTCGGACAATGCTTCTCGTATTCTTTTTGCGGTAACCTCGTGTTTCACAAAATTTCTTCCTCCTTTCTACATATTAATGATAACATAACAAGGTTTAACTTTCAACAGAAAAGTTAAATGATTTTAAACTTTTTTGTTGACATTTTGGTTAAACAGTGTTAAACTATAAATGTCAACAAAAGAAGGGAGGGTTAAAAGATGCCATATAAATATAATAAATTAAGAGGGCGAATTGTTGAGAAGTTTGGCTCGCAGGAAAAATTTGCGGAAACCTTGAAAAAAAGTAATGTTTCCGTATCTAGAAAAATGAATGGAAAAGTTGGTTTTTCTCAAAATGATATGGTTGAATGGGGAAACCTTCTTCACATTCCATTAGAAGAATATGGCGAATTTTTTTTCACCTAAAAGTTAAACGATGTTAAACTTTCAAGAAAAGGACGGTGACTAGATGGAAAATTTAATTCCTGTCAACTATGATACGGGGCAGCCGACTGTCTCTGCAAGAGATTTACATGAGGGTTTGGAAATAAACACTGATTTTAGGAAGTGGTTTCCTCGTATGACTGAGTATGGATTTACAGAAAATGTAGATTGGAAAAGGGTGTACCAAAAATGTCCTACCCTTGGCGGAGCCCAGAACATGGTTGACTATCAAATTTCAGTTGACATGGCGAAACAGATTTGCATGATTCAGCGTTCGGAAAAAGGCAGATTGTACAGACAACATTTTCTTGACTTAGAAAAAGCATGGAACACGCCGGAACAAGTTTTTGCAAGAGCTTTGAGAATGGCTGACAAAGCCATCGAATCTTTAAAAGCTGACAATGCATTTTTGCTTGAAAACGTTGAGCGTATGCGACCGAAAGAAGTGTTTGCAGATGCCGTTTCAGCAAGTCAGACATCAATTTTGATTGGTGAGCTCGCTAAGCTGTTGAGACAGAATGGCATCGAAATCGGACAACGAAGATTGTTTTCTTGGATGCGTGAAAATGGCTTTCTCCTCAAACGCGGGTCAGGCAGAAACATGCCAACCCAGAAAGGTATGGAGCTTGGATTGTTTGAAATCAAGGAAGGCTCCTACATTAACGGAGCGGGTGAAAATATCATCACCAAGACAACTAAAGTCACGGGTAAAGGACAGCAATATTTTATTAATAAATTCTTGCAATGTCAGGAACTTACGAAAAGAGAGGAGTAAAAAAATGAATGAACCTCCGAGACCAGAGTATGTTGCTAGACTACTCTACACCCTTTTAGGACGACAACAAGGTGTAGAGTATGACAAAGTATTCTACACTGATAAAGACGGTGTAGAGCATGAGGTAAAAAAGGAAGAGCCCTACCATTAAGCTCTTACGATAAATCATACAAGTAAATCATACAAAAGACTTGGCAATTTGTCAAGATAGGAGGTAGACATGGCAGTAATGAGAATAAATAAAACGACAGACTACACCGTTATGTCGAATTATCATTTTAGAGAAAAGGGTATGTCTTTAAAAGCAAAAGGCTTACTGAGTCTTATGCTTAGTTTACCGGAAGACTGGGACTTTACAGTTAAGGGACTGTCAAATTTAAATAAAGACGGCGTAGACGGCGTAAGAGCCGCATTAGAAGAGCTAAAAACGTTCGGATACCTGAGAGTGACTCGTGAGAGGAACGAAAAAGGACAGGTAAGCGGTACAGTTTACGACATTTACGAAAAACCAACACAGGAAAAACCTGTATTGGAAGAACCTAAAGAGGAAAAGCCTATATTGGAAAAACCAATACAGGAAAAACCTATACAGGAAAATCCAACGCAATTAAATACTAAAGGAATAAAATACTTAAATAATAAAATACTTAAGGAATCAAGTACTAAAGGAATAAAAGAGAGTGCGCGTGCAAAGAAAGAGCCGGAACAGTATTTCGAGGACGAAGAACTTAACTGCAAGTTTTTGGAATTCCTTGCTATGCGTAAGAAAATCAGAAAGCCAGTAAGAACAGACAGAGCTTTGAAAGCTTTACTCAAAAAATTACACGAGCTGTCCGGCGGAGATTTGGGAACGATGAAAAAAATCATAGACCAGTCATTGGACAAGGAGTGGTTAGGATTCTTTGAGCTGAAAACAGGTAACGACAGCACGAAGAACATTAACGACCGACTGTACGGAGATATACAGCACTGGGCGGCACAAAAAGAACAGGAGGGAGGCGGAATGTATGACGATTTCGGAGTTTTCTAAAATCGTAGCCGCATTAAAGACCGTCTACACGGCTCCAGGATTTGTTCCCAACGAACAGGCGTTAGATATGTGGTATCGCTTGGTAGGCAAGAACAACGACTACCAGACAATAAGCGTAGCGGCACAGATGTACATGACAACAGGCAAGTTTCCGCCAACACCGGCAGATATTTTGGAGTGTGCCAGCAAGCTCAAGGCAGAAAGCAGCTACCTGAGCGAGCAGGAAGCGTGGGCAACAGTGGCAAAGGCGTGCAGTAATGGAATTTACGGTTACAGAGAGGAGTTTGACAAACTGCCCCCTGCGTTGCAAAAGGCAGTAGGAACGCCACAGACGCTCCATGACTGGGCGGTAGTAGATTCAGCGGACTTTCAGACGGTCATACAGTCAAACTTCCTCAGAAGCTATAGAGCGGCGTTAGAAGTACAAAAGGAGATAGACAAGTACCCACCGAAGCTCCAAGAAATGATAAGAGCGGCGGGAGCGATAGAACAGCAAGAGACAGTACCAGAACTGCCCACACTGGGAGAAATAGTTGGGCGGTTAGAACAGGATAATAAAAATTATACCCCGGAACAATGTAGCGGAGCGTTGGGGGATTGGATAGCAGGAAAGAAGGAGAGGTTAGGTTATGAATAACACAATGATTAGCGTAAACGGCTTTGCGAAAAGAGAGTATGAGGACGTCTTAGAGAAAAAAGGTGTAATTCCTGCAAGTGTTGTAATCACAGTCGAGGACAAGGCGATTGCAAGAGCTATTTTAGAGTTATTTAAAGACAAGGTACAAAAAACAGGCGTTTTGCGGATGAAGGAAATTGAAGCTTTTGCCCGCGGATACAACGAATTGAGCAAAAGCATTGAAGCGGCATGGGGAGAAGAAAGCGAGGAGAAACATGGCGGAGTGGTACGTTGACCCAGTCGAGGAATACCTAAAAAGACAGTACCTTGAGGCGGAATATGAGTGCAGAACAGCACACAAAGCAATCAAACGAGGTGCGGCAAACTACAACGAATACGAGAGATATGAGGAGGAATTAGAGCAATGACACTATACGAGATTGACAGTGCAATCATGGATTGCGTAGACGAGGAGACGGGAGAAATTATTGACCTTGAAAAACTTGAGGCTCTCAACATCGAGAGAGACAAAAAGGTGGAGGGAATCGCGCTGGCGGTGAAGAATTATGCCGCAGAAGCAAAGGCAATCAAAGAGGAGGAAGAAAAGCTTGCGAAACGCCGTAGAAGTTGCGAGAAAGCCGCACAGAGGTGTAAGGACTATCTGTCCCATGCTCTTGACGGCGAAAAACTCAAAACGGCAAGAGTAAGCGTATTCTACAAGAGCAGCGAGTCCGTGACTATTGACGACTTAGGCAGCCTGACAGAGGAATACATCAGGATTCCAGAGCCGCAGGCGGACAAGACAGCGATCAAAAAGGCGATTAAAGCCGGGAAAGAGGTCGCAGGGGCACATCTTGAGACCTCAAAGAGTGTGATAGTGAGGTAAGAAAGATGGGAGATATTCACAAAAAGTTGCAAAAAATTCAGTGCCGCCTCAAAACACCTAAGTCTCGATGGAGCAAATTCGGGAAATACTGGTACCGTAGTCTAGAAGATATTTACGAAGCGGCAAAGCCGTTACTAGACGAACAAGGATTGCTTTTAATTCTGGAAGATAAAATTGTCATAATAGGCGGCAGAATCTATGTCAAAGCAACAGCGATTTTACAAGATGTAGAAGATGGAGGAGTAATCAGTACCACTGCATACGCCAGAGAAGAAGAGACCAGAAAGGGGATGGATTCTTCACAGATCACGGGAGCAACGTCAAGCTATGCTAGAAAATACGCATTAAGCAGTTTGTTTCTCCTGGACGACAGCAAAGATGCAGATACAGACGAATACAAAGGAAATGAGACTGTATCAGAACAGGAGGCAAAAAAATTATGCAGCCTGATGCGAAAGAAAGGCATGACAGAACAGGAAATCACAGAATGGGGGAATAACATGGGACTGAAATCATTTTATGAAATTACACGCAGACAGTATGTTGAAACCTTGAAAGTACTGGGATTGGAATAGCATGGATTTAACTGGAAAAATAAAAAACTTAGCAGTGGATTATTTTAGCAAAAAGATAACAGTTACCCTGGAAATCAACGAGGCGGAGCGGTTTATAAAGGGCGTGGACGAACTGAAAAAATTGGAAAAGTTGTCCATAATAATTAAACCGTTCCGTAAGAAAAGAAGCCTGTCGGCAAACGCCTATTTTCATGTCCTGATCACCAAGATAGCGGAGAAAGTCGGCACGAGCAAAGCAGAAGCCAAAAATTTGATGATAGGCAGATACGGACAGCCGGAGTTGATAAAAGGAGACATAGCAGTTTTAAAAACCAATGTTCCGACCGACATCATGTACAAAAAAGAGGACGTTCACACGGTTGCGATAGGACGGCGGCTAGAAAAAGGCAAAGAGGTAGTGTTTTACAGGCTTATGCGAGGCTCACATACCTACGACAGTCGGGAAATGAGCGAACTAATCAAAGGAACGATACAGGAAGCGGAAGACTTAGGAATTGAAACGCTAACACCAAGAGAGCTGGAACAAATACTAGGAAAATGGAAGCCAAGAAAGGAAGAAGAAAATGAATAGCGTACTACAAACAAAAAAAGAGTGCTTCTTCTGCAAAACAACCCAAAATTTACATAGGCATCATGTCTTATATGGCAGTAGCAACAGAAAACAAGCCGAAAAGTATGGTTTTACAGTTTATTTATGCTTAAATCATCATACCAACGGCGGCGAGGCAGTGCATCGTAATCCCAACGGACCACTAGACAGGTATCTCAAGGAGCTGGCACAGAAGTACTGGGAGGAGAACAACGGAACGAGAGAAGAATTTATCAAAACATTTGGGAGGAATTACCTGTGAATAAATTTAGAAATAAAAAGATTTTTACGAAAGATGGGAAGTTTGATAGTAAAAGAGAAATGCATCGCTATTTAGAGCTGGCGGCGATGCAACAAGCGGGGAAAATTACAGGATTAGAGCGGCAGCCGAGATACATCCTTGTGGGCAGCCAGAAGCGAGAGGATGGCACTACAGAACGCCCCGTATCATATACAGCAGATTTCCGCTACACAGACAAGGAGGGGAAAATTGTTGTTGAGGACGTAAAATCCCCGCGCACAAGAAAAAATCCGGAATATATTATCAAGAGAAAGCTAATGCTTGAACGGTATGGAATCACGATCAGGGAGGTGGCGTAATGGGAAAAATAGGAGACTCAAAAGCAAGAAAAGCGGCAGAAATACTTAAAAAGTACTGCAACGAGCATAAATATTGCCAAAATTGCCTTTTTGCGGTAGGAAAGAAAAGCGCGGCTTGCCTGCTAGTAAATAAATTGCCGTTTGACTGGGTGAGATATTAAAGCTGGACACCCTCCGGGGTTAAGGATAGATACACATTACAGCAACTTGTTAACCGCTCCATGATACAACACGGAGCTATATGCCATTGATTCCTCCGGATTTATTCCGGAGGGGAAAGGAAAGAAAATGACGGTAGAAGAAAAAGTGGAATGGAAAGCAGCACGAAAACCCGTTGCTATTGTCGGTGCCGCGTTTATTACTGTTGACGGAGAGTTAAAAGGGAAACCGTTAGCTATTGAAGTGAAAATGGATAGTGGGGAAACAGTTTTGTATGAGCGAATGGTTGACTATAACGATTTAGAGCAACTAAGAAAAGAGGAATAAAAAGAGCCACCGGAAGTGGATATATATACAAACCGATATCTAGTTGCGGGATGTACGAGAAGGGAGAATAAGGATGGATAAGGAAAAACCTGTAAACTTTGACTTATTAAGAATCAATAAAGGAATGAAGAAGATATGCAGATGCAATCCTCCACATTACGAGCTTAGTGTTGAAAATCGAATTATTATGTGTAGAGATTGCGGAGCGGTTGTGGATCCATTTGAGGCAATGTTGTCAATCGCAAGATATCATGATCAACTAAGAGAAGAAACCAATCGATTAAAAAGAAAAGTAAAAGTTTATTCAGAAGAAGCAAATAAAGAGCTAAAAAGAATGCGTAAGAGCAGGGTGTTTCGCGAGATGGAAGAATCGTATAGAAAAAATATGCTCCCGAGATGTCCGAAGTGTAAAGAATACTTTGACCCACTGGAAATTATTGAATTTGGAAATGCAGAATATATAAAACAAGAGGAAGAAAGGTAGTAAGCGACCTATGAAGACTTAGCACGTATGTTTGAAAGTGGAGAGATAAACGAAAAGGAGCATGTAGAGAGATACAACAGGTTAATTAATAGGAATGCGGAAAAACACGCAGAACTGTTTGGGCCACATGAGTACATATAAAAGGAGAATGAAAAATGCAAGATAAAGGAATTATGCTTATTCAGAATGAAGATGGAACATTTAGCGAATATGATGATAGCAATGATGTTATTATTAGTTGCAAAAACGAAGAACAATGCAAAGAAGTGGTGGAACTGCTGAAAAGACATCTTAAACCAGTAAAACCGATTGAAAGATTCACAGGTAATGAATTTGTATGTGAGTGCCCGACTTGCCATGGTTTAACGGACGCACCAAATGAAGTGGGGATCCAGAGCGTTCGATATTGTTCTTGGTGTGGTCAGAAATTAGATTGGAGGCATAGATGAGCGATAATACAATCGAACCGGATACATATATGGGTTTAGCACAGCAATACATAAAAGATGAAATAAGTGATAAGGAGTTTACGAAGCGGTGTAACTGGCTGAAAAGGATACCAATAAACACCTACGTGAGCATATCAGAAAAATTTATGCAGGGTGAAATAAGCGAGGACGAATTTGTGGAGCAGTATAACCGATTGGTTGAGCAGGAAGCTGAAAAGCACTGGGAACCGGTCGAACCACATGAGCATATATAAGAGGAAAGAAAAATGAAGTTTATTGATTTTTTTGCCGGAATCGGAGGATTTCGCAGAGGCATGGAATTAGCGGGGCATGAATGCGTCGGGTTTTGTGAATTCGATAAATTTGCAACTGCAAGCTATACATCAATGCACCTACTTACGCCGGAGCAAAGAGGATGTTTAAATGAAATGCCCTTAAGGCAACGGAGAAGAGAAATATTGAAGGAGGAATACAGGAATGGAGAATGGTACGCAAATGACATTAGAAGAGTATATGCCGGAGACATTCCAAAAGCAGATTGCTGGTGTTTTGGATTCCCATGTCAAGACATCTCCGTTGCAGGAAAACAGCTTGGATTTCAAGGTAACCGTTCAAGCTTGTTTTTCAGAGTTATGTACCTTATCGGACAACTCGAAGAAGAAAATAGACCCACTTACCTTTTCGTTGAGAACGTTAAAAATCTGCTTAGTGTTAATGGAGGATGGGATTTCGCCAGACTGCTCATTGAAATGGAGCAGGGGGGGTATGATGCAGAATGGCAGGTGCTCAACTCCAAAGATTTCGGAGTGCCACAGAACAGAGAAAGGTGTTTCATTATCGGGCATCTTAGAGGCAGAGGCTCCGCAGAAGTATTTCCTGTCGAAGGAACAAACAGAGAGAATAGTGTTTCAATAATTGGCCACAGAGACGGTTACAGGAGAAATACACAAGTATTTTCGCAGGAAGGAATCACGGAAGCGTTAGACACAGCGGCCGGCGGAGGAAGAGGACCTCACATTGCATTGCCGTGTTTTATTGATTTATGCAACGAAGGCTCAAAAATGACAGATCAGGCACGATGCCTGAAAGCGAGATACTACAAAGGAGTATCGAACCATGCAGGACAAGATAGCGGAATCGCGATTGAAGTCAAAGAAGCAACAAAGCAAGGTTATGCAGAATGCAGAGTGGGAATTGACAGCGTGAACTTCTCAATGCCAAACAGCAAGACAAGAAGGGGAAGAGTCGGACAAGAAATTGCCAACACACTCGACACGAGTTGCAATCAGGGAATCTTCGTTCAGGCATCGGAAGAACTGGTTGTATATGCGGTCTGGTATGAAAAATATCAATGTTATATAGCAATCAGGAAACTGACACCGAAAGAATGTTTCAGGCTGCAAGGGTGGACGGATGACTATTTTGAAAGAGCAGAGTTTGTCAATTCAGACAGCCAGTTATACAAACAAGCAGGAAATGGCGTAACTGTAAACGTAATAAAAGCTATTGCAGAAAGGATAAAAAATGAGTAATCCGAAACACGACTGGTACGGGCACGCAGTAAAGCAGGTAAAAAAATACCCAGACAAACTGATCGCAGAAAATACAGCACAGTCAGCCTTATGGATGTACGCTATTAACAAGGCGATAAAGCAAACAGAGGGAATGGACAACGGATTGGACAGAATGAAAGCCGTACAGCTGGTGTATTTTGAGGATAGATACACGATAGCAGGGGCGGCGGATAAGCTTGGATATGCAGAAATGACTATACGCAGATGGCTTAGTGCTTTCGCCAATTTGGCTGGAAAATATGCGGGATATTAGAGAGGGAGAATTATCTCCCTCTCTTTTTTATGTTTGTCTAACATGGCTTAAAAGATGTCGTACAATACACTTGTACGGACGAGTACTGGTAACTTTTTGTGAGACTTAGCCTCCTCTATCTTGTGGTAAAAAAATCAGCTCTCATCCCGCGTAAAAGAGAGCACGCAAGACATCTATCCCACGGTGCCTTACGTTCCATACCGGTTGCGGGTCTACAAGTGTTTAGAGACCAGCCGCTTATTAGTCTTACCCCGGCGGCTGTTAAGGTGCAATTCCTTATACTTGTATTTGGTTGCATTATGCAACTACTGTAAACGATTTTTTCATATTTTCTTTCCTTTCATATAACCCCGTAAACAATCCATTACGGGGTTATGGTTGTATTTAGGAGGTGACCCCAAAATGGGATAAGTAAATACCAGGAGTGGCTGACCCAAGAAGGGTTGCTTAAGATAGAGGGATGGGCACGAGATGGATGCACAGACAAAGAGATCGCGGCAAACATCGGTATTAACCCAGATACCTTGTATACATGGAAGAAAAAATTTCCAATTTTAGCCGATACCTTAAAAAAGGGAAAGGATGTTGTGGACAGGCAGGTGGAAAAAAGCCTGTTACAACGGGCGTTAGGGTACAGCTACGAGGAGACGAGTGAAAAGTACGAAGGCGGAGTAATGACGGAGCGAAAAGTAACAAAGAAGCACGTTGCGCCAGATACAACAGCGCAGATATTTTGGCTAAAGAACAGAAAACCAGAACAATGGCGTGATAAGCCGCAGTCAGAGAGTGCAAGCGACAAAGCACTGGCGAAAGCTATTGAGATTCTTGGGGGTGTCAATAGTGTCATTGACTAGCAAGCAGGCAGAATACCTGCAAGGTTGCAACCATCGTTGGAACGTAAAGACCGGGGCGACAGGCTCCGGGAAATCTTTTGTTGACTACGCAGTCGTAATTCCTCAACGTCTGACACACCTAAAAGGATTAGGGCTGGCTGTGATGCTGGGAAACACCAGAGGCACACTGCAACGTAACATACTTGACCCTATGCGAGAGATATGGGGCGAAGAGTTAGTTGGCGAAATACGCAGTGACAATACAGTACAGCTATTTGGCAAAAAAGTATATGCATTAGGTGCCGACAATAAGAAGCACGTTGCAAGAATACAGGGAGCGACGATTGAGTATGCTTACGGCGATGAGGTGACGACCTGGAACCAAGAAGTTTTCGAGATGTTGAAATCTCGTCTCAGAACGTCACACAGTCATTTCGATGGGGCGTGCAACCCGGCGGGACCAAAGCACTGGTTTAAGGGCTTTCTGGATTCCGATGCAGATATATTCCAGCAGGCGTACAACATACATGATGGCTGCCTGCCTCCGGCGGTAGTAGACGAACTGATAAAAGAGTACTCAGGGACACACAGGTATCAACGATACATACTAGGCAACTGGGCAGTAGCCGAAGGGCTTGTGTACGATATGTTTTCTGAGGAAAGACATGTCTGTAAAGCAAAGACTAGCGGAGAGATAATTGTTAGCTCCGACTTTGGTATGCAGAACGCTACCGTCTTCCTAGTCTGGCAGAAACGAGTAGATACTGGCAACTGGCACTGCATAAAAGAGTACTACTACTCAGGTAGAGAAAACAACCGAATGAAACCGGTCAGCGAGCTAGTAAAAGGACTAGAGGACACGCTAAACGGGCAGAAAGATGATTTGGTGATTGCTGACCCATCCGCCGCCGCTCTCATCGTAGAGTTGCGCAGCAGAGGGCATAAGGTCAAAAAGGCAGATAACACTGTTAACGATGGGATAGCAGACGTTGAAACAATGTTGACACAAGACAAATTATCGTTTGACCCGTCTTGCACGCACACAATCGAGGAATTTGGCATCTATGCATGGGACCCAACAGCGGCTGACAAAGGCAGGGACGCAGTTATAAAACAGTCAGACCACGCAATGGATGCTATCAGGTATCTTGTAAAAACATTAAAACTCGTCAAGCGCAGCCGAACAAGACAATACAAATCAATTTTAGGGTGATAACAATGTATCTATCATATCAAGATTTTGTTGCCGCAAAAGACAAAGGGCAATTTATAAATCAGTTTATAAAATTCCACGAGAGTACAGGAGCATACAAAGAGGCACTAAAGGCGGATAAGTACGATGCACAGGAAAATGAGACCATCTTGCAGTTCCAGCGTGTTTATTACACTCTATTAGGTCAAAAAAAGGTGGATAATTTCTCATCTAACGCACAGATATGTTCCAATTTCTTTCACAAATTAAATACACAGCGCTGCTCATACAGTCTGGGAAACGGTGTCTTTTTTAATGACATGAGTGTCAAGGATAAACTGGGCAAACAGTTTGACAGAAGAATCAAAGAGGCGGCATACAATGCATTAATCCATGGTCAGTCCTTCTTGTTCTGGAATGTAGACCACGTGCACGAATTTCCCTTTACGCAGTTCGCCCCGATGTGGGACGAGGACACAGGGGCGTTGATGGCGGGCATAAGATTCTGGCAGCTGGACGAACAGAAGCCGTTTAAGGTTGTGCTGTACGAAATAGATGGCTATACAACCTACAGCGCAGAAAGTAAATTTGGAGAATTAAAAGAGACCGCTCCCAAACGGGCATACAGACAGAGAATCGAGACTGCAAACAATCTGGAACCCGAAATCATCGGGGAAGAAAACTATAGCAGCCTCCCCATTGTACCGATGTTTGGCAACAAGCGACACATAAGCACCCTGAGGGGGATGCAGTCGAAGATTGATGCTTACGACGCAGTGCAAAGTGGTTTTGCCAATGATTTAGACGACTGCGCACAGATGTATTGGCTCATCTCTAACGCCGATGGCATGACAGACGACGAGCTGGCAGAGTTTAGAGATCGGCTCAAGTTTCAGCATATCGCAAAGGCCGAGGAGGGGCAGGTACAGGCATACACACAAGAGCCGCCATATACCGCTAGAAAAGAGTTTCTCACGCAGATGCGGTCAGAAATTTATGAGGACTTCGGTGCGTTGGATGTACACGCCATAGCCGCCGGAGCAACAAACGACCATATCGACGCTGCGTACCAACCATTAGACGATAACGCGGACGATTTTGAGTACTTCGTGGGCGATGCGATCGAGAAGATTCTGGAGCTTGCAGGGATTGATGACGAACCACAATTTAAGCGGAACAGAATCAGTAACGAGAAAGAACGAACAGACATGATTCTTGAGGCGTCTAATTATCTGGACGAAGAAACCATCCTGAAAAAATTACCGTTTGTTGCACCGGAGGAAGTGCCGGACATCCTTGCAAAATTAGACGAAGAATCATATAGCCGCTACACGGAGCCACCTGAACCAGATGCGCCGGAAGATAACCCGGAAGGGGATGAATAACCATGTATCCATCCGACAAGTGGACAGAGCAGGAGTTACAAAAGTTAGAAAAACGGCTGAAAGACGTATATAAGCAGGCCGAAAAAGAACTTGACGGCAAAGCGAGAAACTATTTTAAACAGTTCTCCCGCCGGTACACTAAAGAATATGCGGCATACCAGGCAGGGAAGTACACCAAGAAAGAGTTTGAAGCATGGCTGATAAATCAGTATGGCAGAGGGCAGAGGTGGGAAGCACTCCGTGAAGACATGGCGCGGCGGCTGACAGAGTCAAATGAGATTGCCGCGGCATACATCAACGAGAAGACCTCTCTTGTGATTGCCCTTAATCATAACTTTGAGGCCTACATGATTAAATCTCTTATGCCTGATAAGCAGATAAAAGAAATTGGAGATATTGCATTTAATTTGATTGACGAGCACACAGTTAAGCGGCTGACGGTCAGAAAACAAAAGATTCTTCCACCGCGTAGGGTATTAAAAAGCAAGGATGTGCGTTGGAACAAGAAGAAATTGCAAAATGCACCTATCGTCAGTTTACAACTGGTTTCTACTACGGAAAGACCGATGAGAATTCTCAGATTTATGATGCGAACACCTATATCAAAGAATATACTTACATCGGTATTGTACAGGATATTGATGAGAATGGCTGGTGTAAGATTTATCAGCGTAATAAGTTCTCTGTAGGCGAGACTATTGAAGTGATGCTGCCAGATGGAAGCAATAAAAATCTTCCAGTACTTGCGATGGAAGACGGCGACCGTAATTCAGTAGAATCTGCACCACATCCAAAACAGGAAATCTGGATCAACTTTGGGGAAGCATTAGAGAAGGGGTATCTGCTTCGAAGAAAAGAGTAGGAACAGTGTCCATCCTGTCATGCATATAATGTAAGGAAAACGGGTTTCGGAGCGTTGTATGCGGTCATTTAAGAAGCCATTAAAGATGGAAGAAGAAAGATATTATCTTAAAATGTACCGTAACGGAGATGAGAAGGCGAAAGAGAAATTGATTGAGCATAATCTCAGGCTGGTTGCCCATATTGTAAAGAAATATAACTCACCAGACCGAGACCTGGATGATCTGATTTCCATCGGCACGATCGGATTGATCAAAGCAGTAAATACATTTGATCTGGATAAGGGTGGAAGGCTGGTAACCTACGCTGCCAGATGTATAGAGAATGAACTTTTGATGATGCTTCGCCAGGAAAAGAAGATTCTAAGAGAAGTATCTTTATATGAACCAATTGGTACCGATCAGGAAGGAAACCACATCAGTCTTCTTGATATTATTTCTACGGATGAGGCGGCGCTGGTGGATCAGTATCTTCACAAATATTATCTCAGTCATCTTGAGCAGGAAGTCTTTTTGTTAGAAGACAGCAGGGAACGGACGATTATTTTGAAACGATATGGATTATGTGGAAATAAACCACACACGCAAAAAGAAGTAGCGGCAATGATGGGGATTTCCAGGTCGTATGTAAGCCGTATTGAGAAAAAAGCGTTAGAAAAGCTTAGAAACAGTTATGCCCGGCCGGCAGCTGCTCATGACCGGCGCGGCCTCCACCGTTTACGAAGCTGTGATCGAAGTCTAACGTTAGAAAGAATCGAGGGAAAATACAATGAAAATGAATCATCATTACGGTGAGCTGAAGGCAAGCTATCTGTTCGTGGACATCGCCCACAAGGTCGCCGCCTATCAGGAAGCACACCCCGAAAAAGAGATCATCCGCCTGGGCATCGGCGATGTGACCCAGCCTCTGGCCAAGTGCGTCGTCACCGCCATGCAGGACGCCGCCGCCGAGATGGGCACCAAAGAAGGCTTCCACGGCTACGGCCCGGAGCAGGGCTACCCCTTCCTGAAGCAGGCCATCCAGGGCTATTATGCCGGCCGCGGCACCCGGCTGGACGAGGATGAGATCTTCATCTCCGACGGTGCCAAGAGCGACCTGGCCAACGTGCTGGGCCTGTTCGATGTGGACAATACCGTTCTGGTTCCGGACCCCGTCTACCCTACCTACGTGGACGACAACGTGACCGACGGCCGCAGGATCATCTACGGCCGCACCAGCCAGGAGAACGGTTTCCTGGGGATGCCCGATGAGAATGTGAAGGCAGACATCATCTATATTTGCAGCCCCAACAACCCCACCGGTGCCGCTTACACCCGCGAGCAGCTCAAGGAGTGGGTGGCCTATGCCCGCAAGAACAACGCCGTCATCCTCTACGATGCCGCCTACGAGTGCTTCATCACCGACGAGCACCTGGCCCGCAGCATCTTCGAGATCGAGGGTGCCCGCGAATGCGCCATCGAGATCTGCTCCTTCTCCAAGATCGCAGGCTTCACCGGCACCCGCTGCGGCTACACCATCGTGCCCAAGGAGCTGGAGCGCGAGGGCATGAACCTGAACAAACTCTGGCTGCGCCGCCAGACCACCAAGTTCAACGGTGTGCCCTACGTCGTGCAGCGCGCCGCTGCCGCCGTCTTCACCGAGAGCGGCATGGCCGAGATCCAGCAGAACCTCGACTACTACCGCCAGAACGCCAAGGTCATCGCCGATGCGCTGGACGCATGCGGCGTGTGGTACTGCGGCGGCAAGAACAGCCCCTACATCTGGCTGCGCTGCCCCGGTAACATGAAGAGCTGGGAGTTCTTCGACTGGCTGCTGGAGAACTGCGGCGTCGTCGGCACCCCCGGCGTTGGCTTCGGTGCATGCGGCGAGGGCTACTTCCGCCTGACCGCTTTCGGCGATGCGGAGAAGACCCGGACCGCCGCCGAGCGCATCCAGACCGCCATCCAGGCCCTGTAATTTTTTGCAAGCAAAAAGGCGATGCAGTTTTTGTACGACTGCATCGCCTTTTCTGTTTTTTCCGGTCCGGTCTTATTTTCGGCCCGTCAGCCGGTTCAGCAGCATCACCGCCAGGACCAGCACACCGATGACGAGGATGATGCCGACCATTCCGATCACCATGATGGGCAGAGTGGTCATCCACGAAGAAAGATGAAGCATAAACACACCTCCGTTAAGCCATCAGAGTCAGGATCAGGCCGCCTGCAATGACGGACGCGATCTGCCCCGAAACGTTGACGCTGATGGAGTACATCAGCAGGAAATTCTGGTTGTCCTCTTCCAGGCCCATCTTGTTGACGACGCGGCCGCTCATGGGGAAGGCCGAGATGCCGGCAGCGCCGATCATCGGGTTCAGCTTTTTGCCCTCCGGCAGGAAGAGGTTCAGCAGCTTTGCAAACAGCACACCGCCTGCGGTATCGAAGACAAAGGCCACCAGACCCAGTGCGAGGATCAGCAGGGTATCGGGCCGGACGAACTTGTCTGCGGTCATCTGCCCGGCCACGGTCAGGCCCAGCACGATGGTGATGAGATTCGCCAGCACATTCTGCGCCGTTTCACTCAGCACATTCAGCACGCCGCACTCCCGCAGCAGGTTGCCGAACATCAGGAAGCCCACCAGCGCCACACTGGCCGGGGCCACCATGCCCGCGATGATGGTCACAACGATCGGGAACAGGATCTTGGTCAGCTGGGAGACGCTGCCCTTCTCATAGGACATCCGAATGCGGCGTTCCTTCCGGGTGGTCAGCAGCCTGATGACCGGCGGCTGCACGATGGGCACCAGCGCCATGTAGCTGTAGGCAGCCACCATGATGGCACCGAGGTACTGGGAGTTGAGGGTGTTGGCCACGAAAATGGCGGTGGGGCCGTCGGCTGCACCGATCACGGCGATGGACGCGGCATCCTTCAGGTCAAAGAAGAAGCCCGCCAGGAACAGCGTGAAAAAGATGCCGAACTGTGCTGCCGCACCAAAGAGCATGAGCCACGGCTTTTCCAGCAGGGGGCCAAAGTCGATCATGGCGCCGATGCCGATGAAGAGCAGCAGTGGGAACAGCTCGTTGGACATGCCCGCCTCAAACAGGGCCGAAATGGGGCCGACGGTCTCCCCCTGGGTGATGGCACCCGACAGGGGCAGGTTGACCAGAATGGCACCAAAGCCCATGGGCAGCAGCAGGCTCGGCTCCATCTTTTTTGCGATGGCAAGGTAGATGAGCAGCGCACCGATGCCCCACATCACCACCATCTGCCAGGTCAGATTCCCGAAATTGGAAAAGAGCCCGGCGAACGTGTTCAGAAAGTTCATAGTTTTACCTCCTCGTGTTCCGGTGCCAAAGGCAAGAAAAAAGAGACTCCTGCCACAGCACCCTGTCTGTGACAAAAGTCTCAAGCGAACACATGACATCGGGCATTTCTGCCGTGATGACGCTGCCATGCAGCACCCCGCAGACCCTGCGGAGCGCTCTTTACTCCCTTTTATCGGATCTTATTAAATCAGACCGCGTCTTCGCTGTCAAGAGGTTTTCCGGATTCTTTGCCAAATTTTGCTTCAGCGCTCGAATGTCGTGCTCAGGGTCGTGGCCCAGTGCTGGCCGGGGGCGAGGCAGGCGGCGGCAGCGCGTTCGGTCCAGGCCTGCGGGTCGCTCTCGGCACCGGGCAGGGACTGCCACGGCTCGATGCAGACGAAGCGGACCGGCTTTGCCGGGGCCGACCAGATGAGGGAATACGGGTAGCCCTCGACGTTGCAGACGATGTGGCGGCCGGTGTCCTTTTCGTAGATGCCCAGCGTCCTGGTGCGCAGGCCCGCCATGCAGAAGCTGTCGTTGGCGAAGAGGTCGTCCGTGAGCGGGATGGCGGAGACGTTCTTCCACCGGTAGCCGCACCTGCCGGGTAGCACCATGCCCCATACAAACCAAAAGGC
>OGXI01001514.1_pt1 | contig 19163 bp, 14 predicted proteins | sample 1576221 | NCBI WGS metagenome assembly OGXI01 (sample SAMEA3541523, study PRJEB24748) | human gut metagenome | biome: human gut; feature: human-associated habitat; material: faeces | place: China | collected 2012
TACGACAACTGTTTCGAAATCGACAAGAAATTATTTGACGAATGCGGAGAAGGCGGGGGATGTGGTCAATGTATCAATGGAGCTTCCCAAATCCTTTATTGTCTGCGCAAGCCATGTCAGGCCAAGCGGCAGGATGATTTATATTTCACAGATTTCTTCCACAACGCTGCTGAAGAGGACAGAGTTTATGGATAAATTGGCAAATATTTGAGAAAGATTTTAGGTTAGGGAATGTCTGAAGCTGATGGATTCGAAAAGGATGCCTTCAGCGGAAATTGGAGGGCTTCAGGTTTGGATATACAGGAAAAAAATGAATTTGCCGAACAGGGAAGGGCGCTGACCCAAGAACAGCAGGAAGAGGAGAAGATGGATACGACCGTATCTGAAAAATATGATGCGGATCAAATCCAGGTTCTAGAGGGGCTTGAAGCGGTTCGTAAGCGCCCCGGCATGTATATTGGCTCCACTGGGCCTAAGGGACTGCATCATCTTGTTTATGAAATTGTAGATAACTCAATTGATGAGGCACTCGCCGGCTTTTGTACCCATATTGAAGTGGAAATATTGCCGAATGACATTATCACCGTACGGGATAATGGGCGCGGTATCCCCGTCGGTATCAATGAAAAATCTGGTATCCCGGCAGTAACGCTGGTTCTTACAGTGCTGCACGCGGGCGGTAAATTCGGCGGCAGCGGCTATAAAGTATCCGGCGGCCTGCATGGCGTGGGCTCTTCGGTTGTAAATGCATTGTCAGAATGGATGGAGATTGAGGTTTCCCAAGATGGGCATATTCATTATCAGCGCTTTGAGCGCGGTAATATTGCATCAAAGCTGACAGTGATCGGAGATACCGATGAAACCGGCACGTTCATTAAGTTTAAAGCAGATCCGGAAATTTTTCTGGAAACGACGGTTTATGAATATGAAGTGCTTCAACGCAGGTTGCGCGAGCAGGCTTTTTTAAACGCAGGGTTATCTATCACCTTAACAGATAGCCGTGATCCGGAAAATATCGTCAGCGAAAAGTTTTGCTATGAGGGCGGAATTTCTTCTTTTGTAGAATATATTAATGAGAGCCGCAAGCTGACGCCATTGCATGAAAAGCCGATTCATCTTATTACTGTGGCGGGAGATCGTTCGGCAGAAGTCGCTATGATGTATAACGATAGTTATAATGAAACCATTCTTAGCTTTGCCAATAATGTGCATACGATTGATGGCGGAACGCATGAAACAGGTTTCAAAACAGCTTTAACCCGCGTATTCAATGATTATGGCCGAAAATATGGAATTCTCAAGGAAAATGATAAAAATTTATCCGGTGACGACGTGCGTGAAGGTTTGGTAGCCGTGGTCAGCGTGAAATTGACAGATGCACAGTTTGAAGGCCAAACGAAGGGAAAGCTTGGAAATACCGACATGGGTCAGATGGTTTCCCAAATGATCTATGAAAAATTGATGACGTTTTTTGAAGAAAATCCGGCTGTGATCAAGGCGATTTATGCAAAAGCATTGGATGCTGCGCGTGCCCGTGAAGCAGCGCGTCGGGCGCGGGATCTTGCGCGCCGGAAATCTGCTCTGGAGGGAAATTCCCTTCCAGGTAAACTGGCCGACTGCACAGACCGAAATCCAGAGAATACAGAGATTTATATTGTAGAGGGCGATTCGGCAGGCGGCTCCGCGAAAGAAGGCCGTGACCGTACCTTCCAGGCGATTTTACCCCTGTGGGGCAAAATGCTGAATGTTGAAAAATCCCGTCTTGATAAAGTAATCGGCAACGAGAAGCTGATGCCGGTTGTGACTGCGCTTGGAACCGGCATTGGAGATGAGTTTGATATTACTAAGCTTCGGTATCACAAGGTTGTCATTATGGCGGATGCAGATGTGGACGGCGCACATATTCGCACGCTGATGCTCACCTTTTTCTTCCGATATATGCGCCCCCTGATTGACAGCGGTTATATTTATATCGCCCAACCACCATTATTTAAAGTCAGTAAAGGTAAAAAAGTGAAATATGCCTTTTCTGATGAGGAAAGGGATGAATTTATCGCGGAGTTTGGCGGAAATTGCGATGTTCAGCGCTATAAGGGCCTTGGTGAGATGGATCCGCAGCAGCTATGGGAAACCACGATGGATCCGGAGTTTCGCACAATGCTCCGTGTTACCCTGGAGGATGCGATGCAGGCAGATGAAACCTTCTCTATTTTGATGGGGGATAAGGTGGAGCCGCGGCGTGAATTTATCGAAAAAAATGCAAAATATGTTCAGAATCTCGATATCTAAGCAAGTTTTCAATGAAATTGGAGCAAAAATTAAATTTGCTGCAACAAAACCCGGCTGCGGCAGCTCTATAATAAAGGATGGACTTACATGAATTACGAAGATCAAAAGATTATTGATGTAGACCTGAATAAGGAAATGCGCAAATCCTTCTTGGATTATTCGATGTCCGTCATTGTTTCGCGCGCCCTGCCGGATGTTCGGGATGGCCTCAAGCCAGTGCACCGCAGAATCCTTTATACTATGTATGAGAGAAACCTGACTCCGGATAAGCCCTATCACAAGTGTGCCGCAACGGTGGGTGCAGTGCTTGGCGATTATCATCCGCATGGCGATATGTCGGTTTATGACGCGATGGTACGCTTGGCGCAGTCTTTTTCCATGCGCTACATGTTAATAGATGGCCATGGCAATTTTGGCTCTGTGGATGGAGACCCGCCTGCCGCTTACCGTTATACAGAATCACGCATGAGCAAGATGGCAATGTCTATGTTGACGGATATTGAAAAGGAAACCGTCGATTACATGCCAAACTATGATGACAGTAGAAAAGAGCCGGTAGTTCTTCCATCCCGGTTCCCCAATCTTTTGGTTAACGGCTCCACTGGCATCGCAGTTGGTATGGCAACAAATATTCCGCCGCACAACTTGCGGGAAGTGATCGACGGCATGTGCTGCTTGATCGACAACCCTGACGCTGGCCTGGAAGAGCTGATGGAGCACATTAAAGGCCCAGATTTTCCGACCGCCGGCATTGTAATGGGCCGTTCGGGCATCCGCGCTGCCTATGGAACAGGCAGAGGTAAAATTATTGTGCGCGCCAGGGCGGAGATTCAGGAGACGAAGAACGGCCGTTTTTCAATTGTCGTTTCCGAGCTCCCCTATCAGGTCAATAAGGCGCGCCTGATTGAAAACATTGCGGAACTTGTAAAAGAAAAGCGGATTGAAGGCATATCAGATATTAACGACTATACTTCCCGCGAGGGAATGCATATGGTGGTTGATCTGAAGCGGGATGCTAACCCACAGGTTGTTCTTAACCAGCTCTATACCTTCACGCAAATGCAGACGACCTTCGGTGTTATTATGCTCGCGCTTGTCAATGGAGAGCCGCGGGTTCTAACGCTGAAGGAAGTGCTCCGAAATTATATTGATTTCCAATGTGAAGTGGTCGTTCGGAGGACACGTTATGATCTGCGCAAGGCGCAAGAGCGCGCGCATATTTTGGAGGGCCTTCTGATTGCCCTGGATTTTATCGATGAAGTCATCGAGATTTTGCGCTCCTCAAAAGACCAGCCGGAAGGCCGTGAACGGCTTATGCAGCGCTTTGGCCTTGACGAACCCCAAGCGCAGGCCATTGTGCAAATGCGTCTTGGTCAATTGACTGGCTTGGAGCGCCATAAGATTGAAGAAGAAATGGCGCAGTTGAAAGAAAAAATTGCGGAGTATATGGAGATTCTCTCTTCTGAAACTCGTGTTCTGGAGATCGTAAAAGAAGAAGCGCTTGTTTTGCGCGACAAATACGGGGATGACCGCCGTACAGAAATTGCAAATATAAGTGGAGAAGTGGATATTGAGGATTTGATTCCAGAGGAAACCTGCGTCTTCACCATGACAACGCTTGGCTACATTAAACGTCAGCCGGTGGATACCTATCGAATTCAAAAGCGCGGTGGCCGCGGCGTGATTGGTATGGCGCGGCGCGAGGAAGATGTGGCGGAAACCATGTTTACCTGCTCCACACATGATTATGTGATGTTTTTTACTTCTGACGGCCGCACATACCGGTTGAAAGGGTATGAGATCCCGGAGGGAAGCCGCACGAGCAAAGGCATGAATATTGTAAATCTGCTGCCGATTACGCCAGATGTCAAAGTCAATGCGATGATTCGTGTGCCGGAATTTTCTGAGGGGCAGTATCTTTGCATGGTAACGCGGAAGGGGATTATCAAGCGAACGGAGTTGGAAGCCTATCGCAACGTTCGGAAAAACGGCGTGATTGCCATTAGTCTCGATGAAAACGATGAGCTTGCCTGGGTGCATTTAACCAGTGGAGAAGATGATCTTTTGGTTGCAACGAGGAAGGGAATGTCCATCCGCTTCCATGAAACAGATGCACGGCCGCTCGGCAGAACGGCCCGTGGTGTGAAGGCTATTGAGCTTTCAGAGAGCGACGAAGTAGTAGGAATGGCAGTGCTCAAAGAGGATGGTACAGTTTTGACTGTAAGTGAGACAGGATATGGCCGCCGCAGCGAGGTGACAGATTACCGACTTCAATCCCGTGCCGGAAAAGGTACGATCAACTATCATACCGAAAAATACGGGGATGTGGCCGCGGTGCGTTTAATCCGGGAGGAAGAAGACGTTATTCTGATCTCCTCAGATGGTATTATCATTCGCATTCCAACAGATGAAATTCGCCTTTGTGCCCGCCCTTCAAAAGGTGTGCGCGTGATGCGTGTGAATGAAGGGGAAAAAGTGGTCACACTCACAAGCGCAGATCATGATGAAGGGGAAGAGCAAAATTCAGGCGCAGAGGGCGCAGAGATAGAAGAGCAAGCGGATCAAGTGGAAGCAGAACCTGATGAGGCGTAAAAGCGCCGAACGGTTGACGTTGGAATGGCAGCTATTTGATTGCGATTTTGCGGCGTTTGCATAGGAAACCCCGTTTTTATTGGAAATATCCGGTGAATCCTTGCAGAATTCACCGGATTTCGGTATAATGAATGCTATTCATTCCGTTTTTAGATAGGAAACAGAATAAGGGAGTGGAACGCACGTGAAAGACGATCAGAAAATGAAGCATAAAAAATATAAACAACAAACAACGCATCAAGAACAACCCGATCAAATGTCCCCCAGCAATCAGTCGGATTGGATGCAGCCGGCAGATCAAAATCCTGCAACGGGGAAATCCTTTTGGAAGGATCGCTTTATACCATTTTGGATGAAAAACAAAAAACGCAATTTAAAAATTTTGATCAGCGTTTTTGCCATCTTGATCGTGGCCGTGGTAGTAGTCGCTTTACTGTATGTTAATAATTTACTGAACTTGATAGGTCCAGAAGATCCAAACAATCCAAATAACGGCATTGAGGATCAAATTTATGATGAGAAGGATTTCGCGGAAATCGACGGTATTAAGGATGCGAATTCCCTCAAAGATCTCGTGAAAAAATGGGCGACCAATGGTGGTGAAAAATATTCGAGCCGTAATGTCATCAATGTGCTTTTGATCGGGCAGGATGACGGGCGTTCTGATTCAATGATCTTGGCCTCTATTAATAAAAAGACAGATCAAATCACGCTTGCCTCTTTCTTTCGGGATAGTTATTCTTATATTAACTATAACGGGGAAGATCGCTATACGAAAATGAATGCCGCTTATGCCTGGGGTGGGCCCGAGCTATTAATTGAAACGCTGGAAAATAACTTCAAAGTTGAAATTGATTATTATGTGACAGTGAATTTTGAAAACTTTTCAAAAGCGATCGATGCGATCGGCGGCGTTTATGTAGACGTTCAACCTTATGAATCAGAGTATATTCGCAGGACAAGCCGGTTTAAAAATTTCCCAGTAGGGGAACATGTGCTTCTCAATGGAGATGAGGCGTTGGTTTTCAGCCGGATCCGAAAGAGCGACGCCGATAGCGATATCAGCCGCACACGCCGGCAGCGCCAAGTGATCACCGCTCTGATTCAGCAATCCAAGAGCGCCTCTCTTGGCCAATTAAATAGCTTGGCGAATAAAATTTTACCATATGTAAATACGAATATACCCAAATCGACAATTCTCTCATATGGTACGCAGGCAATTCTACAGGGATGGATGAATTATCCGATCAATCAGATTACGGTGCCAAGTGAAGAATATCGACAGGGTCAGTATATCAATGGCGTTTCCTTTATTATTGTTGACTATCAGGCTGCGGCCCGTGAGCTCCAGATGGCATTGTATGGAAATAGCAATATTCCAGACGGCAATCATGTTTCGCCTTTTGATTTGGATTTGAGCTCCTCCAGCAGTTCGGGATCCAATTCCAACAAAGGGAATAATGGTTCCTCCTCTAACTATGTGGAGCCCACCTCCAATCAACAGCAGCAAGAAACAACAGATTTCTATAACCAGGAGACAACGGGTGAGGAGGATGAAAGCAATATCACCCAGCCGGTAACGAGTGAGCCCTCGACGTCAACGGAGGAGAACCCAAGCACAAATGAGGGAAATGAGCCTTCCCACACGCAAGAGAACATGACAAAAGAAAGCCGGCCTCAATTTAGCTTTTGAAACAATTCATTGTATAAAAAAACGTTTCGTTCTTGTTTGGAGCGAATTCTCTTTCTTTGGTGATTAAAATTAGAAAAGCCAATTCTATCGTCTCTAAAAGGATAAAAAATGCTGCTGGGATGTATATATTTGCATCCCAGCAGTATTTTTTAATGCTTGCAATCGCAGAAAAAGCCAGATGCCGCGGCATATTTGCCTGCGGCACTTGGTATTCCCTCTTATTTTAGTTTTCGTGCAAGATTATAGGCTCCATGCGTTGCCTGTGCGATGCGGCCAATTTGCTTTGCATCCCCAATCAGGAATGCTCGTTCAAAGCAATCTTTGATTTCCTCATAAAGCGCGTTATCACTGCGAACCCCCACGGACATCACAACCTGCTCGGCTGGCTTTTCAATTTGCGTTCCCCCAGCCGCAGGCTCCAGAGTGATGGTGTTTTTGCCTACGCTTGCAAGCTTCCAACCAGTGAGAAATTCAACGTTAAGCGCTTTCAGGCGAGGGAGGATATCCTCCGTATGCTGGTGATAGGTGCCGGGCGCAATCTGATCTGCCATTTCTATAATTGTTACTTGATTGCCTTGCTCTGCGAGCAGATCAGCTGTTTCCAGGCCGGTCATGCCGGAGCCGATCACTGCAATCTGTTTTCCTTCCAGTTTTACGCTGCCATTGAGAACCTCTGTTACGGTGCAGACATGCGGCTGATCCGCACCGGGAATACGGGGATGAATGGCATCCCCGCCGGTTGCAATGATCACTGCATAGGGGTTGAGCTCTTTGAGCATTGCGGAGTTTGCTTTTGTATTCAAGCGGATTTCCGCGCCGGCTCTGCGTGCCGCCCGTTCTAGATCCTCAAAGCACCAATCGATTTTTTCCTTCCGCGGCGGCTTATCTGCTAACTGAAGCTGACCGCCTACAAAGGCCTCCTTTTCCAAAACAATGGGTTGGAAGCCTCGTTTCCCCAACACCTCCGCGGCAGTTAGACCTGCCGGACCCGCGCCGACGATTGCCACGATACGACCATCGCCATCTTTCTTTGGCTCCTTGGGGATGCCAACCTCCCGACAAGTGCGAGGGTTCACGGCGCATTGACCAGGCCGATTCCGCACAGCGCCATCCAGCATGCTTTCAAAGCACCATAAGCAGCAGATACAGCGACGGATTTCTTCCGGTCGGCCGGCTTTTGCCTTATTGGCCCAATCCGGATCAGCCAGCAGGGGGCGCCCAAGGCTGATAAAATCCTGAATTCCCTCTTTCAACTGCTGCTCTGCTTGTTCCGGGGAACGGATCAAATTAGCGGCAAGAACAGGGATGGATACGTTTTGTTTCACTGTTTTGGCAAGATAGCTGCGCCATCCGGTTTGAAAACTAGTCGGCTCCAGCCAGTAATTCATGGTTTCATAGGTAGCGCTAGAAACGTCGATTGCATCAATTCCACATTCCTCAAGCCGCTTGGCAATTCGGATTCCTTCATCCAGCGTGATGCCTTCGTCTGCCGGATCACCAATTTCCCGATAGAATTCATCTACAGAAATGCGGGCGATAATTGGAAAATCAGCGCCGCATTGGCGGCGAATTTCGGCAATGATCTCTGTGATAAAACGCATCCGGTTATCAAAAGAGCCGCCGTATTCATCTGTTCTGCGGTTGGTGTAAGGGCTTAAAAACTCCTGGATCAAATAGCCATGCGCTCCGTGCAGCTCTACGCCATCTGCACCGGCGAGCTGAACCCGCTTCGCTGCGGCGCCGAATTCGCGGACAAGCTCTTTGATCTCCGCTGTCTTTAGCGCTCGTGTTTTTTGCTTTTGCAACCGGCAGGGCACAGGGGAGGGCGCTACAACTGGAGGCAGTAGGCCTGTCTTTTCCACCATATCTGCATGCTGCGCAACTTTAAAGAAAATATCCCAATAGCCATGCCAATGGCGGCCTATTGCCTCGCTTAGACGCCATGTTCCTACCAAAAGAGAGAGGTTCTGCCGGCCGGGATGGTGCAGCTGACAAAAAACTTTGGCGCCGTGGCGATGGATTCGTTTCACCATTTTAGCAAAGGGCTCAATGTGTCGATCTTTGCTCATTGCAAGCTGGCGGGGGGCAAGCGGTCCATGCTTTTCATCAACACGTGTGGCCTCTGTGATGATAAGCCCCACGCCGCCTTTGGCGCGCTCCTCATAATACTGCATCATCTGTTCGCCGGGTGTACCGTCAAGTCCGCCGGTGCCCAAGACCATGGGGGACATGACAACTCGGTTTTTTAGCTGGACGGTTCCAATTTGGCCCTCTGAAAACAATTTTTCATATTGCTGCATCTGTATTCTTCCCTTCTCTACTATCATAAACGGCAGATGCCGTTGATTAATCGTGCTCTGGATCTAAAAGCCTGGAAAGATCTGTTAAATCATTTTGGTCGAAAAACTCAATCTCGATTGTGCCGCGATTTTCCTTTTTATTTAGATTCACCTTGATTCGGCGACCGAGTGAATTGGTTAAGGCTAGCTCTACTTCATCATAAAAGGTATCCCGGCGGAGAGGGTGGTTTTCCGGTTGTTTTTTTTCTTTGGCGGCAGCCTTTGCAAGCCGCTCTACTTCCCGAACAGAAATCTCTTTTTTTAAGATCTGATCGGCAATTTCCACCATTTTTTCTTCATCATTCAGGGAGAGAAGCGCGCGCGCATGCCCTGCTGAGATTTTTCCATCCCTAGTTAATTCCAAAATTGGGGTTGGGAGGGAGAGCAGGCGCAATGCATTTGCGATCGCAGGACGGGAACGCCCCACACGGGCAGCCGCAGTTTCCTGCGTTAGGCCATAGGTATGAATGAGCTGCTGCAATCCTTCTGCCTCTTCAATTGGATTTAAATCTTCTCTTTGCAAATTTTCGATTAATGCGAGCTCCATCATCTCGCTATCGCTCATTTCACGAATTACAACCGGTACCTCTGATAACCCTGCCCGGCGGGCAGCGCGCCAGCGGCGTTCTCCAGCCACAAGCTGATAGCTGCCATCTGGCATTGGGCGAACTAGAAGCGGCTGAATAACGCCGTGCTGCGCAATGCTATCCGCAAGCTCAGAGAGCGCCTTTTCATCAAAGGTTTTTCTGGGTTGATCCTTATTGGGCTCAATCTCATTGAGGCTGAGCTTTACAGCGCTGGCTGAGCTATTTTCCTCCACAGAATTATCTGCAAAAAGTGCATCCAGCCCACGCCCGAGGCCTCCTTTTTTTGCTGCCATACACGAATTCATCCCTTTCCATTTAAACGCAAAAATTCATCTGCAAATTCTTCATATGCGGAACTCCCGCGCGACGAACGGTCATAATATATGACCGGCTGGCCAAAGCTCGGCGCTTCTGAAAGGCGAACATTGCGTGGAATCACGCTGGAATATACCTTCTGTGGGAAAAAGCGCTTCACTTCGTCCACAACCTGCTGGGTCAGGTTTAGCCTTCCATCATACATCGTCAACAGTACACCCTCGATCTCCAGATGCGGGTTGTAGAGACGTTTGACCTGACGAACGGTGGACATCAGTTGGGATAGGCCTTCCAAGGCATAATACTCGCATTGGATCGGAACCATAATAGAGTCTGAGGCGCATAATGCATTGAGCGTAATGAGCCCCAAAGAGGGGGGACAATCTAAAAAAATGAAATCATAAAGAGGCACAAGCTCGGCGAGCGCTGTGCGTAGCCGGGATTCCCGGCGTTGTGATTCAACGAGCTCCAGCTCTGCTCCCGCGAGACTCATGTTGGCGGGAAGAATATCGACATTGGCATATTGGCTGGAAACGACGGTTTCCAATGCGCTGACGCCGTTAATTAAAATATCATAGGTTGATTTTTCAATGGAGCGCTTATTCAGCCCCATGCCGCTGGTGGAGTTTCCTTGTGGATCGATATCTACAAGAAGCGTTTTTAAGCCATGTTCCCCGATCGATGCGCAAAGATTGACGGCGGTGGTCGTCTTTCCAACGCCGCCCTTTTGATTGACGATTGCAATTGTTTTACCCATTTTGTTGCTCAGGCCCTTCCTTGAAATGTCCATTTTCTTATCACAATATGAATTCTTTCAAATTATAACACAAAGCAGGAGAGAAAGAAAGGTTTCCGTTAGCTTTCCGTAAAAATTCGTTTCACGTGAAACATTAGCTCATACAGAAGTTATTAAAAAGTAAATTACAGGATCTTGTTAAAAATTTGAAAGAGACCTACTATAGATTGTATTAGAGAGGTGAAAAGAAAAAAAGTTTCACGTGAAACATTAACCACGGTATATAAAGAGCAATACGCCTGTCAGCGGCCAAAATCAACGCTGGCGGCATCATCGTCCTTGGTAAGCATCAACCCGGCAACGAAAGTTACGCAGTCAGCCTCCGAAGATGCCCTAAAAAACCGTGTTGCATTTTGTACAGTAAGGATAACATCAGTGAATAAAAAAACAAAGCCGCCAAAGGAAGTCAATCGCACGCTAGTTGCGTTCTCAGGCTTAGCTGGCGTTAGCCAGCCTTCACCCTGCGGCTTTGTCATTTTGAGATTGCGTCCCATCGGTGATCTTGCAAGGTTTTTAACGAATATGGGATGAAAACTGCGATTGGTCCTGTTCACTGATGCGAAAGAATCGCATAATAAAATGGTTCGTTATTAATCATAGGCCTTAGAAAACAGAAAGAAGAATCTTTGTAAATAAAAAAACAATAACGGGACAGGCGAACAACCTGTCCCGTTACTGCGGATGTGGGGTGTGAAAGAGAAAAGATATGGTCTTTGTTTTGCGCTGTTTTTAGCGCAGGAAAAATGGGGGAATTTATTCCAAAACGCGAATGCGTTATTGGCAGGAAAATCATGCACTGTCGGAGCAGGAGCGGATGACCGTTTCACCGTTTTTGGGAATACGGACAACATATTCAATATACTCATCCGTTTCTTTGCGGGAAGAGTCAGCGGAAATTCCGGCCCGTTTCATCGTATCGACTGCATGGTTTAAAGTGTTTATAAAAAGTCGAACATCTTTGAAAAGTTTAATGGGTGCCTTCTTCTGTTTTTTTTGCAAATCAGGGGTATCTGTGTTTTTCAGAAGCTGCTCAATGAGCTTTTCGCTTTGCGAAACATTGAGTTTTTCCAATGCGATGTGATCGAGTGCTTCCTTCATTTGATTAGTGGTCTCCAGCCGGAGCAGAGCACGCGCATGGCGCTCTGTGAGCTGTTCCTGCTCCAAGGTGCGTCGGATTTCTTCCGGCAGCCGTAGGAGGCGAAGCTTATTGGAGAGCGTGGATTGCGCCATACCGAGCTTTCGCGCGGTTTCCTCCTGGCTTAGGCCATAAACATTCATCAATTTTTGTATGGCGTCAGCCTCTTCAAAAAAGCTGAGATCCTGGCGCTGCAAATTTTCAAGCAGGGAGAAGATCGCCGTTTTACGATCATCTGCATTGATGAGGATGGAAGGGATTTGTGTTAATCCAGCTAATCGGGCCGCGCGAAGCCGTCGCTCCCCGGCAATTAACTCATAGCCTCCAGGCACCGCCCGAACGGTAATTGGTTGTAAAATGCCATTTGCACGGATGCTTTGCGCAAGATTTGCAAGCTCTTGGCGGTCAAAATGGCGGCGTGGCTGCGTGGGGTTTGGCATAATTTCTTGCTCTGGAATCATAAGGATCGAACCGCCGGATTTTGGTTTTGGAGGGGACTTTTTTAACAAGGGCATATAAAGACCTCCTTCCTGATTGGGCTTGTCCATGTTTACAAGACAAGCTTATCAGGCAGGAGGGAAAAAGTCCAGTTTTTTTGATCGTGTAAAAACAGCCTGAAAACTGCTTTTTCTCTATTATACCAGCGGCTTTTTGGCAATTTGAGCAGAAGGGCGCGGATATTTTGGCGAAGTATGCGATATTTTTTGAATGATTGGTAGGCTGCGGCTGCCCGCTGAATCGATTTCGTAACGCTCCAGGCGCTCTAAGCTACCGCCTAAAAGGGAGATTGCAGGTTTTGCCTGTGTGAGTTCTTCGTCAATATCCCCTGCTTTAAGCGGGGTAAAAAAACCACCCGGCTTGGCAAAGGGCAGGCAATATTCGCTCAGATCGCGTAAGTTAGAAACGGCTCTCGCAGTAACTAAATCAAATTGCTCCCGGTATCGAGAATTTTGCCCCGCTTCTTCTGCACGCCGGTGCAATGTTTCCGCCTGTAGGGCAAGCGAAGAGAGCGCCTGTTCCAAAAAGAGGAGCTTCTTTTTTGTGCTGTCCAGGAGCGTCAGTTGCAGATCAGGGCGGGCAATCAAAAGCGCAAGGCCTGGAAATCCGGCTCCCGTGCCCACATCAATCACTTTTGCGCCTTCAGTCGGCGAAAAAAAGGAGAGCAGGGCGAGGCTGTCGATGAAATGTTTGGCGATTATTCCATCCGGCTCCTTAATTGCCGTGAGGTTTATTTTTTGATTCCATTCAAGGAGCAAGGCGGCATAGGCGTCAAAACGGGATAACGCGGTTTCATCCAGCTCCACTTTCCACCGTGCAGCGCCACGGCGCAGGGTTTCTATATCAATCATAACGAGACCCGCCTTCCTGTTGAGTAGTAGGATTGCTCTGACAGGCATCCTTACGTTTTTGCCCGGATGCAAGATAGATCAAAAGGACAGAGATATCCGCCGGGCTCACGCCTGAAATGCGGGAAGCCTGCCCAACGTTTTCCGGACGAATTTTTTGAAGCTTCTCACGCGCTTCCTTTCGCAACCCGGTAATGGATAGAAAATTGATTCCCTCTGGAAGCTTTTTTCCCTCCAAACGGCGCATTTCATCAATTTGTGCCTGCTGACGTTTGATATAGCCTTCATATTTCAAACCGATTTCCACTTGCTCAAAGATTTCATCCGGAAAATTGGGCCGTGTTGGATCAAAAGGCTTTAACAGGCGATAGTTGAGTTGTGGGCGTTTGAGCAGTTCGCTTAAACGGACGCCTGTCTGAATGGGAGATGTTTCACGTGAAACAAGCAGATCATTGAACGAGGGAGAAGGGGAAAGAACGGTTTCCTCCGCACGCTTTTGTTCCAGTTCGATCAAGCGGCGCTTTTCCTGAAAACGATGCCATCGCTCTTCGTCGATCAGACCGATTTCATAGCCGAGAGGTGTCAGCCGCAGGTCAGCGTTATCCTGCCGCAGGATCAGACGGTATTCCGAGCGAGAAGTCATCATCCGGTATGGATCGGAGCAGCCTTTGGTTACGAGGTCATCAATCAATGTGCCGATATAGGAGGAAGCACGGTCTAAAATGACAGGTGTTTTACCCTGAAGCTTGCGGGCGGCGTTGATGCCCGCGATCAGCCCCTGCGCGGCAGCCTCCTCATATCCGCTGGAGCCATTAAACTGCCCGGCGCCGTAGAGCCCCTCTAAATCCAAAAACTCCAGCGTTGGCCGCAAGGCAAGCGGATCAACACAGTCATACTCAATCGCGTAAGCACTGCGCATCACCTCGCAATGAGTCAGGCCGGGGATACTGTGCAAAAATTTGAGTTGAACATCCTCCGGAAGGGAAGAAGAGAGCCCCTGTAAATAGAGCTCCTCCGTTTGCGCACCGCAAGGCTCAATAAAAATTTGATGGCGCTCCTTATCCGCAAAGCGGACAATTTTATCCTCAATGCTAGGGCAATAGCGTGGCCCCACTCCCTCAATTTTGCCGCCGTAAAGTGGAGAGCGGTGCAGGTTATTCAAAATGATTTGCTTGGTATCCGAGTTGGTATAGGTAATGTAGCAAAGCGCGCTGTTTTGAATCGGCTGCGCTGTAGCGAAGGAGAAGGGCACCGTATGCTCATCGCCCGGCTGCGGCTCCAGTTCTGTAAAATCGACGCTCCGCCGGTTTACCCGGGAGGGCGTGCCGGTTTTAAAGCGCCGGGTAGGAATGCCTAACTCCTTTAAGGAATTGGCGAGTTCTGTGGCAGGGAACATCCCGTCCGGCCCGCTTTCATAGGAGCAGTCACCCACATAAACACGCCCAGCCAAAAAGGTTCCAGTTGCCAGAATAACTGTTTTAGCGTGATAGATGGCCTCAAGCCGCGTTTTTAGCCTCCAAATAGCGGGTGCTTCCGCGGTTGCCGCCGTTTTCATCAGGGAGACAATCTCCGCCTGCTTTAAAAAAAGACGCTCTTGCCGCTCCAGACAATGCTTCATATAAGCGGTGTAGGCACGCCGGTCAATTTGTGCGCGCAGGCTGTGAACGGCAGGGCCCTTTCCAACATTGAGCATCCGGCTCTGCAAGGTGTTCGCATCCGCCGCGCGGCCCATCTCGCCGCCGAGCGCGTCAATCTCGCGCACCAAATGGCCTTTTGAAGTGCCGCCAATCGAAGGGTTACAGGCCATATTGCCCACCCAATCCAAATTCATGGTAAAAACAGCCGTTTTACAGCCGAGCCTTGCCGCCGCGAGGCCTGCCTCAATCCCGGCATGGCCCGCGCCGATCACAGCGACGTCAAAGGTATCTGCAAAGTATTCCAAACAAACTCCTCCATAGAAAGGTAGATATAGATATATATGTCATTTTCCAACACAGAAGGTTGAAAAGACTTCGTTTACAATCGCTTCATTTGCCTTTTCTCCCGTCAATTCCAGCAGGGCGGAGAGCGCGCCGTCGACGCATACGGTTACAGCGTCGAGCGTCATCCCCACATGGATTGCCTCAAGCGCTTGCTCCAAACAGGAGAGTGCTTGGATGCAGCAGGCCCTCTGGCGTTCCGTTGCAAGTAGGGGAGCGGTAGGGTCGAAATCCTGTGTTCCCAACACGCGGGCAACAGCGTCGGAGAGCGCACCATACCCTTCCCCCTGTGCGGCGGAAATGAAAATGGTCTCCGGAATCAGCCGCTTTACGCATCCAGCGTCCAGCCGCTGGGAAAGATCCGATTTATTAATGATCGCAATACAGGGGCGGCCCTGGCAGGCATTTAGCAGGCGAAGATCTTCTTCGTTCAAAGGTTCCCCTGCATCGAATACGGCTAAAATCAGCTGGGCGCGCTCTAACCGCTCCCGTGCGCGCGTAACGCCGATTTGTTCTACCGGATCGTCCGTTTCCCGCAGGCCGGCCGTATCCGCCAGGTGCAACAACAGGCTACCGAGACGAACTGTTTCCTCCACGATATCCCGCGTAGTGCCTGCATAGGAAGTGACGATAGAGCGTTCTTCCCCGGTGAGGAGATTCATCAGTGTGGATTTTCCCACATTGGGCCGGCCGCAAATCACGGTATCAACGCCCTGTGTCACCGCGCGCCCGGTATCGAACTGCGCCAAAAGGGCGGAGAGCCTCTGCCGGGCCTGTGCAATATCGTGGTTTAGGGAGTTTATATTCAGCTCCGGCAGTTCATCCTCCGGATAGTCCGCCCAAGCGGCCATATGCGCGGCGTCTTTTAAAAGGGATTGGGAAACTGCGTGGATCTCGCGGCTGAGCGCTCCATCATGCGCACTCAGCGCAGCACGGGCTGCCTGGCTACCCTGTGCGCCGATGAGCCCCATCACAGATTCTGCCTGCGTAAGATCCATTTTGCCGTTCAGAAAGGCCCGGCGTGTAAATTCACCTGCGGCTGCCGGGCTTGCACCCGCCTGAAAAACCGCACGCAACGCCTGCTGAAGCAGAAAGAGGCCACCGTGGCAGGAGAGTTCTACCACATCCTCACCCGTGTAGCTGTGCGGCGCTCGAAAAACCAGAGCGATGGCTTCATCGATCGGTCCACTTTCATGGAAAACTCGGCCAAAATGCGCACGGTAGCCTTTGGATTGCGCCAAAGGCAGCCCGCTCGCCGCCTGAAAAACCGCATCGGCGATTTGCAGCGCTTTTGGCCCTGAAATTCGTATCACGCCGATGCCGCCTGCCGCCTGCGGCGTAGCGATCGCGGCAATTGTATGGTTCAAAAAAATCCCTCCCGGGTGATATATATATAAGGAAAAGGCAAAGGGGACGGTGTTAGCCGGCCGGCCGTCTGATTTCTGAATCAGTATAGCACGAATTGCAAAACACGTCGAGTATTGGCAAACGAGAAGTTTCCCCCAATGAGGCTTTCCGCAAAATAGGCTGTTGAATTTTTACAGGATCCATGTTACCCTAATGCTAATTTACACAGGAGGGGGAGACGGACAAAATGCTTCGCCGTTTTATCGACTACTATAAACCGCACCGCAAGCTTTTTTTTGCCGATTTGTTTTTTGCCTTTCTGTTGGCTGTGTGCGACCTGTTTTACCCGATGATCGCAAAAAATATCATCAATGAGTATGTGCCGGATAAAAATCTGCGGCTGCTGCTGATTTGGTCGGCGGTGTTATTGGGCATTTATCTGCTCAAGGCTGGGTTTAATTATTTTGTAAACTATTATGGACACATAGTGGGGGTCAGAATGCAGGCGGATATGCGCAGAGATGTGTTCCGCAGGCTGCAAAAGCTGCCATTTTCTTTTTATGATGAAAATAAGACGGGCAGCATCATGTCACGCATCATCAACGATCTGATGGATATCTCAGAGCTTGCCCATCATGGGCCGGAGGATTTATTTTTATCGCTGGTTATGCTGGTAGCCTCGTTTGCAATCCTCTGCACCATTAATGTGCCGCTGACGTTGATTATTTTCCTAACCCTCCCCTTTATCATCTATTTCTCCATGCGGCTGCGTAAAAATATGAAAGCGGCCTTTACCAAATCGCGCGAAGAGATCGCGGAGGTGAACGCAGGGCTGGAGAATTCCATCGCTGGGATTCGCGTGACCCGTGCATACACGGGGGCGGAGCATGAAACATGGAAGTTTGAGCGGCAAAACCAGCGCTTTGTTTCAGCGCGCAGCGCGGCTTATAAAATCATGGCGGTGTTTACCACCGGCAGCACACTGTTTACGGATGTACTCTACTTGCTGGTGTTGGTCGCGGGAGGGCTGTTTTTCTTTCAAGATCGGATCGACGCAGGGGAGTTTGCAGCCTATCTGCTGTATGTGAATTCTTTTCTAAACCCCATCAAGCGTTTTGTAGCCTTTTTTGAGCAGTATCAGAATGGAATCACCGGTTTCCAGCGCTTTGAGGAGCTGATGGCGCAGGAGGAGGAGAGAGAGGAGCCAAACGCTTCAGATGTTCATCAGCTTGCCGGAGCCATTGATTTTGACCACGTCAGCTTTCAATATGAAGGGGAAAAGGAAGAGGGAAGCGGCCGATATATCATCCAAGATTTGTCGCTGCACATCGATCAGGGCAAAACGGTTGCTTTGGTCGGCCCTTCCGGCGGCGGAAAGACAACGCTCTGCCATCTGATTCCCCGTTTTTATGAGGTGAGCGAAGGCCGAATTTTGATCGACGGGCAGGATATCACAAAGATGACCCGCACCTCCCTGCGACGGAATATCGGCATGGTCGCACAGGATGTGTTCCTTTTTACAGGGACAATCCGGGAAAATATTGCATACGGCAATTTAGACGCATCGCAGGAGGAACTGATTGCAGCGGCGAAAAAGGCGAATATCCATGATTATATTATGTCGCTCCCTGAGGGATACGATACCTACATTGGTGAGCGAGGCGTGAAGCTCTCCGGCGGGCAAAAGCAGCGTATCGATCTCCGACACCACTTTCACCTGACTGCCGTCGGACGCCTCGATAGCGTCCCGGTGGACATCCAGCACGAAGCGGATGGAAGGATACTCCTTCAAATACCGGTCGATCCCCGCCAGAGACCGGTCATAAGCCCCGGCGTACTCCGGATAGTCATACAGGGTCCGATCATGGAGCATCAGAGAGGGAAAGGCACTCATATTCAAACCAAGTATCAATATCTTCTACATTGCTTTTGGGCTTTGAAAACTTGTCAAAACAACTGATTGGCGTATTAAAGCTTTTAACGCCGTCTGCCTCGAATACCTCTGTATCACACATATTTGCTTGGAAATTTAACCGTAGTTTGGATTCATTTCGTAGCACATTCAACATGGCTTCTTTTTTCAGAAAAGAGAGGTTTGAAGCATTGAGTATTTCCAAAGCACATCTTAGAAACTTAAAAGATTCTCTAATATCCTCCACACCGTAATCCACCCAAGCTGGATCTGCACGGCTCCATGCTTCATCAAAAATGTGCCCATCTAACTGATAATAAGTTTGAGGACGGCCTGGTTTTCCTTTCCTTTTGCATTCCCTAGACAAGTAATCTCCAATAACAGTGGTAATATCAAAGCCTTTTCGCCAGCCAGATTCCGGGTCTTGAAATTCTGCTGTCACCATTCCATCTTCCCTAACAATACACAATCTATAATACATATTTTCAACTCCTAAAATATTTCTTTTCAAGTTATATAATAAACTAATTTTCAACAGAAGTAAATAGAAAAATCATGAGATATAATTAGCGATGTAATTCCAATGGTGAGGTGGTGATATGAGTGGAGCAGTCAGATGTTGTAATCAGCAAAAAACAGGCCCAAATTTTCGCGCGAGCTATTTACAAAAATGTGTCTGCTTACATTCAGACCCACCAAGAGGAATATGAACAGTTTTTGCTGGAGCAGAAAGGAAATGATGCACATGAAGAAAATTAAAGTTCATATTGATCCAAGAGGGTATAACGAAAAACCATCAAACAAAGAGATTGGAGGTATCAAAGCACGGTTAC
>OGXI01001516.1_pt1 | contig 19156 bp, 15 predicted proteins | sample 1576221 | NCBI WGS metagenome assembly OGXI01 (sample SAMEA3541523, study PRJEB24748) | human gut metagenome | biome: human gut; feature: human-associated habitat; material: faeces | place: China | collected 2012
CTGTTAAGGCTGTGTATATTCTTCAGAGAGCAGAAGAGAACAGCATAGGTATCCGTGATGACAAAAACAGGAATCCCGGCCAGATAATCGGAAAAGCGGCCCTTGTCTTCAAAACGTTTCCGGAAACCGGAAGCGAAGAAACGCTCGCCCAGCCGTGGAATGATCCCGCCACCGATATAAATGCCCCCTTTTGCGCCCAGCGTCAACGCCAGATTGGCCGCTATCGTCCCGAACATATCGCAAAAGACATCAATCACCTGATCACACAAACCGTTTTTTTCATTTAATGCATGTTCAATGATGTCACTGGCGGCCAATGAACGTCTTTCGCCCTTCTTTATTTCCGAGAGAAGTTCATACAGAAATTCAATCCCTCTTCCCGAGAGAAAACGTTCTGCAGAGACATGTCTGTATTTCTTTCTGGCGAGTTCAAGAATGTCGATTTCAAGCTCGTCAAAAGGGGAGAAAGTAACATGGCCGCCCTCGGCTTCCAGAGGAATCCAGCCGTCCTGAGCGGGTATCAGACCCGATACTCCCAGCCCGGTTCCGGCACCGATCAGGCCGATGGCCCTTCCTTTTTTTGCTGTTTTTCCACCGCATTGTTTCGTGTATGCTGGTGGTAATGAAGGCAAGGACATCGCCAGCGCCGTGAAATCATTGACCATGATGAAAACCTCAAAACCGAATTCAGTCCTGATACGTTCAATTGAAAAAGCCCAGGCTGAATTGGTCATTTTGATCCAGTCGCCTTCAATCGGATTGGCAATGGCAACTGCTGCGTATTTCAGCTTTTTTGAACCAGCCAAAACCGCTTCTTCCTGTGACAGGTAATGACGCAAGACATCGGCAAAACCGGCAAAATCTTTGTTGGGATAGATAGCCGGCGCCTCAAAACAGCCTGCCGCCGTTTCTATTGCGAAACGGGCATTTGTACCGCCGACATCGCCGACCAGTCGTGGATAGTGTTCCATATTCAATTCATCCGACAAAATCCGGTTGATAATTTAGCTTCAATAACTGTTCGAGAATGCCACGTTCGCCAGCGTTTGAAAACGACATTCCATTCAAAACCATGCGAATTGTTCGATAAATCCACACGAATTTGCACAAACAGATGAATATCGCGATTTTTCAGCCTCTTACAGTATGCTAAAATCCAGTGTCGAATTAGCTAACTTTTCACAGAAAGAACAAGATGTCTGGACATAGCAAATGGGCCAATATTAAACATAAAAAAGCCGCTACCGACGCAAAACGCGGAAAAATCTGGACCCGGTTGATCAAGGAAATTACCGTGGCAGCCAGAATGGGCGGCGGCGACATCAACAGTAACCCGCGCCTGCGACTCGCAGCAGAAAAAGCGACCGCAGCCAATATGCCGAAAGAAAACGTGCAGCGTGCCATTGCCCGTGGCACCGGAACACTGGACGGCGTCAATTATGAAGAAATCCGTTATGAAGGTTACGGCATCAATGGTGCAGCCATCATCGTTGACTGTCTGACCGACAACCGGGTCAGAACTGTTTCTGAAGTTCGCCACGCCTTTTCGAAATTCGGCGGTAACATGGGTACCGAAGGTTCGGTTTCTTTCATGTTCAAACATTGCGGCCAGCTGTTTTTCGCTCCCGGTACCGATGAAGACAAACTGATGGAAGTGGCGCTCGAGGCAGGCGCGGAAGACATCATCAGCGATGACGAAGGCGGTTTCGAAGTCATTTGCGCGCCGAATGATTTTGCGCAGGTCAAGGACGCGCTGGAAAAAGCGGGCTTCATCCCTGAAATGGCGGAAATCGTCATGAAACCGGATACGGAAACCGAATTTACCGGCACAGACGCTGAAAAAATGCAGAAGCTTCTGGACGCTCTGGAAAATCTGGATGACGTACAGGACGTTTATACAAACGCCGTCATCGACGAGGAAGAATAAAATCTTTCGAACGTTTGTAAAAACTGCTTCATCAACAGTCAAGGAAACATTCGCTCAATGAAAATTCTAGTGATCGGTTCTGGAGGCAGGGAACATGCTCTGGCATGGAAACTGGCCCAATCGGTAAAAATCCAGAAAATCTACGTTGCTCCCGGAAACGGTGGAACGGCTCTGGATTCACGTCTTGAAAACGTGAACATCAGCAATCCTGATGAATTGGCTGAATTTGCCATTCAAAACGATGTCCAGTTAACGGTCGTCGGACCGGAAGCGCCACTGGCTGCCGGCATCGTCAATATCTTCAGAGCGAAAAACCTGAAAATTTTCGGGCCTACGAAAGAAGCTGCGCAACTGGAAAGCTCAAAGGATTTTGCCAAATCCTTTATGGAACGGCATGGGATTCCGACCGCGAAATACCAGACCTTCTCCGATCTGGCTGCCGCGCACAAGTACATCGATGAACAGGGTGCCCCTATTGTCATCAAGGCAGACGGTCTTGCCGCCGGAAAAGGCGTTATCGTCGCCATGAACCTTACGGAAGCTCATGATGCCGTCGACATGATGCTCTCCGACAACAAGCTGGGGGATGCTGGCGCCCGGGTCGTTATCGAGGAATTTCTGGAAGGTGAAGAAGCCAGTTTCATCGTTCTGGTCGATGGCAAGAACATCCTTCCACTGGCAACCAGTCAGGATCACAAGCGTCTTCTGGACAACGACAAAGGCCCCAATACAGGCGGGATGGGAGCCTATTCCCCTGCGCCGATCGTCACACCTGCCCTGCATGCACGTGTGCTGAGAGAGATCATCACACCGACAATAAACGGCATGAAAAAAGACGGTATTCCCTTCACCGGTTTTCTGTATGCCGGTCTCATGATCGACAAGGAAGGGAATCCGAAGACACTGGAGTTCAACTGCCGCATGGGCGATCCGGAAACACAGCCTATCATGTCAAGGCTGAAAAGCGATCTCGTCTATGTTATGGAACATGCCGTTAACGGGACGCTGGATAAAGTCGAGCTCGAATGGGACAGGCGTATTGCACTGGGCGTTGTTCTCGCGGCAGCAGGCTATCCGGAAAATCCGGTCAAAGGTGCCATCATTTCGGGTATTCCGAAAGAAACGGAAAACCAGATCGTTTTCCATGCCGGTACAAAACTGGACAGCGAAGGAAAACCGGTTACGTCCGGTGGTCGTGTCCTGTGTGTCGTCGGTCTGGCCGATACCATGCGCATGGCCCAGAAAACGGCCTATGAAGCCGTTGAAGCCATTCATTTTGACGGCGTACAATATAGAAGTGACATCGGGTGGCGTGCCTTGAAATCATATAAAACGGGCTCATGATTTTTTCATCATGAGCTGAAATGTTCAATCCGTCGTTTCCACAACGTCTTGATACGGTGGGAACGGCCCGGGCTTAAATGGAGTCGATTTGACTAGACGATGCATTATTCTTTTGGGAGGCAGCTTCGATCCGGTTCATATAGGCCACGTCGAGCTTGGGAAATATTTTTGCAAGTTGTTCAAGACGAATGAACTGCGCCTGATACCGGCGGGGAACCCCTGGCAAAAACCCCTGTTGAAAGCAACGCCGGAACAACGGATCGATATGCTCCGGCTGGCCTTCGAACCGCTTGACCTGTCGGTTACGGTCGATACGCAGGAAATCGACAGGCCGGGTGCGACATACACGATCGACACCTTGAAAACCATCCGCAAGGAAGTCGGTAACGACACACCACTGGTTTTCATTATGGGTGCCGACCAGCTTTTGAGACTCGATACCTGGCATAACTGGCGACAACTCTTTACGTTGACACACATTGCCGTATCGGCACGACCGGGTTTGTCCAATTCATTGACACTGATTCCGAAAGCCATTGCAGACGAATTTTCGAAACGATTCGCCGAACCTGACAGAATTAAATCTTCGCCATACGGTCTAACCTATCTCGCCCGCGATGTCCAGGTAAATGCATCGGCGACAGAAATCAGAACGGCATTGCAGAACGATCAAAGTCCGGTTACATTGGTACCGGAACAGGTTCTGAAATACATTAAAGAAAACAATCTATATAAAAATTAAATGGAAATAGAAAAATTACAGGCTCTGGTCATCGACGCTCTTGAAGACGTGAAGGCGGCGGATATCGCCCTTTTCGACACCAGCAATCTGACGAGCCTTTTCGAACGGATCGTCATTGCATCGGGTAATTCCAACCGTCAGACAAAAGCACTGGCTGCGTCAGTGCGTGACAAGGTCAAGGAATCCGGTGGCGACATCATCAGTATTGAAGGCGAAGATACCGGCGAATGGGTTCTGGTCGATCTTGGCGACATTATCGTCCATATCATGCAACCGGCCATCCGCAATTATTATCGCCTTGAAGAAATCTGGGGTGAACATCCCATCGATATCGAGGCGGCAAAAAAACCGGTTGAGCCGAAAAAGAAAACCGTCAGAAAACCGGCTGCAAAAGCAAAACCGGTTACTGCAGCTGATGCGCCTGCAAAACCCGTTCGCAGAAGAACAAAAAAGGTAACTGAAGACAAACCGGCAGAAGGTTAACCGGCATGCAAGTCACCGTCGTCGCTGTCGGTCATCGCATGCCTGACTGGATCGAGTCGGGTTACAGGGAATACGCCAAACGGATGCCGCCTGAATGGCATTTCGGCCTGAAAGAACTGAAACCCATCGACCGGTCAAGCAGCAAAACAGCCCAGACCGTCATGGCTGGAGAAGCAGCGAAAATCCTGTCCGTCATTCCCAAAAATGCCCGTATCATCGCGCTGGACGAGCATGGGAAGGATTTTTCCACCGTACAACTGGCCAGCAATATGAAACAATGGCAACAGGACGGTCGTGACATTGTTTTCATCATTGGTGGCGCTGATGGTCTGGACCCCGACCTGAAGAAAAAAGCCGATATGCTCGTGCGTCTTTCTTCCCTGACGCTGCCGCATGGCATGGTACGCATTCTTTTGACGGAACAGTTGTACCGGGCATCGACCATTTTGCAAAACCATCCTTACCATCGGAGTTAGCCATGAGCCATTCCGACACGCAAATGATTTATCTGGCATCGAAAAGCCCGAGAAGACAGGAATTGTTGAACCAGATCGGCATTCAGTTTACCGTTCTCGATGTGCCTGCACAGGATACTGCCAATTCCGATATGGTCGATGAGACAGTTTTGACCAATGAAAACGCAGCTGATTACGTCAACCGCCTCTCCCGCAACAAAGCCGACTGCGCATGGCAATTTTTGATATCCCGTGACGTCGCAAAATATCCTGTCCTGACAGCCGACACGACTGTGGTGCTGGACAACCTGATTCTCGGAAAACCGCAAGACCGGGAAGAAGCTTGTGAAATGATGAAACGGCTCTCCGGAAAAACCCATCAGGTATTGACCAGTGTAGCCATCAAAAACGACGAGTTCTTTTCACAGGCTCTTCAAACATCCTGTGTGACATTTGCCGAATTAACTTCCGAAATGATCGAAGCTTATATCGATACCAGTGAGCCTTATGACAAGGCCGGTGGATATGGCATACAGGGACTGGCAGGCAAATTCATCAAACATATTGAAGGCAGCTATTCGGGCATCATGGGGTTGCCGTTATACGAGACAAGCGAACTGTTGAAAAAAGCGGGTATAGCCATACCATGAAAGAAGACATACTGATCAATATCACCCCTCAGGAAACCCGGATCGCAATCGTTTCCGAGGGAACGACACAGGAACTTCATATCGAACGCTCCCTGACGAGAGGACTGGCAGGTAATATTTATCTCGGTCGCGTCGTTCGTGTCCTTCCGGGCATGCAATCCGCCTTTATCGATATCGGGCTTGAAAGAGCCGCTTTTTTACATATCGACGATATCTTCGAAGCGCATCAGGACAAGACATCCGCAGACAAGCCTGTTCCGATCGAAAAAATGCTTACCGACGGACAGTCGATCATGGTACGCGTCATAAAAGACCCCATCGGTACCAAGGGCGCACGTCTTTCCACACAGATTTCCATTGCCGGAAGGATGCTGGTTTACCTGCCAGAGGAACCCCACATCGGCATATCCCAGCGCATTCTTGATGAAAAAGAACGTGAATCGTTGAAGAGTCGTTTGCAGCAACTCATGGCACCGGATGAGAAAGGGGGCTATATCATCCGGACAATGGCCGAAGACGCCTCCGATTCCGATTTGAAAACGGACGCCTCATTTCTTGAAAAAATCTGGAAAACCCTGAAAGAAAAAGCATACGTCACCCCTCCTCCTGCGCTTCTGTATCAGGATCTGAACCTGGCTGAACGGGTACTGCGGGATTTCGTGCATGAAAAAACCAACCGGATTCTGGTAGATTCGGAAGAAGAATTTTTGAAACTTCAGGAATTCGCAAAAATATACACTCCCGACATTCTCGACCGTCTGGCTTGCCATGAAGGCGACAGGCCGCTCTTTGACCTGTATAACGTCGAGGAGGAAATACAGCTGGCTTTATCCAGACGGGTCAATCTCAAATCCGGAGGATACCTCATCGTTGACCAGACCGAAGCCATGACGACCATCGATGTCAATACAGGAGGCTTCGTTAACGGACGGACGTTCGATGACACTATTTTCAAGACCAATCTGGAAGCCGCTCACGCCATTGCAAGACAACTGCGACTGCGCAATCTGGGCGGCATCATCATTCTTGACTTCATCGATATGGTCAATCCCGAACATCGAAACGCTGTCATGGATGAACTCCGGAAAACGCTGGCTCACGACAAGACGAAAGTGTCGGTATCTGACTTTTCGGTTTTGGGTCTTGTTGAAATGACCCGGAAAAGAACACGCGAATCACTGTCGCATATTCTCTGCGAACCGTGTCCCGTCTGTCAGGGGCGTGGCGAAATCAAAACCCCACAAACCATCTGCTACGAAATCATGCGCGACATCATGCGTGAGGCCAAGCAATTCAGCCCGAAAGAATTCCGTATTCTGGCATCTCAAATTGTAGTGGACCTGTTTCTGGAAGAAGAATCCCAGCATCTGGCGGCTTTGGGGGACATGATAGAAAAACCGGTTTCACTGCAGGTTGAACCCACTTATGCCCAATGGCAATATGAGGTCATTCTGATGTAATGTATGAGGCTGCCTTACAAAAATTTTGTTTTGATATAACGCATTCCCCAATTCAAACCAGTCAAATAGTTCCCTTTTTTAAAGGAATATCGTGCATACCTGCGCATTTCCTTATAGTTTTTGGGCATTTCAAGCCCATCCCATACTGTTTTTTTCTGATAATTCAGATACAAGCCAGTTATATCATCAAATATGTTATAACAATGCCATGGTTTGACGGGCCCAACAAAATGAATAAATTTTGCATTTTCTGGAACCGAATATTTCTCCTTTTTCTTGTCTAATTGCTCTGCATTGATCATATAATTCCAAATGTTATCCAGGTAATGCACCTTATCAATCATAACCAGATTCAAAGCATCCTGGTCAATTAGATTGAAGCCGCTTCCTTTTTCATTCAAAACCGATAAAAGCTGCCCATACACGTTATTTTTATTCCATTTTTCAATATCCATCATCAGAACACCTGAATTGAAATAGCGTTTCTGGAATGAAGCATTTTCATTAAGATAAGTTTCCGAGTCGATATCTTCTACAACTGCCAATATTTCATTTTCATCCATTTCCAGATGAAACAAATCCGAAATGTTATTTATACAGATAATATCTGCATCCAGATATAATGCCCTGTCTGTCAGTCCTTGTAATAATTCCGGAATAAAGAATCTTAGAAACGCCCCCGAAGTAATATGTGAGAAATTAGAAAATTTTGGAAATATCGACAAATCAACATCAATAAAATGAAAATTTATTTCTGCCTGAAGCGTAAGCATTGATTTTTTGATTTCATCAATAACCTTATCACTCAAGTCATTATAGATAACATGGAAAATAATATTACTATTCTTATTATTTTCCAGAATGGAGGCTATTGTTACGCACATTTTAGGCGCATATATCGTGTCCACTCCAAAAGCTATATGAAACTCATTCTTCATAATATCATCCTGAACTTAGCTACAATCTCAATTAATATATGTCCAGCTTAACGCATCGTCGAGAATTATACTTTTCAACACGCCCTCTCATTAGAAAGTATAAAATCCCCAGGAACTCAGTAAATCCACCAATCATTACATTGATAATTTTTCAATATATCCGGATGTAACGGCTCAAGATTACCTTTCACAAATGATTCCAATCTATTAATAGAATCATATCCAATTACAAAAAAGCGTGAAGCATCATAAAAATCACTGCTTAAAACCAGCCGACGATTTGTTATGATTTTCCTATTCAAGATCAATGCCTCTGGAATACGAAAAGAAAATCCTTCCTGCTGATTTATACGACACATATCAATGACTATTTCAGATTTGCTTACATAACCCAGATACCTCGAATACGATATGCGTTCTCGCTTAATATTATCTATATTAATGATATATTCATTAATATAATTGGGTGCAGATTGAAAAATTTGACATAATTTTTCCTTTATTTTCGAAAAATCATCCAATCTTGATTTATCCTCTACACTCTTATATGACCCTATGAAAGTGTATAAGTAATCTCTCACACCAATATCCATACTTTTAATCACTTGACCATTAACAGCATTTGGCTTGTAACATATATCAAGTAATTCTGCATCATACTCTGAATAAGATTCAGCCCCCTCAATAACTTTATTTTCAATAAGACTACGAATATCCCCTCGCAGTTTCGCAGGATCATTCGTTATATGGCTGACACAATCATGCAATCGGATGTAAATCTTTTGATTCGGATGTAATATTTTATATGCTTTCAATAAAAAAGGGGAAACCATATTTGCAAATACAGAAATCCCGCTTGTATTATCACACAAAAATTTACGTGAAATACCAGCAAGGACAAAAATTAAAAAATTCCGAGATGGCTTCGAATGGCCTGAAATCTCTTTTACACTATAATCAGGAAAATGGTATTTATAAATTTCAGCAACATGCTCATCGGGTGTAAATATATTCCTTTCACCTACCGAACCGCTTATAATATCAACCAGATTCCATATTCCAATTACTTTGCCATAATTTACAAAGAAACATTTTATTATTGCCCGTTTTATTTTATCAATCAAATTTAAATTTTTCTTTGGAGGGCTTCCATAAAAATGATATCGTCCAGATAATAGTCCCCAAAAAGAAAAATCCTTTATTCCTTTCTTATAATTGATATTTCCAAAATATTTCTTTAAAATGTCAGGCAATTCTTCCAGAGAATGACATTCTGAAAGTATAAAAATTTCAAAATCGTTCTTCGCTCTTGTCTTTCCTCGATATTTAATATTTCCAAACCATCGATATAATGTATGCATTGCCATAACAACGTTCTGTAATATATTAGGATTTCTGTAAAAACCTGGTCAATGTAATCTGAGGAAAAATACATTACAAAAAAAATTTATCATACCTCAAAATTTTTCCAATACTCCAATAAGCCGCTTTCCACATACGAAATACAATTTACATTCAGCTCATCCCCCACACTTATAAACTTGATATACCTTTTAAGGCCTCAATGCGGTTGCCTTTCAACGATCTTTCGAATCGATTCCAGTTTTCAGTTTTTGAACTTCTATCATTTTCAGGATGCCATAAATGCAGAACCGGCACAGCGAAACGACCATCTTTTATATGAACGCCTAATCTGAGCATACGAACGGCAAAATCCGAATCTTCATAACCCCAACCGGAAAAACTGGCGTCAAAACCATCAACGATCAGAAAATCTTTTCTCCAGACTCCGATATTGCATCCTCTCAAAACGCGCCAATCATTGGCACGACGATTTCTGTATTTTTCCAGATCCAGTCTGAGCCAACCAAGAGCTTTATTCGTCTTTCCACTCCATTTGGCAAGAAACCATTGAAAAACACCCCAGGAACAAGGCTCGTTTAGTCTGGATGAAATCAGTAAATCCGATGTATAAGTTTTTGATAAAAGAATTCTGTTACCCGCCACAACTTTCCCGGATTCTGCAAGTCTTTGATGCTGCGAAACAAAATCGGACATAGGAATGCAATCACCATCGAGAAATACAAGATAGTCTCCGGCAGATTCCAAAGCCGCCTTATTCCGTATTTCAGCCAGTCTAAACCCGTTATCTGGATGCCAGACATGTTTCAGGTTTTCACCAAAAAAAGGCCGATATTGTTCGATGACTCGCATCGTTGGCTCCCTTGAGCCATCATCAGCGATAATTAACTCCCAATCGTTTTGATCAATTTCTTTTTGCTGACAAAATCCGGCCAAAACTGCATTGAGTGCATCCGGACGATTATAAGTCGAGACAATGACAGAAATTTTCATGATTCTAAAAGACGAATTAACTCATCAAGATAAGCATCGAAGGAATAAGGATAATGAATGCAGCATTCAGGGGACGCAATCACCAGATTTTCCGAGTCGAACCTATCCAACATTTTCAGCAACAGTTCACGCAATGCATCAGCATTTCGCGCAAAAGAATAACTGGCCGGTTGCGATAACACTTCAACTGCACCAATCGTATCGGCCAATAGTACCGGCGTCCCACATAAAATAGATTCAGGCCCGACCAGTCCAAAAGGTTCATAAACAGAAGCCAGGATCGTTGCATCAGCTGCAGCATAAATTTCAGGCATATTCTCGCAAAATCCCAGATTCAGAACATGAGAACCTTTCAAAGGATTTTTTCCGGCCACAGCTAATACGAGGCGTTCGTCCATCCCTTCCAGCGCATCAAGAATCAGCCGTGCACCTTTTCTTTCGTGATCATTTGAAGGAAACAACAAAACAAACTGATTCGACGTTACCCCCAGTTTCTCTCTGATTTTTTCGCGATTTTTCCTGGCATTGAGATTGAAAACCGCTGTATCAACTGAAGGATAAAGGGCTTTGACCTTTTCCGGACTGATCTTGTATTCGTTAATGATTTCATTCCGAATCTGGTTGGAATGCGCAATTATCACTTTTGCATTGCCGTACAGTTTTTCTTCATTGGCAATAACCTGACGATCGAAAAAACCCGGTCTTTTTCCTTTGTCGCGCAAATGGACCTTGTGGGTTCCACCGGAAATAACAACATCCACTTTCCCCGTTACCCGGGATATGCCAATAGTCGGCCAATTCTCATTCACATAATTTAGTGCCTGATGCTCAAAACGATTATTATTGAAACGAGAAAAAGGCGTTCTGTCAGGCAAAACAACAAACTCAACACCTGAAGGGTTTTCCTTCCATTCGACTTTACGGGTAATCACCCGTAAAGATATGCCTCTGGATGAAAATCCAGTAATCAAGTCCAATACATGCCTGTCCATTCCCCCTTGTGGGCGAATGGAATGAAAAACAAGATTGATTCCCGGCAAATTATTCATTTATTTTATTTTTCCTGGCGCGTCTGATTTCAATTGCATGCGCATATTTAAGATAAGAGCCTACCCCTTTACAAATCGATAATGTCAACCCATCAAGCCCGACCAGAAAACCGGCTTTTAAAACATAATGACTCAGAAACGACCAGAAACCATGCATGAATGGTTGCCAGGAATACAAACGTTTGTCACTATCTGCCAGATTTTTTGCCAGCCATCCCGCATATTTACACTTTTCGACCATATCAAGATAATCACGATATGAATAATGGGTAATATGGATTGGCTCACTGATGGATGATTTCGCTTCAACATAAGTATGTGCGACTACGGGTATAAACGATGCCCTGTCTTTTCTGAACAATCGCTTCACATAATCCGGGTATTGACCAACATGCGGCGTAAAACGATCACCGATAAGATTCCGGCGTCGGGTCTGTATCAGATCGACACCCAGATCATCCAGGTTTGTCCGTTTGACATACTGGACGAAATCATCCTCCAGTCGTTCATCTGCATCCAGATTCAATATCCACTGATGTCGGCAATACGGCAAGCCATGAGTACGTTGCGGTCCATCGCCAAGAAATGGTTTTTGAACAATGACAGTTGCGCCCTCCGCTTTTGCAAGCTCCACCGTATCATCGCTACTGCCCGAATCAACCACCACAATATCATCACAAATCTGCTTCATGGAACGCAAGCAATCGACGATATTGCGGGATTCGTTCAAAGTGATTACCAAACCGCTTATTTCATTCATAGCCAAACCTCAAAATCAATTCGCAAATGTGACAATGCATAGCTTCCGGACTACCTTAAATATTTACTCGTCACGATCTCCTTAACCTTTTCAAAAATGAGTGAAGGCATCAATTTTTCCATGCAGTTATGGTGTCCTAAAGGACATTCTCTTTTCTGACAGGGTGCGCAATCCAGATCCAGTGACATAATATACGACTGGCTTGAAAATGGCGGGGGATGCCGATAATCAGTCGAACCGTAGAGAGCGACAACGGGAAGATCAAAAGCCGATGCCACATGCATCAGGCCTGAATCATTTGTGACCAGAAGATCGATTCCGGCAATCAATGCAATAGCTTCTTTCAGGCTTGTTTTTCCAGCCAGATTCAATGTACCAGGCACATTCGAATGAATGGCTTCACATACATCATTATCCTTTTTTGACCCCAGCAGAACAATCTGTGTCCCAGGGTAGCATTGGATAATTCGCGCGGCCAACGCTGAAAAATGAGAGACAGGCCATCGCTTTGCCGAACCGAATTCGGCACCGGGGGCAAAAGCAACGATCATTGTGCCTTTTTCAAGATTCAGCTTCTTTTTTACAGCATCAACCGCTTTCTCATCAACATGCAAACGGGGATGAAGAGATTCAAACCTGCCCTCTATATTTCCATCAGGTTTATCGATCAGAGCGGCATAAAAAGCCATCATCGGCCGTGGATGACGTTTATCGTCATAATGAATGACATTCAACAATCCATAACGAGACTCACCCAGATAGCCAATACGTTCCGGAATCTTCGCCAGCCATGGAATCAGGGCGAATTTCAGTGTATTAGGCAAAACATAAGCCTGATCATAATTCAACGTCCTTAAAAATTTCGCCATTGTCCAGCGATCTTTCAACTGCAATTTGCCGTGTTTGAAAGTCGATTCATGAACCTGATTCACTTCTTCCATTGCCTGCCAGACGGGAGCTACCCATGCAGGAGCCAAAACATCGATTGCCACGTCCGGATAACGCAGCCTCAACAATTGGAGTAAAGGCTGTGCCATAATGGCGTCACCAATCCAGTTGGGCGAAATGATCAGCAATATCAGTGCAAAGCCGAAAATATAGACCGATGCAAGATGATTTCAGACCTCACAGGAGCCGATATGTTTAAAATTGTCCGTTCTTTTCCAGAAGTTCGGCATGCGTTCCGATTTCCACGATTTTACCGCTGGTTATCACAGCGATTCTGTCTGCATGCTCGATAGTGGAAAGACGATGGGCAATCACTATCGTCGTCCGTCCTTTCATCAAGGTATTCAAGGCAGACTGAACGGCTTTTTCCGACTCGGTATCCAGTGCCGAGGTCGCTTCATCCAGAATCAGAATCGGCGCATCCTTGTAAATTGCACGCGCAATGGCAATCCGCTGTCGCTGGCCGCCGGAAAAACTCATGCCATTAACCCCGACAGGCGAATTCAATCCCTCTGGCAATTGTTCAATCACATCTTTAAGATATGCCGCTTCGATAGCCGCTTTAATTCTTGAGACGTCCGGATTGGCATCACCATAAGCTATATTTTCCGCAACAGTTCCGTCAAACAAGACAACCTGCTGGTTCACCATAGCAATCTGGGAACGCAGGCTTTTTAAAGACAGTTTATGAAGAGGAACACCATCCAGTCTGATTTCACCTGAAACCGGTGCATAAAATTCAGGAACCAGATGGCTCAAGGTTGATTTGCCGCCACCGGACATCCCGACAAGAGCCAGTGTTTCACCCGGATTGACCGTCAGGCTGACATCCGATAAGGCAGGCTTTGCCTGTCCTTCATAACTGAACGTCACATGATCGAATTCCAGTTTTCCCCTGGCTCTTCCTGGCAGATCAAACCCATCCTGCCGTTCGATCGGTGAATTCATAAGATCGAAAACTGACTTTGTCGCAACTATGCCTGCCTGCAAGTTGTTATTGACATCGGCCAGACGACGAAGTGGCGGCAGCATCATTAACATGGCAGTAATGAATGAAACAAACCCCCCAACCGTTGTCTGATCATGACTGGATTGAATCAGGGCAATCAGAATGATAATCGACACACCTGTCGCTGCGATCAGCTGGGTCAACGGCATGGTCATCGCCTGAGTACTCACCATTTTCATCATGAATCGTCTCAACTGGTAAATACACTGTCTGAACCGGTTCTGTTCAAAGGTTTCCCCATTGAAAATCTTGATAACTTCCGAGGCACGGGTTGTTTCAGTCAGCATTTTAGTCAATTGCGCATTGACATTCCTGAAATCCTCGTTCAATTTCCTCAATCGTCTTCCCGACAATCTCATCACCACTGAAACGAGCGGGATCAGGATCATCGTCACAATGGTCAGACGCCAGTTCAGCCATAATAAATACACAAACAGGCCAAATGCCGTCAAAATATCCCGGACAATCGACGTCATGATATTCCTGAGCAGATCAACGACCTGATTTGCTTCATACATGAGCGAATTGACGACCTGTCCCAGCGAATGCTTTGAATAAAAATCCCTTCCCACACGCAAGACACGGACATACATTTTTTCGCGCAACTGGTTGACCAGATTCGATGTTATCCAGGCCATCGTGTAATCCGTCAGAAAAGTGGCACTTCCCCGGATAACGAAAACACCAATGATTACAAACGGAACCAGCCAGAAACTGAAGGTAGGATTTTTGACAAACCCGTCGTCCAGAACGAATTTCAGGATAACAGGAAATATTGGCTCGGTTCCGGCAGTAATCAACATACCGATCAATACAAGAATCATACGTCCCTTGTATTGAAGAGCCAGCTTGATCAATCTTTTGATAGGTGAGGATAAATTCATAAGTTCATATCGTTCTGCAAACATTCTGAATGCAAAATAAAAACATCTTTAATTTGGCAAACCATCGGTCAGTATACCTGATCGACAGGTTTCTCATTCTCAATACAGGAAGCAAAAAGGTGATTTTATTCGAAAAAAACCAAATAACCAATTTCAGATGAAAAAAGACAAGCCCTTTTCATTAATCCGAAAGCTTGTCTTTGTTTGAAGAAAGAATTCGAATAAACTATGCAGACGTACAAAACTTGGCAAGCTATCCATTCAACTGAAACGATCAGTCATTCTTATTGCCAAAAATGAAAGCGCTAATATTCTGGAATGTCTGGATAGCGTTAAATTTGCAGACGAATGGATTATAGTTGATTCAGGTAGCAATGACGATACTGTTGTGCGGAGCCGTTCTTTCGGCGCGACTGTCATTGAAACGGACTGGCCCGGTTTCGGTCCACAAAAAAACAGGGCTCTGGATGCGGCAACAGGTGACTGGATTTTATCCATTGACGCAGACGAACGCGTCACTCCCGAGCTCGCCAATGAAATTCTTCATGTTATACACTCGCCCGATACGGTGGATGCTTATGAAATCCTTCGAAAGGAATGGTATTGCGGCAAATGCATGAATCATGGCGATTGGTCAAGGGATTATGTTATCAGGCTATTCAAAAAGGGAACAGCCCGTTTTACAGATGACAAAATACATGAGCGTTTCCTCGTTAACGGAACAACAAAGCGTTTCGATTCACCCATGCTCCATTACAGCTTCATGAATTTTTCACAGGTTCTGCAAAAAATAGACAGCTATACCGATTTGTCTGCCAGACAAAAATATCAGCAAGAAAAACGATCCAGTGTCGGCACGGCTCTGGGACACGGAATTTGGGTGTTCATCCGCTGCTACATATTGAAAGCCGGTTTTCTTGATGGCAGCCAGGGCCTTGCACTGGCCATTTCAATAGCTCAGGGCAGTTATTATCGTTACCTGAAAATCTGGCTTCTGCAAAAGGAAGAGAAGAACCGGAAAAAATATCAATAAACCGGTCAATATGTCACTTTAGCGTCTTTAAACTGCTGACTTAAACTGTTAAGACATTCGTCATTCGGGCCCAACAGACAATTGGCTCCAAAATCGATCCGGCATTTATTTCCATCGACAATATAATCAGCAATCAATCGTATCCCATCCTCTGTCTGCCAGGGTGTGATAGCCTCTTTCAGTTTCGCAAGATTGAATTTTTCCGGAAGGGTGAAAGAAATATGTTGCCCGAAATGCAATCTTGAACCAGAAATATCCAGCGCATCGTCGGCATTCAGTCTCAAACCGCCGGAAAACCGGTCTTCCGACACTTTTCCGAACACGGCAAGAAATTCATCCTCTTTGAATATCGGACGTTTCTGATCCATCAGTTCAGAAAAAATCGTCACCTCAATGGTTCCGCTTCCATCGTCTAAAGTAACAATCATCATTTTCCCGCGCTGGGTCATCTGCGTACGGTTACCCGAAATCACACCGGCCACCCACTTCGGATCGCGGGAAGGTTCGAGCTCGACGATTCTTGTTTTGGCAAACTGCCGTGCTTCAGCGGCATAAGCATTGAAAAGATGGCCTGAGAGACAAAAGCCCAGAACGCCTTTTTCTTCCGTCAATTTATGCTTTTCCGTCCAGCGTGGAACCTGGACATAATCAACGGTATTGATAACGGCTTCTTCATCACCGAACAGACTGACCTGATTGGCCGATGCCTCGGCCTGTTCAGCCGCTTCAATAGCCAGATCGACTGACGCCAGCAAAACCGCGCGATCGACATTGAAACAGTCGAACGCCCCGGCACGAATCAGGGACTCGATCGTCCTGCGATTGATCTGGTGCTTGTCGACCCGCATGCAAAAATCGAACAGGTCGGTAAACGGTCTTTCTTTTCTGGCTTTGACTATCGCTTCAATGGCACTTTCGCCTGATCCTTTCACCGCACCCAGACCATAGCGGATTGCCGAAACCGGTTTTTTACTGACACTTGGGGCTTCTCCAACCGGAGTAAAATAATATTCGGAATGATTGATATCAGGCGGCAGGATAGTCAAACCGCAAACTTCAACGGCATCTTCGACAAGCACTTTTACCTTGTCGGTATCGTCCATCGCCAGCGACATATTGGCTGCCATGAACGCGGCGGCATGGTGTTGCTTCAAAAAGGCCGTCTGGTAAGACAGCAATGCGTAGGCAGCCGCATGCGACTTGTTGAAACCATAGCCTGCGAACTTTTCCATCAAGTCGAAAATTTCGTCCGCTTTGGCTTCAGTCAAATCGTTCTTGGCCGCACCGTCACGGAAAATCTGGCGATGTCTCGCCATTTCATTCGCATCTTTCTTACCCATCGCACGACGCAACAGGTCGGCGCCGCCAAGCGTATAGCCTCCGATAACCTGCGCCATCTGCATGACCTGTTCCTGATAGACCATAATCCCATAGGTCTCGGACAGAATGCCCTTCGTCCGCTCATCCGGATATTCAAATTTTTCGCCATGTTTGCGGCGGCAGAAATCCGGTATCAGATCCATCGGACCGGGACGGTACAGCGCAACCAGCGCGATAATGTCCTCGAAACGGTCGGGTTTCGCATCTTTGAGCATGCCCTGCATGCCGCGACTTTCAAGCTGGAACACGGCAACCGTTTTTGCCTTGATCAGCAAGTCGTAAGTCGCCTTGTCGTCCAGCGGAATGGTATCCAGATTGAAATTCGCCATTTCCGGATCAAGCTGGCGAATGTATTTCACGGCCAGATCCAGAATCGTCAGGGTCGTCAAACCCAAAAAGTCGAATTTGACAAGCCCGACGGCTTCAACATCGCTCTTGTCGAAATGGGAAACGACGCCGGCTTCACCACCCTGTGTGTAAAGCGGACAAAAATCGGTCAGCTTGCCGGGCGCAATCAATACCCCCCCCGCGTGCATGCCGACGTTACGGGTAATGCCTTCGACCTGCTCGGCCAGCGCCAGCAACTGTTTGACTTCTTCTTCCGATTCTTCCCGTTCGGCAAGCAGCGGTTCTTCTTTCTTCGCCTCGGCAATCGTGACCTGTTTGCCGGGTTTGAATGGAATCAGTTTGGAAATGCCATCGCAGAAGTTGTACCCAAGATCCAGAACTCGCCCGACGTCACGTACCGCCGCCTTGGCGGCCATTGTACCGAACGTGGCAATCTGGGACACGGCATCCTTGCCATAACGGTCTTTGACGTACTGGATAACCTTGTCGCGGCCATGCTGGCAAAAGTCCACGTCGAAGTCAGGCATGGAAACACGTTCCGGATTCAGGAATCGTTCGAAAATCAGGTTGTACGCCAGCGGATCAAGGTTGGTGATCAGCAATGAATAAGCGACCAGCGATCCGGCCCCGGACCCACGACCCGGCCCGACCGGAACGCCATTGTTTTTCGCCCAGCGGATAAAGTCGGCCACAATCAGGAAGTAGCCCGAAAATCCCATATTGATGATCGTGCCGATTTCATAATCCAGACGTTCGTCATAGCGGGGACGCTGCGCTTTTCTTTCTTCCTCATCCGGAAACAATTCTTCCAGTCGCATTTCAAGCCCGTGTTTGGCCTCACTCGTCAGAAACTCATCCAGCGTCATGCCATCCGGAGTCGGGAATTCCGGCAATTTATGATGTCCCAGTTCAAGAACCAGATTGCAGCGACGGGCAATTTCCACCGAATTTTGAATCGCGCCCGGAAGATCGGCAAACAGCTCCGCCATTTCTTCCTGAGTGTAAAAATACTGGCGTTCATTGAAATTATGAGCACGCCGTTTGTTGGAGAGAATTTCCCCTTCGGAAATACAGGTTCTCGCTTCATGGGCGGCAAATTCTTCCTGGGACAAAAACTGTACCGGATGAGTGGCAACTACCGGCAACTGCAATTTGTCTGCCAGTTCAACGGCATGCCGCAAATACTGCTCCATGCCGGAATGCCCTGTACGCTGAATCTCGATATAGAAGTTGTCCGGAAAAATAGAGGCCCATCTTCTGGCACATTTTTCAGCATTGTCGAAACCGGACGCCTCAAAAGCCATCCCGATATCGCCCTGTTTGGCGCCAGAGAGGGCAATCAGTCCCATATCGCCTGTCTTTTTCGACAGCTCTTCAAGCCATTCGATCCG
>OGXI01001532.1_pt1 | contig 19080 bp, 17 predicted proteins | sample 1576221 | NCBI WGS metagenome assembly OGXI01 (sample SAMEA3541523, study PRJEB24748) | human gut metagenome | biome: human gut; feature: human-associated habitat; material: faeces | place: China | collected 2012
TGCCAAACGGAAGGTCTGACTTCATAACAGCAGTTCCATTTTCATTTACGCTGACAATCTCAATCAGTCCATCAGCCGGAATAACGGTACCGCTTGCAGATACAATATCTTCTGCGGCATAAAGACCAAAGCTGATGTTTTTGATTTCTCCGTTGTCGCCAATACCAAATGTCTTATCCTTTTCAATGGCTTTTGCAAGGCTTACCTGAACTTTCTGTCTTTCGTTATAGAATGATGTGGAAGTTTCGGTAACAGAGATATTCTGACCTGCATAAGTAAGCTCAACCGTATGTGTTTCGCCACTCACTACCATTCCATCAGGTGCGGTAATTTCCTTGACCTCGTATTTTCCGAGATAAAGTTCTTTGCTCTTAACAAATCCATCGGAGCTTGTTGTGATAGTATCTACCACTTCGCCCTTTGAATAGCGGAGTGTACCGTCCGGTGTGCTAATATCTTCCGCAGCACGGACTTCATAAACTGCACCCTCAAGTCCTGCCACTTCATAAGCAGGCTGATAAATAACATCACTGTCCTCAGAACCACTTACATTGACACCACTAAATACTTCTCCGGTCTTTTCAACCGTGATAGTACCTTTCTGTGCCATATTCGGCTTATTGACTTTCACAACAGTTACGCCGCCTTCCTCTGTGGAATTTTCTTCGGTAATATCAAAATATACCGGAGTATCATCAAGTACATATCCGTATGGAGCTTGTACCTCTACGATAGAATACCCCTTGCCGTAATCCAGTTTCTCAGGTGTGACAAGAGAACCATTTGCATCGGTATAGAACACATCAATCGTGGTCGGTGTCGGATAAGTAAAGGTCATTTTGACCTGATTACCCTGCGGGTCGTAAATCTTAAATCCTGCTCCTGCATACGGAATACTCTTTCCGCTTTCTGCGTCCACCTTAACTACATTGACAAAGCTCTCGAAGTTACGGTTATTGATGAGATAACGATAAGTCTGTGCGTTCTGTGAAATGAACACATCAAAATCATCCATCATCTCTCTGCCTTCCCAACCAGAAGTCTGGTGTACGGTATAAATACCATACGGCATATCTTTTGTCTGACCGAAGCCATTTTCATCGCAAACAATGGTATCTCTCTCGTCTTTATTGGCTGCGTCATAGCTTCCGGCAGATTTCAAATAAATCTCAAAGGAAGCACCCTTTTCAGGTGTTTCAATCTTTGTTTCTCCGTCATCGGTATGTTTGATGATAGCCACATTGCCTTTGATTACCTGCTCGGTTACATCATTGGAAGTAAGGTTGTGTTCCACCTCATAAAGTTTCGGGTCTGCACCTACTTCATGGATAGTCTTATCAAGCAAATATCCCTCTGACGGTGTGATTTCTCGGATTGTCCAGTCGGTATCACAAACATATTCTTTAGTAGTGAACTGACCGTTTTCATCAGTAACATACTTATCTACAAGCGTTTCGCCCTTATAGATACCGTAAACTGCTCCCGAAAGTTTGGCATTGCCCTGTGCTTCGCCTTTCTCAGCGTCGCTCTTTGTGACTGTTACAGTAAATTTCTTCAAAATGTTATTGAAGTTTCTTGTGGTTACTTCTTTCCACTTCACTGGTACAGTCTTATTTTTCGGTACGACATAACGGATAGCTGTGTCTACTTCTTCAAGTGTATATGGTTCAGAACCACTGATAAGCACATCTTTGAAAGTTGCCACACCGTTTTTGTCTGTAACTGCATACTGGTCAACAGCATCACCGGAAAGAGAAGTACCGAAAAGATGGAACTTCACACCTTCAACAAGGTTATCTTCTGAGGACTTCACTACCTGAAGGTCGCCACGCTTCAATTTGTTATTGAAAGTGACCTTTGCAACCTGTCCTGCTACAACAGTAACTCTATGTGTTTCCTGCGGCTCGTACTTATCGTATGCCTGCTCGGTTACGGTATAGATACCCGGCATAAGGTTATCAATCTGGAACTTACCGCCATTAGCTGTTGTAACCGTCTGATTGATACCGTTTCCGGTAATCGTGAAGTTGATACCGTCAACCTTGCCGTCCTCACTGGTCTTTACAATCTGACAAGAACCATAGCTGACTTTCATCTTCACAAAACCGTTGATACTGTCGCTTACTTCCTGAGCATAGCTGACAACATCCTGCACACTGGAGTTCTGACCGTGTTTACCCTCTGACCATACAACCACACCTCTTCGTACTGCATTTTTCTTGGCTGCGGTAATCGTAAATTCCTTACTCGGTGCAGTATCCATAGAAACAGTAAGTTTGTTACCATTCACTGAAAAGCTCACTCCACTGATGCTTGCCTTGAAATTATATTTGGACAGCACATTATTGGAGTCTGTCAGAGTAGTTGTGTACTTGCTTCCGTTCCACTCAAGTTCTATTGTCTTTGCCGAACCGGATGATTTATTACAAAAGCTCGGTATGGTTGCATGGTTCTGTACACTCTGCACCATACTGTTGTAATAACTGAAAATCTTATTGCGGAGCGGATGCTTTGCATTGATGACATCTTTCACATTGCTGCAACCACTGGCTGCTACATGATTGAAGTTCGCATCACGCTCTCCGATAACAGTTTCCCAGATAAGAAGCTGTGTAGCATAAGCCTGTGCAATGCTGTTTGCTGCTGCTTCATTCTGTGACCTCCAAGATGTCGAGATTGTCCCACGATAGCCATACTGTAAAATACGACCAACGAAAAGACGGATTTCATCTCCGGAAATAACCCCGTTGGCTGCAAGGTTATTAAAATAATTTTCGTCATACTTATTCATTGTCTGACCGACCTTGAGCGAAATTCCCGGCTCAATACAATAAGCAACATTGCCTGAGTATGAGCCAATAGCCTTAAGATTGGTAAAATTGGAACGTCCGGTATGCCAACCATTTTTCAAGGTCAAATTGCTGTGTCCCCATACCCCATCGTAATTAGCATCGCCATCACGAGGGAAATCGACCATATAAACATCGGCTTTTTCTCCCGAAGCAGCATATGCTGTTGTCGAGCCAATGCCTGCAAAAGTGGTCACACACATAAGGGTCGCCAAGAAAAGCGACGTGACTCTTTTGAATTTTGACTTTATCATTGCGTTTCCTCCTGTAAAAATTGAAAACACACCGTATCTCTACGATGTGCCTTTGTGGATTTTCTCTTACGACAAGATTTACCTGCCGAAAAACAAATGCGGATTTTTCGTTAATTTTTCATTTTACTATACACCTCCAGTCCGTTCATACTGTGCGATTGCCCCTTAGAGATAGACATATACTTTGAGATAGTTATATTCAAGTGAGATAGTATATATCATTTTCGGTAGGTAAAAATATAACTAAGGGGTTAGAGTGTGAGAAAGGGGAACTGTAAAACAGGCTATCTGCTGTCACGTTCTGCACGATTACGCAAAAACTTGTTGTAATGCTCCAATGCTTTGCAGACAAAATCCTCCGTCTGACTGACGGGAATGTTTTTCGGGATAAGCTGTCTTACTCTGTCGCCCCTCAACACGATTTTTTCCTTTTGGTTCGGCTTTTCCTCAGACATAACAGCGTGGATTGCTTCGGTTGTAAGGTTGCCCTCGTTGAATAACTTTCGCATACGGATTGTCTGGTCGTGTGACGGGGTTGCGTCATTTAGGTCGATTTCGTCAACCACATCACGCTGGCAATCTTCATCAAGATAAGAAAGTTCCACGGCAGGACGCATTTTAATACGCCCCTCATCAACAAATTCAAGCAGTTCGGGAACAAGATTGGTCAGACGAATATAACGCTGTATTTGCGTCTTGCTGTCATTTGAATTATCAGCGATTTTCTCAACAGAGAACTTCTGCCCCACTGGGTCAGAAGTCAAATCAGAACGAAACCCCTGTCTTTTCATTGCTTCCAAACGCATTTTATAGGCAAAGGCTTTTTCACTCGGCAATATCTCTGACCTCTGGAAATTACTTTCAACCATTAAAATGGTCGCTTCATCTCTGTTCAGGTCTACAATCTCACTTCTCAGGGTTTCAAATCCTGCCAGTTCACAAGCTCGCTTTCGTCTGTGTCCTGAAACAAGTTCATATCTGCCGTCCTCTTTCTGCCTTACCGTTGCCGGAGTAATAACCCCTCTTTCCTTGACACTCTCCACAAGCTGCATCATATCTTCATCGTCCCTGACCTTAAATGGGTGGTCGGGAAAATCATCAATCAGCTCTAACGGAATATCTCTGATTTTTGAAAGCTGTTCTTCATCTCTCTGTGCCTGCGTGGTAAATAAATCATCGAGCTTCGTGAGCGTGAAGTCGCTCTTTCTTCCTGCCATCGGCTAACACCTCCTTTGTAAATTCAGCGTATGCCTTAGACACTGTGCTGTTTGGCTCATAAGCATAAATGCTCTTGCCCTTGGAAGAAGTTTCAGCAGCTTTTACGGCAATCGGGATTTGTGTTCGATACATTCTTATCTGATTACCAAAATTCGCCCTGAGTGCTTCCACCGTACTCTTTGCAAGGTTTGTTCGGCTATCCACCAAAGTAAGAAGCATACCGTCTATCTTAATATCCGGATTGATATACTTCTTTACTTTTGAAATGGTCTGCACAAGCTGTGTCATACCCTTTGCAGGCAAATACTGAGCCTGAACCGGAATGATAACACTGTCTGCCGCTGATAAAGCATTGAGAGTAACCATACCAAGTGAAGGCATACAGTCTATAATTACATAATCATATCTGTTCTTCACTTGACTCAGATAATTTTTAAGAGTAGTTTCTCTGCTCATTGCGTTCACAAGGTTAAATTCCATTGCTGAAAGCTCAAGGTTTGCCGGAACAAGGTCAACACCTTCTTCGTGGTGCAGGATACCAACCATAGGGTCTGTCATCGTTTCATTGATTACATCTGTGAGTTTCGTTGCAAGCGTGATACCCAAGCCGTCTGTATCCTGCCAACCAAGACAAGTCGTTAAATCTCCCTGCGGGTCTGCGTCTATGAGCAATACTTTCTTGCCCTGCATTGCAAGCCCGACTCCAAGATTAACTGTTGTGGTGGTCTTTCCGACTCCGCCTTTCTGGTTACATACGGAAATCGTTTTACAGTTTGACACTTCTTTTTGCCCTCCTTTCTGAAAATTCATAGCCACCGCATTATGGCTATGTACCTGACCGACTCATTTCCTAATCGGTCATAGCAATATTTGTTCTCAACACCCCTTGCCAAGCAAAATGCTTATGGGAAGTCACTAAGGAACAGACTGCTTATCTGTATCATAGGATTCTAACCTCTGCCGGGTACTCCGCCAGCTCCGTAGAGAAGTATCATTATCATTCTGACTGTCATCGCCATATCAGGAGCAACCTGATACTCATAACCGGAGTTCTCGCTATTCTGAAATACAGAAATCACGGCGTACCTGCTAAAGTGGCTATCATCAGAAATAAAGTCTTAGTGAATGACTTATTCAATTTTCAAGCGAAAAGGCTTCCGTTTTTGCTATCCGGAATGAACCCCTTCACTCATTTGGACAAAGGGGTATGAAATGCACACCCAAAATCTCCGCTTTTCCAAAAATATTTCAAAAAAATTTTTGGAAATTAAAAAAGCCGCCTGCTCCGGTTAGGAAACAGACGGCAAAACACGTTCTAAATGTATTCAATTTTCAATTTCTTTTTCTTTGCTTCAAGCACTTTGCAGAGGACATCATCTACTGCATCGGTGTATCGTCCCTGAGCTGCTAAATTGTTCTTCAGTTCAATGAGCGATTGTATCACTCGGCTTCGTTCTTCTTCATTTAAGTATAGATGATAGGTTTTCTCTCTCATTGGCTGTCCCTCCATCTTTCAAATGTATTTTTGATTATCTCCACATCTTCCTCTGTATCAGAAGAAATAAATATATGTACGCTCTGAAAAGCTCTTTTTAAGCTGTCGGCATAATCCAGTTCAGTGCCTTTCAGCGGCAGTTTAATCAGTCTTATTCCTCGTTGCTCACACATATATGCTTTCATTATTTCTATATTCTCGTCAACACTTCCTGACTCAATAGCCAACTTTTCTGAAGGTATGTATGTTTCAAGCGGAACTCCAAGCAATCGGTCAGAACCAAGTTCTGCTTTCAAGCCTTTCTTATTAGAATAATAGCTGACAGCCAAAGCAGGAAACAATGACAAATATTCTTGCTCACAAATTCGGCAGCCTTTATTCAATATCGTCCTTTCATTTATCTTCATACTCCATGAATGACCGTGCCTGCATTTCCACCACGCTCTCTTTGCTGAAGTTCGTGATACCTCTGTTGGCTTCAGTTTATTCTGTTCATAATCCCATTCGCTAAGAAGCTGATTATCTGTTGTCGCCAAATCATTATATCCGGCAAGGACTTCTCTCTCCGCACAAACGGGGCATACCGTACCTTTCACACGGGCATTGATAACTGATTTCCACTCGTTACCGCATTTACCGCATCTCCACCAGACATTTTTCCTCGACTTTGCATTTACTTCATCAGGCTTCAATGGCAAGTTCTTCTCCGACCACTCCGAAGCAATTTCAGGGTGTGTTGTCTGCAAATCGTTAAACCCTTTCAGGAATATGTACCCACTGCAATACGGGCATTTGCTCCCACCGGAACGGGTAGAAATAAGGGTGTTCCACTCTCTGCCGCAATCCTTACACTTCCACCAAGCCTTACGATTGGCAAAGACCGTAACCTGAGTTGGAAGTAACGGATAATTTCTGTCCGACCACTCGGCTGCTATATCCGGCAGAAGTGTTGCAAGGTCATTAAATCCTGCCAACACTTTATTATGGGAGCAATACGGGCAACCTGTTTTATTTATTGTCCTGCTCTTAACGGCAGCTTCCCACTCGTGTCCTTTCTCACATCTCCAAATCACTTTCTTATGAGAACCAATAGAAACTTCTGTCGGTTTTATCTTATTCTTTTTCGACCACTGCTTTACCAGTAATGGCTCTAATGTCGCCAAATCGTTAATTCCTGCAATTACTCTTGCACCAGAGCATATCGGGCATTTCTCTCCATTAGAACGAGCCTTAACGCTTGTCTGCCATTCATGACCGCAAGCACCTCTCCACCATACTTTTTTATTTGAACCGAAAGTAATGTCATCAGGTTTAAGCGGTAAATTCTTCTCTGACCACTCCGAAACAAGCTCCGGATGTACTTCTGCTAAACTGTTGTTCATAGCCAAACCTCAACCTCCTTGTGCTTAGAGTATATGAAGTTTTGGCTTTATCTTGTAGTTTGCGAATATCCGTATAAATAGAAAAAGCCCTTTGAGAAAGGGATTTCTCCTCTCTCAAAGGACAACACAATATTTTTTTAATTCTTCAAATAATATTCCTATATGGCAATTTTTCTACTTTGTGTTTTATGATTTCTTTCTCACATATTTCATGAAGCTTCTCATAATTTCTTGACTCCTCACATATTTCTTCGAACCATGCTTCTACACCAGTTTCTCGGAAAAATGGATGATTTTTATCATCTTGCACATTATCCCAAATATATTTCAGAATACTATCAAGTTTTTCCTTATCTCCATACCAGCCACATACCAGTGCAATATCTTTACATTCTTGGAATGACTTTCTTTTTGGATTACTTAAATAAAGTTTATATCCTTCAATAATTTTGTCTATTGAAACATCTCCTTTTAATGGAATAGGCAATTTATTTTTTAATCTTTCTGCCGAAAAGATATATCGTTCTTCATGCTTTTCTAACGCCATTGTTTCACTGCCACATTGTAATGATGTAGTAATGCTCGAATATTCCCGGCATAAATTGTGCACATAAAAAATCGGTGTATAGTATGTATTTCGAACCACTTTAATATAAATTCCTGTTATCAATGGACCTAATCTATTGTCCAATGAAATTGAACCTTGTTTTTTTAATTCTGGGAAAATCTTCTGCCAATCATTTATAATCTGCTTTTTGGTTGCCATCTTTCTACCTTCTTTTCCTTTTATTTTTACTTTTGGAAATTTACTTTTCTATTCGTTGTAAAAATGGGCAACTCCGATTGGAATTGCCCACTCACTGCACTAATTATGCGATTTTTTCTTGCTTACACCGATTTCTGCATCAAATGATGTAAGTTTGATGTAAATCGCTGTTTTTTTAGTTTTTTATCAAATGAAGTACGTCCCGTCTATTTGGTAAAACGGTACATCTTTACATCATCTTAATAGAGCTTTGCACCTGCCGGAATGTGGTCATCTACCATCAGAAGATGAAGCTTTTCTTCGCCTTCTTCTTCATGAATAGCACTGAGGAGCATACCGCAAGAGTCAATGCCCATCATAGCTCTCGGTGGAAGATTTGTGATAGCAATAAGAGTCTTTCCAACCAGTTCTTCCGGCTCATAAAAGCTATGAATACCGCTTAAAATGGTTCTATCAGTACCTGTACCGTCATCAAGAGTAAACTGTAGAAGTTTCTTTGACTTAGGAACTGCTGTACATTCCTTAACCTTTACTGCTCTAAAGTCAGACTTACTGAATGTATCAAAATCAACAAAATCCTTAAATAGTGGTTCAACCTCTACCTTAGAGAAGTCAATCTTTTCTTCCTTAGGTTCAGCAACCGGCTTGTTAGCAGATTTTGATGCACCTACAGACTTCATTGTCGGGAGCTTTTTCGCTCCTGCTGTAAAGAGCTGTAAGATGATTTACATTTCTTTAAATCATTACAATATTTTCTTTAGCAAGCTGTACTAAAATAACCAAATTTGCAGTCTTTTTTGGTCATATATTAGTCATATTAAATTTTTTTGGTCAATTGCCTAGTCCTCAAATCAGAGGACTCTTTTCTATATTATATCGTTGTTTCTAAAATACATCCATGTTCTTGGCAAGTTTCTCCAAAGCCTCTCTAGTAACCTCTGGATTTGCCTCCGCATAAATGTTCATGGTTGTGCTGACATCAGCATGTCCCATTACTTCTTGAATAACTTTTACATTGGTTTCGTTCTCACAAAACCTTGAAGCAAATGTGTGTCTAAAAATGTGACATGAAAACCTGGGCAACATTATAGGTTCTCTCTTCTTTTTCTTTGCCTCTACCTCTTCTTCGGCATTATGAGCATCAACGATTCTCTTGATTGCACGATTTACTGCCTGCGGATTATGTGGATTTCCAAACCGATTAGTAAATATAAAGTTTGTCATTCCATCAACCTCTGCAACACAAAAACCTTCTTCCTGCTGACGCTGGTATTCAGACTTGAGCACTTCATACACCGGTCCCATCATTGGAATTGTCCTTATTCCTGCTTCTGTTTTAGGTTCTGAAACCCTAAACTCACACTTGAATGAATTGTCAGATCTTGTGTAATAAGTAAGACTATGGTTAATATTGATTGTTCGTTTCTTCATATCAACATCGTCCCATCTGATGCCTATTGCCTCACCGATTCTGCATCCAGTTCCAAGCAGAAATACAAAAAACGGATACCAATGGAAGAAAAACGGATTCTTCGCAACATAATCAATAAATTCTCTCTGCTGCTCTACTGTCAGTGCTCTTCGACTCTTTCTAGCACCACCATTTCTTTTTTTCACCTCGGCATAAGCTCCATCTACAGGATTTCTTCTTATTATATCATCTCGTACTGCCAGCTCAAATGTAGGTCGCAATACAGTATTGATACTCTCCAAAGTATTTACCTGCAATCCTTTGTTCGTAATCAAATCCGTATAGAAAAATAAGACATCAGAATACTTTACATCCTTAATCTTTTTCTTTCCAAAAGTATCCCTGATAAAATGTTCCCATGTATATAAGTAATTTGCTTTTGTAGTGCTTCGCAACTCCGTCTTGGTAGAAATATATCTATCAAACAAAAAATTTACATCTGCACTTCCAGCAACATATACATTTAACCCGTCCATCTGGTCACGAACAAGTTCGTCTTCTTTCTGCCTAAGTGTTACAAGAGATTTCGCATATATCGTCCTTTGTTTTCCCAATGGATCAGTATAAATATATGAATACCTACCATCAGTTTTACGATAATGCTCTCCTTTTCGTAATACTCTTCCTTTACCATCTTTTCTACAAGCCATCTTTTCTCCTTTCTCAAAAAGAAAAGAGCCTGCATTACTTCTGGTCAGCCATTAGTTTCTCTAACACTGCCATTTTAACTACTTGCGTCATAGTCATGTTATGATTTTTGGTGTATTCAAGCAGCAATTCATGTTCTTCACCATTCAGTCTGATTGTAATCCTCTTATCAGCAGGATTTTCAGCCTTTGGTCGTCCCATCTTTGCCAATATATCACCTCCATCTGAACATAGTATACTTTATGTCGGACATAAAGTCAAGTATATTAATGCATACTCTTTCATATTCTTTTCAATTTATTTGTAGAATTCCTCGTCTTCTATATGAAATGTCTCCAGATATTCATCAAGAATATCAAGGTTCACAAGCACCAGTCTATTCATCTTATAACATGCTTTCGCATCCTTAGCTAACTGCTGGAACTTTGATAAACTCATTGAGTACATCTCTGCACCCTCTGGATATCTGACAAATCTCTTATTATTTGTTTTCCTTGTTCTGCTATCCATTTTGTTTCATCTCCAATTCCTCTAATACCATCTTACGTGCTACTGGTAACAGATTAAACTGCATAATCATTGCTCTATCCATTGCTTCCCTAATCTCTGATTCTCCCGGAATATATCCCGACTTAAAACGAACACAGCCCTTATTCAAGGTCTGAATATCCTCCGGCATAAAATCAGATCTATTGCTCAATGCATACCCTCTTATTTCTGAAGGCTCAACTATCACATGCACAGGATTATCTTTCAATTTTGATGATAATGGAACAACTGAAATCTGAGGTGCACCACCATGATTACTTGCATCACACGATACCACAATTCCAGGTCTGATTCCGCCCTGTACTCCATGTGGGTTACGACCAAAGTCTGCATATACAACGTCAAATTTTTTATATTTGTCATATCGTTTTTTATTCTTATTCATAACCTAAAACCCCCTTAACTGCATAGCCAGTCTGCCATCATCTACTGTAACAATAATTCCTCCTGCATCCTGAACCTGTGCTATTTTTATAAATGCATCAATAAGGTTGTCTGTAATAACACTCATGTTTGCGACTATTACACCATCTACCTGCTTTTTTCTAATCTTATCCACAATCTGATGCCACTGTCTGTCCACATCATTCTGTGAAAATCCATGTCGGCGTTCAGTGCCAACAATCATGTATTCTTTATTTTTTACATACTCATGAATATATTTACTCTGCTTGTCCTCTAAGCGATCCACTTTATCCAATGGTGCACTTACTGACAGATACTCTATACATTCAATCGTCTTTTTCTTTCTTCTCATAGCCAAACCTCCTATGAAACAAGCATCTCTGCATTATCAAGCATCTCGTTAAATATCTTTTGAAAATATGCCTTCCTGCTATAATCCATTAATTCCAACCTAGAGTCTATTGAATTTTCTTTCTTACCCTCTGCCACATTCAGGATTGTATTGGCATCTACTTTGAAATAATCAATTATCTTAAATAGATTTGTGATACTTAATGCACGTTCTCCATTCTCATACTTTTTGATAGTTGACTCACTAATACCAAGCTCAGCAGCAAGGGCTTCTTTTGTAAGATTTCTTTGGATTCGTAACGACTTAATCACGATTCCAACTTGATAACCATCATATTTCATCGCTATATCCTCCATCGTCCTTTGCCATTTCTCTTAACATCTCTACAGCTGCATCTTCTGTCTCATACTGACCAAGCCACTTCCCACTTGAATCACGTACAACTGTTCCGAATACAGCAGGGGATTAAATTCGAATACGATTAATTCATATAAACAAAGCTTTCTGTTACTGCTACGCTTTATGCTGGAAGAAAAGGGAAAGGAAGCGGATGACATTAGATTTTCTGATTTGAATTATGATACACTTTTAGATTTTTTCAATTGGTTAGAAACAGACAGATTATGTAGCCAACTACCAGAAATCAGAGACTGTCTGCGCTTTCTGCATTTTCTGAGTATGCGCAGAATAGAGATTTTGATGCAGCATCGGTTTTTCGAAGTGCCATAATTCGAGTTCCAGTGAAAAAGGGAAAACAGAAAACAAAAAAGCATCTGGATCCCGGTAAAATCCTGCACAGAAAAATGGCAGATTTCCTTATGAATTCAGCGTTTTTCAGCACTTGTTTTCCTTTAGGAACGGCTGTATTTCTGGTATAATAAAGGTATCAAATCCAAGGAGAGAACGATGGCTTCCAGTGCAAAAGACATTCAGCTGCGAGAGCTGAAGGACACCATAACCGGGCTGAAAACAATGATCTCTGAGCAGACGGAGCTGATCAGATCTCTCCGTCTTATCATTGACGAAAAATCCGGCCATGAGAAAGCCCTTCAGGAACAGGTGGACTATCTGACCAAAAAGCTTTTCGGTTCCTCCAGTGAACGAAGATCCGATGACATTCCGGGGCAGCAGAATCTTTTTGATGAAGCGAAAGTGGAACAGGATCTCTCCCTTCTGGAAGAAGAGACCGTGATCCGGGAGCATACCCGCAAAAAGAAAGCAACCCATGAGGATCTTTTCAAAGGACTGAAGGTCGAAAAAGTAATCATTCCTCTTCCGGAAGAAGATCAGGTCTGCCCGGTCTGCGGTACGCAGATGGTCCTGATCGGCGAAGAGTATGTCCGCCGTGAGCTGGAATTCATCCCGGCCACATGCAAAGTGATCGAATACTACAGTCAGAGCTATGGCTGTCCGTCCTGTAAAAAAGGCCTGGGAGATACGGAAAAACCTGTGATCGTAAAATCTCAGGTTCCGCAGGCCTTGGTAGGAAAAGGTCCGGCGACCGCATCCGCTGTCGCATGGACGATGTATCAGAAATATGCCAATGGACTTCCTCTTTACCGTCAGGAGAAAGACTGGAAACAGTATGGTGCACAGATCAGCAGGACAACACTTGCCAACTGGATCATCTATTGCTCCAGGAATTATTTTCAGCCAATGTATGATTACTTCCACCGGGAACTGCTGAAGTGCAGCTTTGCAATGGCAGATGAGACAAGGGTCCAGGTACTGAAGGAAGAAGAACGCCGGGCACAGACACAATCTTTCATGTGGCTGTTCCGCAGTGGCGAAGACGGCCTTCCTGCCATTATCTTATATGGCTATTCTCTAACCAGTAGCGGCAGCCATGCAAAGGAGTTCCTGGAAGGTTATCACGGGTATCTGGAAACGGATGGTTATCAGGGCTACAACAGCCTGCCGGATATCAAGCGATGTTCCTGCTGGGCACACATCCGTCGGTACTTTATCGACGCCGTTCCCAAAGGGAAACAGTATGATTACAGCCAGCCGGCAGTACAGGGAGTCCAGTACTGTAACCGCCTGTTTGCCATAGAGGATTCCATTAATAAAAAATATCCCGGTGATTATGAAAAGCGTAAGCAGCTACGTCTCGAGAAGGAAAAACCTGTTCTGGAGGCTTCTTGGTTGTGGCTTGAGCAGCAAAAGCCAGTCCGGAATACCCGCATGGATAAAGCGGTGAATTATGTCCTTAACCGGCGGGAAACGGCGGAGACCTATCTGGAGGGTGGTCGCTGCAGCTTCACAAACAATCTCAGCGAGAACGCGATCCGTCCGTTTGCCGTCGGCCGAAAGAACTGGCTGTTCAGTGATTCTGTAGAAGGAGCCAATGCCAGTGCTGTAGTCTATACAATGGTTGAGATGGCAAAGGCGCACGGCCTGAACATTTACGGATATCTGAAATTTCTGCTGGAGCATCGTCCAACGAAAGACATGACCGATGACCAGCTCGCAGAGCTTGCACCTTGGAGTGAAAAACTCCAATCTATCAAAAATCGCATGTGAATTATAGTGAATTACTCCAACTCGCAAAGGGCTGGGGTAATTTTATATCTGACCGCATCATTATTTGGCGGTTACGTAATGTCAATAGTTACATTGGGATATTTGTAACTTTCTTTGTTACATCAGCTTATTTTATAAAAAAGCAAAGGTAAAATCAAGTACCTTTGCTTTGTAAATTGATTGCTATCGAAATTGTAGTCATTACTTACTGTTCATTGCAAGTAAGATTCTTTTATTACCGCATATATTTGCCGTGCAATCTCTTGATTTCCTTGTTTGTTAGGATGAACTCCATCCACAAACAATTCTGGATGACCCTCTGTTGCCGCATATAAATCCACAAATCCCGTATTACACATCTGTGCCTGTCGTTTTACAATAGGATATATTTCTTCTCGAATGATATCATCCCGAATCATATACACAACAGGTTTCCCTTCGACATGAAAGGCTGCCGGTGGTGCCATAAGATAGATGGTTGGACTCGACGGAAATCGCCTAAGCTCTGATATCCATCTTTCTAAAGTTTCCTCATACTTTACAGCATTCCAATTATATGGTTTTGAATCGTTGGTACCTAACATTAAAATACAAATTTCCGGATTCGTTACTCGTGCAGCATCCAGAAAAGACTTTCTATAAGGCATATCACCCTCATCAAGCAATGTCGCACCCGAAATCCCATAATTTAGAACCTAAAACTTATGACCCAGCATTTTTTCTAACATTACAGGAAATGCGTTTCTCCATCGCGAGTAAATCACACCTGCGCCAAATGTAATACTATCACCGATACAAAGAATTCTCTTTTTTTATAATTAGCCTTCTCCTTTTTGGGACTATAAATTAACCAACTAATTCCACCACCCAGTAAAGAAAATATGACTAATAAAAGTATGATATATAGAATAATCATCGTTAACTCCTTTACATAGTTCTTTGTTTTTCCCAAAAAGAAATAGCTTCGTCAAACCAAACTTCACACATTTGTCCTTTGGCTAGACCGACTCCATGTCCAATATTAGGAAATTCTCGAAACTTACACGGTACATTATGAGCTTTCAATGCCTTTACCAGCATGTGGCTATTTTGCGAATCTACTGTGTCGTCAGCGTCACCGCACCATAAATAGGTAGCTGGATAGATTGCAGTGACTTGCTTTTCAATACTAGTCAAATTAATTATTGCCTGGCTAGGATGTTTTCCCAATAGATTTTTTCTGCTACCTGCATGAGTGAACTCACCCATTGTTATTACCGGATATGCAAGTATCAATGCCGCAGGCTTTGGCAAATCATACTGTGCATAGCCCATTTTCTGTGTACCAAAACTAGCTGCAAGATGCCCTCCTGCTGATGAACCCCAAATAGAATAACCATCCGTTTCTATACTCAGTTCCTCTGCCCGTTGTAAGATTGTTTGTAGTGCTCTCGCAACATCATTCTGCGGTGCCGGATTGTTTCTACACCGATAAAACAATACAAACGCCGAATAACCTCGCCTGTTCAACTCTCTGGCAAAGGGTTCACCTTCGTTGTAATTGCTTATCATACTATATCCACCCCCAGGGCAGATCAACGCAAAGGGATGTTTCTTACCGTCCCGTAGTACATACTCCTTTAATCTATAGTGATTTCCACTCCAATAGTCTATCCCCGCGTGATAAATATCGATTAATCTCATAATATCTATTTACGATTCCTCTTGTAAGCTCAACTCCAATAGGTCAATTTTTCCTTTCCCTTGATAATATAAATACAGAGGCAGTTTTCCTGATGCTTGAAACGATACCGTTTCGGACGACATCCAATCGTTTGCATGTTGTAGTCTAATTGTAGCCAATGGCTTCTTTTGCTCTGTCATCACCATCAGCGTACCGGCACTACCGCGCGTTATCACTTGAATTTTCGCTGTCCCGGTAAACGCAAAAAATTTATACCCAATCAGCGTACCGTTTTCGATATCTTTGATAAAACGTGTCTGCCCTTCATGATTGACATTCGGCGCATATTTGTTTTTTCTGGTATTGGATAAGTGTGGCATATGACCGTTAGTTAAATTACAGCATATGGCAGCAGGGTAAGTTCCACGTGCTTCCAACGGTTTCCCGTTCAGCCCGCAGCTAGTCATTTCCACCTGTTGGATGGTTCCGTCAGGTGCAATGGTAATCGGCTCTGCGCATCCTTGACGGGAAAATGCTGTATTGTGGGTTAGGCGGTGATAGAAAATGTAATACTGACCATTGATGCATTCAATACTGCCATGATTTGTACTTGTGGCACAGAGCCGATCCTTGGCTTTCCTTCCTCCCACACCGATATCGCCATTGGAAATGATTACACCGCGATATTCATAGCCGCGACTCGGATGTTGGCTGGTTGCATAACACAGTTCGTGATTGACATGAGAAGAATAGATAAAGTAGTATAAGTCACCAAACTTTCGCAGAGATGCCGCCTCATAAAAACTGTGATTCCTCAGAGTGCTGCCTTTTGGTGCATTGTTCATTGCCGGCAATATACGCACAGGTTCACTTTTTACAGTAAGCATATCATCACAAAGTTCAACTAGATTGGCACCCAAAATACTCTGCGGTTCTTCTGCCTTAATCTCCGCTACAGACTTATTGAATATACCACTCATGACCTTAGGCATGATTAAATTCAGCAGTGGTGCATGGGTATCCATTCCTAGCCCCCAGCCGTATGTCAAATAAATATGTCCATTGTCATTCAGTACTGCCGGGTCAAAAGGAATAAACCGCTGTAAGGGTCTTCCATCGGCATATTTCACATCGCCGTAGTATTCATATTTTCCTGCCGGCGTATTGCAGACGGCAACACTAATTGGACCATCAAAGCCGTGATTGCCGCGTCCAGAAAGGTCGTAATACAGATAATACCGCCCGTCGTTACCCTGAACGACATCCGGCGCATACATGTCCTGCCGTTGCTTGCTGTAATGACGGCATTGTTGGGCACGATAAATCGTTCCTTCACAGCGCCAATCACTCAGATCGTCCACTGGAGCAGACCAGCATTCATAGTCCAAAGGACAAAAGCAATCTCCACCCTCTTCATCATGGCTACCATAGATATACACTCGGTCACCGAATACATGGGGTTCTCCGTCCGGAATGTAGGTATTCAGGGGAAGATATGGGTTAAATGCCTGCTTTTTCATTTTCTTTACTAAAATGCTTTTTGCCATAACGCAACTTTCCACCTCCCACAATCACATCACTTCCATCCTTACAGTCTTATCAAACCCATCCGCTGTCTTGATATGTATAGTAACTTCTCCTGGCTCATATAAAGATCTTATCACAATCTGACATCTGCCCTGATAGGTCTTCTGCGCATTATCCGTAAAAGATCGATTAGAGTAGGGCTTCGCTGTACCTATGCCTTGAATCACTGCAGGACCTTCTATTGAAACTGTCAACTCTTTTTCTTCTGCGGGGCACCATATTCCTGCTTCGTCTATGGACTCCAGAATAATGTAATTCAAATCCTGTCCATTTGCTTTCATGTTTTTTTTCTCAGCTTTCACACTTAATTCTGAGATACCATGTCCAGAGGAAAGCACCGCCCTAGCTAATTCTTTCCCCTGAAGATCATAGGATATTGCAGTGAGTGTACCCTTATCATATTTGCAGACAAAATCAGTGCGATGGCCCTTAACTCTCTTCTTTCCAAGTGTCTTTCCATTTAATTCAAGCTTTACATAGCTTCCATTACTGTAGACTTCAACATAAGCCTTCTCTCCTTCATACCCGGGCCAGTTCCAGCTAGGTATGGCATCCGTAAATCTCCAGGCTTTCTTTAAGACTTTCAGTGAACTCATATTAACCGGACGAACGCCAATATATATATCTTCCAGTCCCCAAACCACCTTTTGAAATCCATTTTGTGCATCTGCATTTCCTAAGATATCAATTGCTCCACTTCCGGCTAAAAGTGGCATCTCTTTATTCGCTTCATACTGCCATGCACCAATTCCTGCTTCTCCGATATAATCCATAGCGACCCAGCAAAAGTCGCCAATTAAGGCATTTGAACTCATCACTCTTGACCAATTATAAGCCAAATCACCAATATATGTTTCCGTACCAAGCAGTATTCGTTCTGGATGATTTTTAAGTTCTATATCATATCTGCATTGTCCATAATTTAATCCCAATAAATCAAAGGAACCTGCTATCCCATCTACAACAACTCCCGCCTTTTTTGTCTTGGTTTGGGTTGACATTAGTAATCCTAATTTTTGTGCCAATGCATTATAGAAAGCAGAACCTGATTTCTTTTCTTGGGCATTCTCTAATTCAGGTAATGGTTCAGCCACATATTCAGCTTCATCTTTATAAATTCCCATTCCCTGCTTTGCCCATACAGTGAGCATGATATTTATTCCACAGGTTACCGGCCTTGATTTATCCAGGCATTTTACAAATTCAGCCATTTCAGTAGCCAGCTTAATGCCTTCTTCTGTACCCACTTCACTAACCTCATTACCTATAGAATACATAATCACAGATGGATGGCTTAAATCTCTTTTTACCATTGCTGATAAATCATTTTTAAACTCATCCCAAAATATTCTACTATAGTCGTGATGATTCTTTGGCATATACCAACCATCAAATGCTTCATCCAAAACATACATTCCGAGTTCATCACAAGCATCTAGCAAACTTTCAGAACAAGGATTATGTGCAGAACGAATTGCGTTATATCCAGCTTCCTTCAGTATCCTAACTTTTCGATACTCTGCATCTTTAAATGCACATGCTCCTATCACACCATTGTCATGATGGATACAGCCACCTCTTAGTTTCTCAATCTGTCCATTGATTGTTAATCCATTCTCAGAACTCCACTTCAGTTCGCGAATCCCAATTTTCTTCTCTACGGTATCACTCTCCGTGCTTATTTGACAGGTATATAAATATGGTGAACTTGAACTCCATAAATTAGCATTTTCAATTACAAAATCGCCCACTGTTCCTTCTGCCACAATCCTACTATCCGTATCCTTTATGATTACATTGGCATTCTCTATGTTGCATGAAATATGCAGAATTGCTGGATTGATACTTATCGTATTGATTTGAACATCATCGATATGTGTTCTATTTCTTCTTACCAGTGTTACCGGTCTATAAATTC
>OGXI01001533.1_pt1 | contig 19078 bp, 16 predicted proteins | sample 1576221 | NCBI WGS metagenome assembly OGXI01 (sample SAMEA3541523, study PRJEB24748) | human gut metagenome | biome: human gut; feature: human-associated habitat; material: faeces | place: China | collected 2012
CGATGCATTGTTCTCTGGGTAAGTACGTTGATTTGACTATTGTCGACAGTATCTAGCGCCTAAGCCTCTAATTCCTTTGTGTATGAAGCGGATCGATTCTGCGATTGCACCGATGAAATCCGGCGAATGCATCAATGACTGACAAACAGTAACATCTCCTAAGTTCTCATACGACCGAGAGTGAGGGAAAGAATAGATTGAATACATACCCGGCATATTACGCAAAATCAGCTGATGAAACGGGACGGCAGGAAACGAATCAACAACACCTTTCCCAAGTGGCGGAGCTGGCCATGCAATTTGGAAAAGAGATCTCTCTTCCGATGACGGCATGGCTGTGCGGAATATTCCATGACTTTGGAAAATACAGCGTATTATTTCAAAATGTGCTTAACGGTACAGCTGGCGGCATCGATCATGCGATCTGTGGCGCTGTGTACTTGTACGCGACAAAGGCGCAAAAACGGGAGGCATATCGCCTGGCTGCAGCTGTGATCGCCGCGCACCATAGCACGCTGCGCTCTTATGAAAGCCTTTTGCCGGAATTGAGCAGCATTTTGAGGGGACAGGGCTCCAGAATATGCGGAACGGGAAAACAGGCGGCTCTTTTCGGAATACAGGAATATCAAGAGGCGATAGAAGCCTTTTGCCGTGACTTTCCGACATTCTCGTACCGGAAGCTGGAGAATGGTGAGAAAGCTACGCCGTTGGAGAACATGCTGAAGGCAAGAATGCTTTTTTCCTGTCTGGTGGATGCGGACTATACGGCTTCTTCCAAGAAAGAATGCCATTGTGAGATGGCTCTTCACGCCGAGAAGCTGCTTCAAACCCTGAATACCTACATGGACCAGCTTCGAGCAGGGTCCCAAGCGGACAGTGAACTAAACCGGATTCGGGATCAGGTCTTTGAACGGTGCGGAGAGGCGGGCGAACAGAAACCGGGAATCTTCACACTAACCGCGCCGACTGGAGTGGGAAAGACCCTCTCCCTGCTGCATTTTGCCTTGCGCCACTGCAGCGCCAATCAGGGGCTGCGGCGGATTATCGTGGTGCTTCCTTTCCTTAGCCTGACGGAACAAAGCCAGCGGGAGTATGAAAAGCTGATACCCCATATACTGACGGACCACAGCCAGAGCAAGCTCAGTGAAGAAGACCGCGAACTGGCCGCCCGGTGGGACGCCCCGTTTATTATCACGACGTCTGTTCGCTTTTTTGAGGGCCTGTTTTCCTGCCAGCCCAAGGACTGCCGGAAACTTCATCAAATTGCACAGAGCGTGATTCTCTTCGATGAAGCACAGAGCCTGCCCACGGACCTTATGACGGCAACGGTACAGACCGCCGATGCCTTGTGCAGGGACTATGGCTGCACGGTGGTGCTTTCCACCGCTACACAGCCGGATTTCAGCGCGCTGCAGGGAGTACAGTGCTGGCAGCCAAAAGAAATTCTTCCCAAAGGGAAATCGTATTATGAAGCGCTAAAGCGCGTGAATGTGGTTTGGAAACTGGAAGAACCCACTCCACTGAAACGCATTGCGGCAGAAATGCTGCGCCAGGACAATGCCTGTGCCATTGTCAACCTGCGGCGGCATGCGGCGGATTTGTTCCAGGAATTGAAACAGCATGCTCCGGCGGAGGAACTGTTCTTTCTGACAACCGATCTGTGCCCGGCTCATAGGAGCGCCGTCATTTCAGCGATCAAGGCTAGACAGACGCAGGGCCTATGCTGCCGGGTTGTGGCAACACAATGCATCGAAGCGGGCGTCGATTTGGATTTTCATGCCATGTACCGGGCCCTGGCCCCTCTGGAGGCGATCATTCAAGCGGCCGGGCGCTGCAACCGGAACGGAAGAGCCAAGGACGGCGGCCAGCTCAAGGTATTCATCCCGGAAGACGAACGAAGAATTTATCCGGGAGACAGCTATCAAAAAGGCGCAGAAATCGTGAAGATCATGTGGGCCGCAGGCTGCCTGGATATTCATGACCCCGATGTCATTGCGGACTACTACCGCCGGCTCTTTCATGGCGCCAGGGACAGGGAAGCGTTAACCCGTGCCATCTTCAGCGAGGACTATGAGGCAGTGCGCCAGGAATACAGGCTGATTCGCAGACAGGGCGTTCAGGTCATCGTTCCCTATGATCCGGAACTCTTTCATCAGATCAAACTACAGGCGCAGCGCGACGGCCTGACGCCGGCGCTCATCAAGCAGGCGGCCCCCATCACAGTATCCACCTATGAAGAAGCTTCCGTTCGGAAGCACTGCGAACCGGTCTTGTGGCATAGGGGCCGCCAGGACGGCAACGTGGAAAGCGACTTTTTCCTCCTGCTTGCGGGGCATGAGGGCTGTTATCAGTCGGATATGGGACTCAGGCTGGATTTGTTCAATACGGATGGGGAGCCCTTTATATTCTAAATAATTCAAAAAAATAGAAAAAGTAGATTGATTTTCTGATCTTCATGATATATAATATTACTGACAGCTGATTTAGCTGAGGAATTGAAATAGTAATATTATCAATTCCGGACCATGCGGGCATGCGTCCGGAGCATGGAGGTGAATAACTTGGAAATCGTATTGGAGGTCTGGGGAGACTTTGCCTGCTTTTCCCAACCCCAAGGCAAGGTCGAGCGTTTGAGTTTCCCTGTTCCCACCCCGTCAGCCGTGCGGGGGATTCTGTCCAGCATCTATTCGAAACCAGCGGAGTTTTTCTGGCAGGTCAATCGCATTGAGGTGCTCAATCCCATCCGGTACATCAGCTTCAAGCGCAACGAGGTCAAGTCAAAGGTGAAGGACAAGCCGATTTTTACGGACGAAGACCGTACCCAGCGTCAAACGGTCGCCCTGAGAGATGTGCGTTACCGCTTTGCCGCCAGCATTTGCCCCAGAGACACCTTCACGGGAACGACGGCCCAGCTTTACGAGCAGGCCCTGCGGCGGATCCGGACCGGAAAGACCTTTATGCAGCCCAGCCTTGGCCTGCGGGAGTTTGTAGCGTATTTTCAGGAGGGAGACAGCGAGAACGGCCCGCCGCCGATTCCGGTGGATATGGATCTGGGCCTGATGGTCTATGACATCTTTGACTTGCACGACTATGAGATTCGTAAAAAGGCCCGTCCCCAACTGTCTTTGTATCATTGCGTGATGAGGCAGGGCGTCATTCAGGTTCCGCCCTATGACAGCCCGGAGGTCCTGAAAGGAGCCGGCCTATGCTGAACGCGTTGTATCGCTATGCAATCCGGGAAAATCTGGTCCTCCCGGCAGGATACGTCAAAAAAGCGATCCGCGCCTATGTTTCCCTCGGCGCAGACGGCCGTTTTCTGGGCGTGATTCCGGGAGACGCGGACAAAGTTCCCTGCCCGGACATTGGCAGCATGGCCAACAGCGGCGAAAAATGCAATGTGCTGGCGGAGAAGCGGAGCATCCTCTTTCCGGGGGACGAAAAACAGCGGGACCAGTACGCCGCCAAAAGAGCCTATTTTCAGGTGGCGCTGTCCGAAGCGGCCCGCGAAGAGCCGCGCCTGACCGTCTGTCTGAAGGCGATGGGGGACGAAACGGTCTTTGCTGCCGTTTCCGCAGAGCTGGACCGGATGAAAGTGGACAAGTCCAACGTGCTCACCTTTCTGGTAGACGGCCAGTCGGTGCTGGAGATGCCGAAGGTGCTCAACTGGTGGGGGACATTCCGCCGGCAGTTTCAGCCCGGCGGAGCCAAAAGCCTCTGCCTGATTACCGGAAACCCTGCCGTGCCCATGACGACGGTGCCGCCCATATCCGGGCTTTCGGTGGTGGGTGGGCATGCCAGAGGGGATGCGCTGATCTGCTTCGACAAGGATGCCTTCTGCTCCTATGGGCTTAAGCAGGCGGCCAATGCCCCGGTTTCCGAGGACGCATACGCCGGGGTAAAAGCGGCACTGGACGCATTGCTTTCCGAAGCGCCCGTGCTGGCAGGCATGAAATTCGTCCATTGGTATGACAAACCGCTTCCGGCGCAGGAAGATCAGATGATGCTGCTTCTGGGAGCCGGAATTGCGGATGAGGAGGATGAATCGGACGGGATTGAACCTCCTGCGGCTAATGAGGGGCAGATTCGGTTGGCCGCCGATGAACTGGTGCGCAGCGTGGAGAGCGGGAAACCGGCTCATGAACTGCCCAATCTTTACTATATCCTGCTCTTGAGCGGAGTCAATGGACGGGTGATGGTACGCGCCTATCAGCAGGGCAACTATCGGGAACTGACGCAGGCGCTTCAACAATGGGAGCGGGATCTGGCTTTGACCAACAGCATGGGCACCGGCTTGATGAAGCCCGCCAAACTGCGCGCCCGCTTGATTCGTTTGATGTCAAAGCAGAATATGGATCGAAATATCTTTGACCGGATGTCCAAGGAACTGTCCGGGCTGATCCCGGCCATTATCAACGCAATTTTAACCGGTGCCAGTCTTCCCGATGCCGTGGCAAGCCGTGCTCTGGCTTACCTTAGGTCGCAGATGCTTGGCGCTCAGGAAGAAGAAACCCGGAAAACGCCCGACCCCTGGGCGGTCCAGTGGTTAAAGGCCTGGCTGTGCCGCCGGGAGAGAAAGAGGGAACAGAAGGAGGAGTCAGCTGTGGAGTACAATCCCAACCATTCGGAACCTGCTTATCACTGTGGCGCGCTGGTTGCCGTCTATGGCGCCATTCAAAGCCTGGCCATGCCGGAAGTGAATGCCGGTCTGATTGACCGCTACTATGCATCTGCCAGCCAGACACCTGCTCTGGTAATTGGTCAGCTTTCCCGCCTGTCCAACTATCATGTGAGCAAGCTGGAAGGGTTGAGAACGTATTTTGTTGACTTGCGGGATGAGGTTGCAAGCGCCATAGGCGATACGGTTCCGACGGTACTGACGCCGGAACAGCAGGCGTATTTTGCCCTTGGATATTATCAGATGGGTGCCAAGCTGAATAGGGATTACCTTGATCGTAAGGCGGCGGCTGCCGCAAAAGCCGCGCAAAAAAACACGGCTACCAACAAGGAGGAATATTAAATGGCCATTGAGAATCGCTATGAGTTTCTGTACTATGTCGCCTGCACCAATGCAAACCCCAACGGCGATCCCGATATGGGCAACACCCCCCGGCTTGATCCCGAAACCATGCAGGGTTTTATCACCGACGTGGCAACCAAGCGCCGCATTCGCAACTATATCCAAACAGCATATGCGGGGCAGCCGGGCATGAACATCATCGTTCAGCAGGCGACCAACCTCAACCGGCATATCGCCGAGGCCAAACGCGCGGCTGGGGTGGCGGACTGCGCCAAGGAAAAGGAGGCGGTCTATGCCGGACGGAAAAAGGCATGCGAGCTCTTTTATGATGTGCGCACCTTTGGCGCCGTCATGTCCACTGGTCCCAATGCCGGGCAGGTTCGAGGACCGGTTCAGATCACCTTTGGCAAAAGCCTTGATCCGGTGCTGCCGCTGGACATCTCCATCACCCGGATGGCAGTGGCCGACCCTATCAAGGAGGGTACCGTGGAAGATTACCTCAAAAAAGAGGCGGAGACACCTGAAGACAAGCTGCGCACGATGGGCCGCAAGCAGCTGATTCCCTTTGGACTTTATGAAGTTCGGGGCTTTATCAGCGCCAATCTGGCTGCGGAAACCGGGTTTGATGAAGCAGACCTGAAAGCGCTGTTTGAGGCTATCCTGAATATGTACGAACACGATCACTCCGCCAGCAAGGGGGAGATGTCCGTGGTGTCTTCTCTTGTGATTTTCAAGCATGTTGGCACGGACTCCGATGCGGCACAGCGTGTGCGGCAGGCCAAGTTGGGCTGCGCGCCTGCCCATAAGCTCTTTGATCTGGTCCGGGTTCACAAAAAGGCGGATGTCCGGGTTCCCAGAAGCTATCGGGATTATGAGGCGGTGATCAAACTGGACGGACTGCCCGACGGTGTGGAGATGGGCTTCCAGAACAACCCCTATGGGCCGGTTATCTGGGGAAAACTTCCCGAAGGGGAGGACTGGTTCCATCTTGGATGACAGGGATTATTTGCCCCTTTCCTGGCTCTCGCAAGCGGAGTACTGCCGGCGACGAGCGGCTCTTCTGCTCAACGAGCGGGTGTGGGGTGAAAATGAGGAGACGGCGAAGGGCCGCTACGAGCACATGCGCGTCCACGACAAGCGCATAGAACGTCGGGGTGACAGGCTAAAACTGTACGAATGTACGGTTTTCTCCGAGACCCTGGGTATATGGGGCAAGTGTGACTGTATTGAAGCGGAACGCTGGGACCAGGGATGCAGAATCAAAGCGGCCGATTTTCCAGTCAGGCTATATCCCATCGAGTATAAGCATGGTTCCGTGCGGGAAGAGCAATCGTATATGATTCAGCTTTGCGCTCAGGCCATGTGCCTTGAGGAGATGTTCCGGACAGAGATAGCAACAGGCGCCCTTTTCTTTATCTCCGCCCACCGACGCTTGGATGTGACATTTGACGATCGCCTCAGAGCTGCGGTTAAAAGCCGAGCTGCGGACCTGAAACGGCTCCGGGAGGAGCAAAGCATACCGCCTGCGGAGTACAGCGCAAAATGCAAGCGGTGCTCACTGCATGAATACTGTATGCCGAAAACAAAAACTTCTGCGATGGACTACTGCAAAAAACTGGCGTTGGAAGCGGTGGAGATGGATGATATATGAAGAAACTTTTGAATACGCTCTATGTCTTAAGCCCGGATAGCTATCTATATTGCAGGAATGAGACTATCTGTGTCAAAATTGGCGGCGAGGATAAGGTTGCAGTTCCTGCGCTAAGTGTTGAGTCCGTTGTTTGCTTTGGGAAAGAAACCGTTTCTACCCCGTTGATCGGTTTTTGCGCTGAGCGGGGAATATCTCTGGTTTTCCTTTCGGAACACGGTCGTTTTCTTGCCAGAGTAGAGGGCCCTGTCAGCGGAAATGTACTGCTGAGAAAGAGACAGTATGAGAGCCTGCAGAAAAAACAATTTGTTTCTTCTCTGGTTCGGAATATCCTGATGGCCAAGCTACGCAACAGCAAGAATGTACTTCTTCGCTCTGCCAGAGCAGAGGAGGCAGCAGGAAAAGGAGCATTCTATGAGTCTGCCCGAAGGCTCAGCGAACTGGCGCAGGAACTTGAGCGCTCTGATGATGTGGACTCCATGCGGGGAATCGAAGGGGCAGCTGCGACCGTGTATTTCGCCTGCTTTGACCATATGCTGGGAGAAGCTTGTCCGTTTCGTTTCCAAGCGAGGAGCCGACAACCGCCTGTGAACGAGGTGAATGCGGCACTCTCTTTTGCATATACGCTTTTGTGTCGGGAGATGCAGTCTGCTCTGGAGACGGTTGGCCTTGATCCGGCTGCAGGATATTTGCATACACTGCGGCCGGGCCGTCCTTCTTTGGCGCTGGATATGATGGAGGAACTTCGCGGACCGCTTGCTGACCGATTTGTACTGACCCTTTTTCATCGGAAACAGCTGGGTATTGAACATTTTGAACAGGATGGAGAGGCTGTGTTTCTCAACGAGAAAGGGAGACGCACGTTCCTGTCTGCCTGGCAAAAACGAAAAGGAGAAGTCATCACCCATCCGTTTTTAAATGAAAAGGTGCAGATTGGAATCATTCCATATGCACAAGCCATGCTTTTTGCAAGGGTTCTGCGTGGTGATTTAGACTGTTATCCGCCATTCATTTGGAGGTAGTCTCATGTTGGTCATCGTTACCTACGACGTGAATGTCGCCAGTTTGAATGGGCAAAAACGGCTGCGAAAAGTGGCAAAACTTTGTGAACGGCATGGTATTCGTGTGCAGAACTCGGTATTTGAGGTACTGGTGGATGCCGCGCAGATGGCAAAATTGAAAGCAGATCTGGCTTCCGTGATTGATTTGGACCAAGATTCCGTTCGATTCTATCGCCTTGGCAACAACTATCAAGGCCGTATTGATACCATGGGGAAAAAAGGTCCTATACAGACTGGAGAGCCAATCTTGTTGTAGATGTTTCAGCGCCAACCCCAACCATACATAAACTCGCACGAGGTTGGCGCATGAAATCACGCGCAAAACAAGGATTACAACAGCGTTTTGCCCATTACATGTCGTAAAAAAGCAGGCAAGCATCCTTTGAGTTGGCTTGTTCGCACAAATTGCGAAGAACGGATTTGTTTAAATTTGCTGTCGCCCCTCGCGCAGGGGCGGGAATTGAAATTGGCTGTCACCCGGAAGCCCATTCATTCAGCCGGTCGCCCCTCGCGCAGGGGCGGGAATTGAAATTGGAAGGACGGCATAGAATTTCAAAACTATCAGGGTCGCCCCTCGCGCAGGGGCGGGAATTGAAATTACCAACGCAAGCGCCGTGGGCGATGAAGGAAGTCGCCCCTCGCGCAGGGGCGGGAATTGAAATACGATCAGGTCAACGCTGTTTTCCTCCATCCTCGGTCGCCCCTCGCGCAGGGGCGGGAATTGAAATATCAATGCCGCCTGATTGTTTATTAGCCATTGCGAGTCGCCCCTCGCGCAGGGGCGGGAATTGAAATATCTGCGACAAGTGCGGAAAGATCACGAAAAGCCGTCGCCCCTCGCGCAGGGGCGGGAATTGAAATAAAGTAAGGCAAACAATGATACTTGAGGCCATAGCGTCGCCCCTCGCGCAGGGGCGGGAATTGAAATCGACGGGGCCTATTAACCCTTGTGGCCCCTGTGGCCGTCGCCCCTCGCGCAGGGGCGGGAATTGAAATAAAGCATAGGCTTTACTGTCAACGGCTGGCTTGCTGTCGCCCCTCGCGCAGGGGCGGGAATTGAAATTGCAGAAGCGATTGAAAACAATACACTTGTAATGCAGGTCGCCCCTCGCGCAGGGGCGGGAATTGAAATACAGGACAAGCACAGTTAGGTATTATTTTGGATGGTCGCCCCTCGCGCAGGGGCGGGAATTGAAATCACAGAAGCGACAAAGTCCCGGCCACGGTCACCAGTCGCCCCTCGCGCAGGGGCGGGAATTGAAATAAGTGGGATGTATTTAGATTGGGGTGAAAGCGGGTCGCCCCTCGCGCAGGGGCGGGAATTGAAATAGAAGGCCGACCGCTGCGGGCCACGCTGTATGAAGTCGCCCCTCGCGCAGGGGCGGGAATTGAAATCGGAATACTCGAACAGTTGCGGCTTTTTTGATAAGTCGCCCCTCGCGCAGGGGCGGGAATTGAAATATTTCTACCACCAGGCCTTGGGGTGCTACAGGGCTTGTCGCCCCTCGCGCAGGGGCGGGAATTGAAATTTTCACACTAGGTATTGATTTTAGCAACTTTTCCGTCGCCCCTCGCGCAGGGGCGGGAATTGAAATAAAGATCATGAGTACGATGCAAGAAAAATACGAGTCGCCCCTCGCGCAGGGGCGGGAATTGAAATAAATCCTTCCAGATTCAACCCCAACAGTTTTGGAGGTCGCCCCTCGCGCAGGGGCGGGAATTGAAATAATCATCTGACAGCGCTGGGAAAAAAGCAAAAAAGTCGCCCCTCGCGCAGGGGCGGGAATTGAAATACGCTGTTCAAGCCACGGCTTCACATAGCGTACCCGTCGCCCCTCGCGCAGGGGCGGGAATTGAAATTGCTCGTTGTCGGCAAAGCCGCCGCCGCACATAAAGTCGCCCCTCGCGCAGGGGCGGGAATTGAAATCAGCTCCTCCGCCAGCCTCACATGTTCGCGGTAATGTCGCCCCTCGCGCAGGGGCGGGAATTGAAATAATGTAGGCGGGTTCGCGGTCGGCGCGCCCTGCGTGGGTCGCCCCTCGCGCAGGGGCGGGAATTGAAATGAAGGTCGCTATCTGCTCATCGGTGATGGTATCACGTCGCCCCTCGCGCAGGGGCGGGAATTGAAATAAATTTGTTGAAAAATCATCGCTAAATACATCCGTCGCCCCTCGCGCAGGGGCGGGAATTGAAATACAAAAGAACAGGCAGACACGAACGGAAGGGCTTGTCGCCCCTCGCGCAGGGGCGGGAATTGAAATAAAGCTGCCGCTTTCGTGTACGGCCTTGAATGCGTCGCCCCTCGCGCAGGGGCGGGAATTGAAATATCCATTGCATTTACCTCCCTTATCCTGAATAATCGTCGCCCCTCGCGCAGGGGCGGGAATTGAAATTGATCCGTATGTGATGATCTATGATAAGCCGAACGTCGCCCCTCGCGCAGGGGCGGGAATTGAAATTATTGCCCAAATTGCGGAAAAACGCTTTCGGGCGGGTCGCCCCTCGCGCAGGGGCGGGAATTGAAATATGGACTGTTGTATGTTCAAAATGCTGTGCAAGCACGTCGCCCCTCGCGCAGGGGCGGGAATTGAAATATAATATCGCATATGCATCAGGTGATGATTGCTTTGGTCGCCCCTCGCGCAGGGGCGGGAATTGAAATTCTGCGCAACCTCGCGCGATTTTCGCATATCCTCGTCGCCCCTCGCGCAGGGGCGGGAATTGAAATAACTGCTCGTCTGTGCTGACGCTGATGGTCACCTCGTCGCCCCTCGCGCAGGGGCGGGAATTGAAATTTCCCAGTCCGAAGCTCTCAAACAGCGCCCGGCAGTCGCCCCTCGCGCAGGGGCGGGAATTGAAATGACTACTGCATGCTGCTGTATGGAACCTACACCGCCAGTCGCCCCTCGCGCAGGGGCGGGAATTGAAATAAAATATAATTCAATCTTTTTTGGGTTCCTCGTAGGTCGCCCCTCGCGCAGGGGCGGGAATTGAAATAACAAAATCAAGCGCGCGCAGAGGGCCGCGCGGTGTCGCCCCTCGCGCAGGGGCGGGAATTGAAATACCTTGTCATCGTTTGTAACGTCAACAACATCTTTGTCGCCCCTCGCGCAGGGGCGGGAATTGAAATTGATCCATCTGGCGGCGCATGGCGAATTGACGGAAAGTCGCCCCTCGCGCAGGGGCGGGAATTGAAATTTTTCGGCGGCGATAGTCTCCGAACCCTGCGCTGTCGCCCCTCGCGCAGGGGCGGGAATTGAAATACGTATGATGAATTGTTTATTGTCGTCAATCGCGGTCGCCCCTCGCGCAGGGGCGGGAATTGAAATCTGACAGGGAGGCAAGTGGCATGAAGTACATTAAGTCGCCCCTCGCGCAGGGGCGGGAATTGAAATCTCCCATCTGGAGACGGTTAGCTGGGTAACGCCAGTCGCCCCTCGCGCAGGGGCGGGAATTGAAATAAGCGGGCGTGCGAGAGCGACTATGTTCGCATCACGGTCGCCCCTCGCGCAGGGGCGGGAATTGAAATGTGTGCCCAGCTTTATGAGCATGGCTGCATGCGTGTCGCCCCTCGCGCAGGGGCGGGAATTGAAATAGAGGATGGAAAGGCGAAGGACGCTGACAAGCTGGTCGCCCCTCGCGCAGGGGCGGGAATTGAAATTGGTGCAAGCACTGTAAGAAGGAAGTCGAGCTGGAGTCGCCCCTCGCGCAGGGGCGGGAATTGAAATTTTCTGGAACGTTGAAGCTGATGGAATGCGCATGTCGCCCCTCGCGCAGGGGCGGGAATTGAAATAGGCTGTGACAGCAAATCATAGTAGTACAGGCTTGTCGCCCCTCGCGCAGGGGCGGGAATTGAAATTGAATATCACGAAAAAAGCTATGAGCAAGTATAGTCGCCCCTCGCGCAGGGGCGGGAATTGAAATTTGAGGAAGTGACGGATGAAGAAATGCCGTTTTGGTCGCCCCTCGCGCAGGGGCGGGAATTGAAATATACTATCTCCATGGACATCAATGCCAGCGTTTGGTCGCCCCTCGCGCAGGGGCGGGAATTGAAATTGTTTTGTCGTTTCCGTCGTTTTCGATAAAGGCAAGTCGCCTCTCGCGCAGAGGTGGGAACTTGAGTTGTTGCATCTTGAACGCCAAAGCCTGCGTAATGTTGTTTTTCACATGGGACTGGAATTGAATAAAACTGGTGTGATGCAAAGATAAAATATTATAAAAAGCCCCTCGCCAATGGTCTTGAATCGGTTGCAAACTGTAAGCACACTGTATATGGAAAGCCGTACCCAAGGGCCCCTTGGGTCGCATCCTTTTTCCCATCCCGCCCGCTCATTTCTACCCGCTTCTGCCAATGAACATCCTTGACCGAAAAAGCTCCCCAAAACCAGACACGCGATTCCATCAATCCCCCTTTATCGGTTGTCATCCGAGCGCAGCCGAAAGGGGGCATGTCCGCTTGCGTCCGGATTGACCAAAAAATCAGCACAAAAAAACCGGATTTGTTTTCACAAACCCGGTCAAAGTTGGTCGAGGTGACAGGATTTGAACCTGCGACCTTTTGGTCCCGAAATTGACCTTATTTGACCAATGTGAGTCCGACTATCATTCTTTACCCACGATCGACAGGATTTGTTCGGATCGGAAAGCGCCGTCGGTTGGGGGATTTGCGTGGCAGACGGCTGGACGCATGGTACCGGCGGTCATGGACAACCGATGCCTTATTCCGCAGCGCTTCTCGTGTAGTATACCGCACGCCCGCTGCCATGCTTAACGAGCACTCCTTCCTCAATCAGCTTTTTAATGACGTTTTCCGCGGAGGAATTGCCGATGGTGCTTTCGCACTGCCCGGCAATTCGGGCGGACCTCCGGAGAAACAATTGCGTCAGGGACCCATCCGGAAGCCCTCCTCGACGAATCAGAGGTTCCATGCTATACTGAATGTGAAGACAGCAAATGGGAGTGTTCAAAGCATGATCAGGATACTTTTCCTCTGCCACGGCAATATGTGTTGAAGTGCTGAAAAGCCAGTAAAATCAAGGGCTTTCAGGTTTCTGAAAAGTGCTACTACACCACTACTACACCAATTGACTTTGGAACCTCGGTGTGACGAAGAAAAACAGACGGGGTTTTTCCCGACTGACGAGGTGTAAAAGCATGAAGAAAACGATCACGGAAAACAGTTTGAATTACGTTCTGACAGGTGACTATTACATCCCCTACTTGACTATACCGGAGGAAGAAAGGCCCATCGGGCGGTGGGGACGGATGCACCTGAATTACTTGAAAGAACATCATCCCATTTGCTATAACAGCCTCCTGCTCAGCGGAAAGCTTCAAACCTATCTGTCGGCTCTGAACGAGCAAGCGCATGATCGCTTGGAGTTGCTCATGCACCAGATGAAGAAAGCTGAAGGTATCACGGAGGCTTTGAAAGACAGCGACCAGATGGCGTGGGTGCGGGCGATGAACAGCATCCGCAGCAGGGCTGAGGAAATCATCCTCCACGAAATGATCTACGGGGAGGATGCGGTATGAGAATCCTTGAAGAACTCTGGTACGGCAATATCGAGCCGACGGAGTACGCGACTGCTCACAGCAAGGAATACCGGGAACTGCGTCGCCTGATTGATCGCAACGAAGAAAAGCTTCGCGCCACCATGACAGACGAGCAGAAGGAGTTGTTTGCTAAGTATGTGGAATGCGCGCAGGATTGCCAGACGCTGGCTGAGTGCATGCTGTTCCAGAACAGTTTTAAACTCGGCGTCAGAATGATGGCCGAAGTCATGGTAGAATAACGGAAAATACAGCCCGCTGGTCAGACGATCGGCGGGCTATTTTTTGTCATATGACAAAGAGAAACATCTTTCTCCACTTGACATATGACAAGTGAAAAAGTAGAATAATCCTGAAGAGGTGAACTCCAATGAACAGAATCATTCATGAGAAGCAGGACATGACGCATCTATCCTGGTCAAAAATCCGCAATTCATCTGGCACGGCTGGCTCTTTTCTGAAAGCCTATTCCGTGCTGGGCGGCAAGAAAACTTACTACAAGCTTTCCAATTTCGATCAGATGGCCAGTATCGTCGGACACGAATGTGTCAACGAGATTATCGTGGATCGTCTGCTGGACATCCTGGGCATTCCCCATCTGCAGTATCAGCTGATTCATGCGGATGTGCTCATCGGCGGGAAGCCGCATGAGGTCTATCTCTGCGCCTCCGAGGATTTCAAACAGCGTGGCGAAAGCAAACTGGCGCTGGATGCCTATTGGGATATCGAACATCAGGAGGGCGAGTCGCCACTGGACTTTTGTATCCGCAACGGTTGGGAAGAATACATCTATCAAATGCTGGTGGTTGACTTCCTGATTCTGAACCGTGACCGGCATGGCGCGAACATTGAAGTGCTGCGGAACAGCCGCAAAAAGACTATCCATCTGGCTCCACTCTTCGATCACGGCCTGTCGCTGCTGTTCAACTGCCGGGATAACGCTGCCGTGACCGCCTATGATGTGATGGCCGACAAGTGCGTGAACAATTACATTGGCTCCGGCTCCACGTGGGAGAACCTAAAGCTGATCCCGAAGGAGAAAACACCGCAGTTGAATCCCTTGAATGAATCTGACAAAGCTGTATTGATGAACGGATTGGACGGCGTCATTTCTCAGGCATTGCAGGATAAAATCTGGGAGATGATCTGGAGAAGGTGGTGTGCGTATGAAGATCTTTGCCATTCGAGATGAATATGCTGCTGAGCAGGTTGATCTTGCATACCTTCTTTACTATGAGTTGGAGAAGCGGTTCTACATTGAGCTTCCCGAGAATGCAGATCCGTGGGAAACGCCGTTGCTTCTATCTTCTTTCGTGAAGCAAGGTGAGACTTCCATTAACTCGTATTGGAGCAAGATGTGGGTGCAGCAGCGCATCGTTCCTACTGATCGGCAGAACCTTGGGCAAGTGCTGAAGGACAACAACCTGAAAGAGTACGATGAGTTTGGCTTGCTGATGCTTTCGATGGGTCGGTGCGCGCAGGATGATTACTATCTTGTGCCAATTGAAGAAACGCAACTGCCCGATTATATGCAGAAGCGTTTTGCTAAACTAATTGAAGATATTGTTCCTCTTGATGATTATGCATTGTTGGTATTCTTCCGAGATGGCACAGTGAAGAAGTGCAGCATCAAAGAACGCTATGAGCACGCGCCATCTTTTCAGGTATTGTTCAGGAACGAAGATTACTTCTATGCGGTGAATTTGCAACCGGGTGGTCACGGCATTGAATGGGATGTGAATTTGAGTGTCAGTGCGGCTACGCTGTATCGCATCGGCAAGAAGGTACCGCTGACAGTATCAGACTTCCGCAACTTCGTTGTGCATCGTGTTGTGAATGTCGCGGAAGCTGCGGAGATTCTGAATTGCAGCAGGCAGAACATTGAGTATCTGACGAGGACGGGGAAGTTACATCCTATTAAGAGTTCGGGGAAGAATACGCTGTATCTGAAGAGTGAGATACTGAAAAGAAATTGGCAGTAAGATATTCAAATAGCAAAACGGACTTCATTGGGCAAGTCCGTTTTTGTGTTTCAATGGGACTTTTTGCAAACAAGAGAGAAGACCGCAGAAAACCCACTTTGCTATTCTTGACGGAAATGAGAAAGCTTGTTATAATTATTCTATATTATAGAACATAGAACAGCGAAAGGAGGTGCAATATGCCTAAAAAAGCAGAGAATATCCATGTTGAAAGAGCCAAGAAACGGCTGGGAAGTTTGATATCTAAATGCCGCGGAACAAGTATGAGCCAGCGGCAGCTTGCAGCAACAGTTGGCCTTTCTCCGTCAAATATGAAATACATCGAAGATGGCGTCAATTGTCCAACGGCTGATGTGTATTCCAAGATAGTTTCTGCATTGAAACCGACTTCAAAGAAACGGACTGAGATGGATCAGGCATATATGATTATTCGCAACACTCCACCTCCTGATGTTTGTGACCGAGTAAGGAAGGATCCGCTCCTGATGAATGCGATCCGCACAATGGACGGTGCACCGCTTACAGAATCACAGGCCCAACAAATCAAAACACTTTTCGCTTCATTCGCGTTAGAGAACAGCAAAGGAGATCAGCATAATGGCTAAACTTTATAACTACGATGTGATGTTTGATGATACCTCAATAGATGTAAGCAAAGAGGTTGCTTTGGTATGGTCTATTGCCAACACGCTGCGCGGCGCATATACCTCTGATAAGTATAAGGATGTAATTATCCCCATGGTTATCATTCGTCGTTTTGAGTGCGCATTGGCAGATACCAAACAGGCGGTTCTCAAGAAATTCAAGGCAAATCCCAAAGCACCGGCTGCTATACTTGAAAAAGAATCCAATTATCCATTCTACAACACCAGCGAATTTACACTGGCTCGGCTGCTGAATGACAGCGACAATATTGCTGAGAACTTCGTCAGTTACATTGAAGGGTTCTCTACTAATGTGCAAATGATCCTTGCCAATCTGGAATTCAAGAAACAGATTGAGAAGATGGATAAAAACAACCGCCTCTATAGTGTTGTGAAGAAATTCTCCGAGATTGATTTTGATCCCAAATCCATCGATGGCATGAAGATGGGCTATATCTTTGAGGACATCATCAGGCGTTTCTCTGAAAACGCTGAAGCCGGTGATCACTACACTCCTCGCGAGGTAATTCGCCTGCTGGTCAACATTTTGTTAGCTGAAGGCTGTAATGATCTGCTGACAGAGGAAGGCAAAGTGGCAACAGTATTGGATGCTGCTTGTGGTTCTGGTGGCATGCTGTCCACCACTCATGACTTTCTGGCTCGAAAGAATCCCTTTATTGATGTCCGGTTGTTCGGGCAGGAGATCAACCCAGAATCCTATGCTATCTGCATGGCGGATATGTTGATCAAAAACGAGGATGCTCGAAATATTAAAGGCGGAGAAGCTGCCAATACGCTAAAATATGACTGTTTCCCCGATCAAAAAGCACGCCTTGTGATCATGAACCCGCCATTCGGTACGCCCTGGGGTGGCAAGGATGCTCCCGACGGTCAGGAAAAAGCTGTTCGTGATGCCAACAAAAAAGGAGGCCGCTTTGAATACGGACTTCCCGGCACCGGTGATGCTCAATTGTTGTTCATGCAGCATGCCATCAATAAACTTGATGATCGGAATGGACGTGCAGCCATCATCTCCAACGGTTCTCCGCTGTTTTCCGGCAGCACCACCAGTGGCGAGAGCCAAATCCGCCGTTGGATGCTGGAAGAAGATCTGATTGAGGCCATCATTGCCCTGCCCTCTCAGTTGTTCTATAACACTGATATTGGCATTTATGCCTTTATCCTTTCCAAGAATAAGCGTCCCGACCGCAAGGGTAAGGTTCAGTTGATCAATGCGGTGAATATGTGGAAACCTCTGCGGAAGTCCCTGGGCAAGAAGCGCAGGGAGATTGACCGAGATAGCATGACCCGCATCACTGAGCTGTATGCCAACTTTGAAGAAACACCAGAAAGCAAGATCTTCAGCAATGAAGAGTTCATGTACCGGGAGTATGCAGTCTGGCAACCTCTGCAGCGCAGAGCCGTACTGGATCAGGAGAGCGTTGATCGTCTGAAAACCAGCGCATACTTCACCAGCAATTCCAGTATTTTCAACGAGGCAGAATACTTGCAACTGCTTGAAATGAATCCTCGCAGCGATGCCGATGAGAAAAAATATCAAAAGTACACGGCGGGCTGGAAATTCACACAGGATGTGCTTAAGATTCTGGAAGCCAATCTCTCTGACAAAGTGTATATGGACTACGCAGAGTTTGAGAAGCATCTGAAGAAGCTGCTTGGCGATGTTGAGGGCTTCTCTGCCAGCCGCATGACCGTATTTCAATCGTCTGAGCGATGATTTTCCTTGATATTCCGGGCTTTTTTGAGCCTCGGCCCCTCGGTTGTCCTATTCCTTAACCAAAAAACAGGCCACTTTTACGAGGGGACAGCTTGATGAAATGCAGAATTTACTACATCGAATAGCTGTTCTGGTTTATTATACTTTACTCTTGCATAGATGTCCATAGTTGTCTTGCTGTTCTCATGTCCGGCAAGGTACTGGACCGTCTTGGGGTCAACACCTGCATACAGAAGATTGGTGATGTAGGTATGCCGCAGCAGGTGCGGTGTCACATCGAAGTCCAGGCTATACACAATGTTGGGATTGTTTTTCTGATGTCCTCCCAGACTCGGCTGAACAGTGTACTTGATGCTCTGTCCGTTCACATACTTATAATAGGTACGCTCCTTGGTAGACCGAACAACGATGTACTGCCAGACACGTTTGAACTGCGAATATGACAAGGGCTGTCCCTCACTATCGGCAATCACATATTCCGATTTGGAGGCAGCCTTGGCTTCCCGCAGACAATTCACAAGGCATTTGGGAATGGGAATATCCCTTCTTGCTGCTTTCGTCTTAAGCGTTGTAGAGATAACCGGTCTGTTATGCTCTGATCGCCATGCGCGCCGCACAGAGATATATGGAGTGGGTGCATCGAGGAACACACAATCCCATTGCAAGGCGAGAGCTTCTTCTCGGCGCAGACCGGCATATAAGCCGATCATGGTAAACAGATACGGCGGAAGTCCTTTGACGGTTTCCAGCAGCACTTCCACCTGCTGGTCTGTCAGCGAATCTTTCTTTTGGGTCGGTTTCCCTCCTTTTGCCGAAATCCCCTCACACGGATTGTATTCCAGCAACTGGCTCCGCTCTGCCGAGTAAAAAATGCACTTGAGGAGCATATTCACCGTATTGTGCAGGCTCTCGGACTTATTGGACAATGGGATCAGCGCCAGACGAATATCATCCGCTGTTACTTCCTCCATATACATATCTCCCAAAGGCTTGATAATGTAGTTCTTCATATTGGAGGCGTAGCCCTTCAGTGTAGCCGGCGACACTTTTGCGGATTGCATCAACAGCCACTTCTCACAATACTCGGCCACAGTAGGATGCTCCCGGTGGAAGATGATCTCCGCTACCTGGCGTCTCGCCTCCTGCTCTTTATCGTACAGTTCCTCGCAGGTAGTCCCATACAAGCTCACCTGCTTGCCGTCTGCGTCCAGAATCCGGGTTCTGTAATACAGGACACCCTTTCGTGTGACGGTTCCATATTGAGGTATGTTTTTTTTCTTCTTTGCCATAATTAATTTCCTTTCTCGCGTGGTGATGTATCTACACCTCCTTTTTATCAGAGATTTCAAATTGAATCAAAGATACGGCCAAGGAAAAACTAAGGGCGTGTTGCAAAACACCCCAACAAAAAAAGACGAGGTAAGGAACCGCAAAA
>OGXI01001534.1_pt1 | contig 19073 bp, 13 predicted proteins | sample 1576221 | NCBI WGS metagenome assembly OGXI01 (sample SAMEA3541523, study PRJEB24748) | human gut metagenome | biome: human gut; feature: human-associated habitat; material: faeces | place: China | collected 2012
CCATCAAGACCCGGCATTTTTCTTTCCCAGCCGGTATCACCGCCTATTCCCATGAGCCCTACATCCAATCGTCAAAAAAGTCATTTATCCATTCTTCGGAATCTAAGTCTCCAGAGGGCGAAGTAACGCGCACATTATTGATTTCACTCAAAGTGATTTCACATGATCCGCTTGCGTGATCCCCAACCAGTATGATCCTTGCCGTACCATTGTCTAAATCAACGGAAGTGTTCTGTGTGTCATCACCTTCTAAAAGTGTGGTGATGTCGTTATCCTCGGAAACAATCAGCACTTTGAATTTTCCGCTGGACAAATTTGCCGAAAGGTCAAGGGAAATAGAAGCATCTTCTGCGGCATCGAGCATCCAAATGGTGTCTTTCCCGTTGAAGCCTTGAAAGTCTCTTTTCAAAGAAGTGTCCGTACTTCCGGTATCTACACATTTTTGGTAGGTATAGCTGTCCTCGTCAGAAAGGATCAAACTGCGGTCATTATACGAGGAGTTTCCACAGGCGGATAAGACCAACACAAGAGAAAATGCCAAACAAAACAGTTTCATTAGTTTTTTTATATTTTTCACTGTAACCACTCCTTACTCCATTTCAGAAAGAATCATTCTTGGTTTCAACCGAACCACTGTGACCGCTGCCAGAAGCACCGCCAAAATCAGGATCAGCGCACCAATGCCATAAACCGCCGCAATATCTGCGGAATGGATCGTTACACTAGGGCGGAGGAACAAGGCTTGTCGAAAAAAATCGTGCGGACGATCTTTCGCAAGCAAAAACGCCCATGCGGTCGGAAACCGCATGGGCGGGCGCACAGCCGCGCGCCGAAAAAACGCCGGCCGCCCTATCGCGGCTGGTAGACCCCCAGCCGGCACAGCTCCTCCTCGGAGGGCACGTTGATGAGCACCGCTTTCAGCGGCCCGAAGTACACAAACAGGCTTCCCGCCGCCGCCGCGTGGGCGTGCCCCTCGTGAAGCACGCGCCCCAGGTCGGCCGCGTCCCGCGCGCCCCCGCAGGCGATGAGCGGCACGGACAGCCCGTCGGCAACGGACCGGACCAGCTTGAGGTCGTAGCCCTGCATCATGCCGTCGCGGTCCACGGAGTTGAGCAGCACCTCGCCCGCGCCCAGCGCCTGCGCGCGCTGGGCCAGCGCCAGCGGCGTTTCGCCCGTGGGACGGGTGCCGCCGGCCACCACGCAGCGGTAGCGGCGGAGGCGGTCGAGCCTCACGTCGATGGAGGCGACCACGCTCTGCGATCCGAAGCGGTCCGCCAGCTCGCGCACCAGCTCCGGCCGGTCGACGAGGGCGGTGTTGAGAATCACCTTTTCAAATCCGATATGAAACAGCCGGGCCGCCTGCTCCACCGTGGTCACGCCGCCCCCGTAGGACAGGGGCATGAACGCCTCGGAGGCGAGGTCCTCCAGCAGGGCAAAGTCCGGCCCGCGCCCCTCGCGGCTGGCCTGGATGTCCTGCACGCACAGCTCGTCCACGCATTTTTCGCTGAAGATCTTCACGGCGTTGATCGGGTCGCCCAGATAGTTGGGGTCCTTGAAACGGACGGTCTTGACCAGCCCGCCGTCGGAGAGAAGAAGACAGGGAATCAGCCTGGGACGGTGATACATCCTAAGCCTCCTTTACGAAGTTGCGAATCAGGCACATGCCGAAGCGGTGGCTTTTCTCAGGGTGAAACTGCGTGCCCCAGACGTTTCCCCGGCCCACGGCGGCGGGAAAGGGGGAGCCGTAGTCGCAGGTCATCAGCACATCCGCGGGGTCGTCGCAGACGGCGCGGTAGCTGTGCACGAAGTAAAACCGGGGCTCCGCCTCCAGCCCCGCCACCAGCGGGTCCTGCGGCCGCTCCACCGTCACATAGTCCCAGCCCATGTGAGGCACCTTCAATTCCGGCTGGTCCTGCAGCCGGAAGCGCTTGAGGTCGAAGGGCAGATACCCCAGCCCCTCGCCCGGCCCCTCCTCGCTCCGGCGGCCCAGCATCTGCATGCCCAGGCAGATGCCCAGCAGCGGCACGCCCTGCGCCACCGCGCGGTCCAGCGCCCGGCGCATGCCGCTCCGGCACAAAAGCGCCATGCCCGCGTCAAAGCGCCCCACGCCCGGCAGAATCAGCCGGTCGCAGCGGCTCAGCTCCTCCGCGGTCCGCACGGCGGCGCCCTGCGCGCCTACCTTTTTGATCATGTTCAGGATGGAACCGATATTGCCGATTCCGTAGTCCAGCACGCCTGTCATGGCGACGCCTGCCTTTCGTTTCCAGCATTCTCGGGAACGGCAAAACAATAGCATGTCGCGCCTGAAATGTCAACGCCCGCCGCGCCCGTCACAGCGTGCCCGTGCGGAACCGCTCGATCAGCTCCAGGGCGATGCTCACCGTGCGCCCCTGCGGCTCCAGCTCGCTCCGCCGGAACCAGCGGGCCTCGCTAAGCTCGCTCTCCTGCAGGCGGATGCCGTCATTCAGCGCCTCGGCCTGAAAGGCGAACATCTGCGACCCGCTCACGCCCCAGGGCTGATCGCCCAGGTAGCGCAGCGCGCCCAGGCGCAGGCCCACCTCCTCCATCACCTCGCGGCGCACGGCGTGCTCCAGCGTTTCGCCCACCTCCACATAGCCGGAGATCAGCGAGTAATGGCGGAAGGTGCTGCGCACGCTGCGCGCCAGCAGAATGCTGTCCCCGCGGGTGATGGCTACGATCACCGCCGGGGCGATGGCCGGGTACACCACCAGCCCGCAGCCCTCGCAGCGCAGGGCGCGCTCCGCGGCGTCGGGCACGAGCGGATGGGCGCAGCGCCCGCAGAAGCGGTTGCGCCCGTACCAGGCCCACAGATGCCAGCAGGACACCAGCAGCCCCGCCTCGGCGTAGGGCAGGCTGCGGAAGATATGCAGCGGATAATACCGAAGTCCCGCGCGCTCCGGCACCTGCCCGCCATGAAGCGGATGCGGGCAGAAGAGGGCGAAGCGGTCCGTGTGCGCCAGCTCAAAGGGCTCCATGCCATCCGGCAGGGGCCGCACCTGCGCCCAGGTCGGAAGGGCGGGCGTGCCGCCGCCCGTATCCCTCAGGAGCACGCGCCCCTCCTCAAAACAAAGAAACGGGCTGTCGTCCCGCACAGCCTGGCGATCCGGCTGAACGGAAAAGGCGGGCTCTCCCAGCATCATGCGTATGGCCTCCCTCGGCAGAAAAATGCCCTTTCATCTTAGCGCGTTTTGCCGCTTTGTCAATGCTTTTGCTTGCCAAGGCGGCGGCGGTGTGCTATCCTAAGAAAGGTGGAATTTTGGACGTAAAAGGGGTGGAGGCCATGCGCAAAGCCCTGCTGAAATGGCGGCATTTCCTGCCGTGGACGCTGCTGTTGTGCCTTGCGTCGGGCTGCCTGATGGCGGCCTATACCTGGGCGTACGAGGCCGACCGCTACCAGGCGGTCTATACGCTCTATGCCGCGCCGGACGCGGCCGCCTCCCAAAAGGCCCCGCTGGAAGCGGCGCGCATGCTTGCGCGCGACTGCCATGCGCTGACCTCAACCGACCGTTTCCGTCAGGCGGTGCTCGCCGCTGCCGCCAGCGACGGCCACACCCGCGCGGGGGTGCGCGGCATCGACGGCACCCACCTCATGGAGGTCGTGGCCATCGGGCCGGACCCGGCGTATACGGCCGGGCTGGCGAACGCCATCGGGCGCGAGCTGGTCGCCCGCGTTGAGGACGAGCTGGGGGCCGTGGAGGCGCACGAGATCGCCCCGGCTGCGGCGCCCGCCGCCCCCTGCGGGCCCAATCGCCCCATGAAGGTGGTCTGGACGCTGCTGGCCGCCTTTGCCGTGGGCTCGCTGGCCGGATGTCTGCTGGGCTCGGACCGCCGTCCCCTGCACGTGAACGACCCGGAGGCCCGCTGCCTCGCCGCGCCGCGCATGGGCGCGCTGGCGGACTGCCGCCGGGAGGTCCGCAGGCTGATGGCCGATGGGAAAAAACAGCGCGGCGGCATGCTTTTGGACCGGGTGGATCGTTTCATCAGGGAAAACGTGCGCGAGATCGCGCTCAAGCTGCGCAACGGCCTGTGCGCCAGCGGCCAGAGCGTCGCGGTGATCGCCGGGATGGACCGGGAGGGCGACCAGGCGGTGCTCACGGCGCTTTTGTGCGGCGAGCTGGCGCGGCAGGGCTTCAGCGTGCTGGCCGTCGATATGGACGCAGGCCACGCGCGCCTTTCCGGGCTGCTGGGGGTCAGGCCGCAGGCCTGCCTTTCGGAATATCTGGCCGGAGGGGTATCGCTGCTGGATGTGATCGTCAAAACTCCGGAGCGGGGCCTGGCCTTCATCGAGGGCCTGCCCCCCGAAGGCGCGGTGGCGGATATAGCCGCCACCGCGGCATTCCGCTCCTTTCTCAAGAGCGCGAAAAGCCGGTTCGATTTTGTGATTTTGAACGCCGCCCCGGCGGGGTTCTGTGCCGACGCGGGCATGCTGGGCACGCTGGAGGGCCTAACGGTCCTGGCCGCCAGAGACGGCGCTTTTACCGCCGCCGAGCTCAACGCCGTGATGACCAACCTGGCCGAGGACGTCCGCCTGCTCAAGGGTGTGGTGTTCACCATGGCGCGCCGCACCCGCTTTGATGCGCCCGCCTGACCGGGCCGACCAAGGAGGAACCTGCAATGGATCTGCTGAAAACGATTCTGGTGTATATGTCGATGGTCGTGGCCGCCTCGGTGCAGAACGCGCCGGACCCCGGCGCGATGCCCGCCTATGACGAGCCCACGCCCACGCCCTACGTGCAGGCGGCGCCCACCGCGATCCCCACCGCGACCGCCACGCCCAGGCCCACCCCCGTGCCCACCATCGACATCACCCCCAACCCCGAATACGGCACGCTGCAGGTGGGCGACAGGGGCGACGAGGTGCGCCGGCTTCAGGAGGAGCTGGCCCGGTACGGCTATTACGAGGGCGACATCGACGGCGTGTACGGCAACCAGACCCGCCGCGCCGTGGAGCAGTTTCAGTACCAGCACGGCCTCAGCGCCGACGGAATGGCCGGGCGCATTACGCTGACCGTGCTCTACGAGAGCAACCAGGTGCGCATGTCTCCGACGGCGGTCACGCCCGCCCCCTCCGCCACCTCCGGTCTGAGCGTGGCCCTCACCGAAACGCCCGCATCCGCCGCGCCCGCCGCGGCAACCGATACGCCGCAGCCCCCCGCCGCGCCCAGCGCCACGCCCGGCGAGCCGGCGTCTACCCCCACGCCCAGCGCCACGCCTGCCGCGCCCACCGCAACGCCTACCCCAACGCCTACCCCAACCGCTGTGCCCAGCGCCACGCCCGCCCCCTCGTTTGAGGCCATGACGGGCTATGGCATCCGCCTGGACGGCGCGGCGGAGGCGCTGGCCATCGCGGCGGAGGACGAGACGGAAGCGCCGCTCCTCCCGTACCGGATGGGGGAGGAGGTCTACCTGCCGCTGCTGGAGATTCTCCATGCGGCGGGAATCAACGTGATCGCCTCCGAGTCGGTGGAGGCGGACGAGTACGCCTTTGCCATGAACGACGATATCATCCGCATCGCCTTTACGCACGACCAGTCCGGCGCGCCGGTGGGCCTTGAGGTGTACAAAAACAACGAAGCGCAGATCGTGCCCGTGCGCGACATCCGCAGCGTGGGCGACGTGCTCTACCTGCCCGCCGCCACCATCGAAAGCCTGACGGGCATCGCCGCCCAGGTGGACGAGGCGGCGCAGACGGTGACCGTCACCCTGCCCGCCGCGCCGGAGGAAGCGCAATAAGCCCGAAAAACCCATGGAAGCAAAAGAATCCGCGCTTTCCCTCATTCATGGGGATGCGCGGATTCAGCATATCCGTAACCTATGGGGTATCATCCAGGCAAGCCAAGGCTGTTTTTTCTGCGGATGACATTCTGCCAAAATTCGTATCTTCTAAGGCTTTGCGACAAATCCGCTTCCTCCACGCAAGCTGATCGCCAGAAAACCATTGAACTCCCCGATGATTGGATAAGTTGTTCCGCTGCTAATCAGCCCAACGCGTTTGGAAGTGCTGGAGGGCATAGCATAAACCGGGGTTTCTCCATTCGGCGTAAAGTAGTCGGGATTGATGAGAACATATTCCTTCCGAACCCAGCCGCTATAACGTTGGCCTTGCTCATTACGGTAAACGACATTGTACCAGGAGCCGCTTTCTTCAATTAAGGTACAATAAGCCCCATAGGTCAGGGTAAGGAGAACATTTGATGCGGCATCCGGATTCTCCCTTAACGAGAGGGATTCGCACAAGACAAAGCCCGAACCGTATCCATTGTACTCTTCGCTTGAATCATCATCGAAAACGCTCATATGGATCCCGGTGATGGCATCGGGATTCATCACGATCCACCCCTGACGCACATAGCCATTTCTGTCCCAAAAAGAAATTCTTCCCCACTCTATCGGAACATCCGAATCATAATAGGAATCAAAGGTAGAACCCGCCTGCGTTACAACCCGTTCAATCAGCTCATATTCCGTTCCTTCATCCAGAACGGTCACAATTTGCATTTTCCGCCCGTCATCTGATACTTCAAAAACATCCGTTGGCTGTTGAAGCGTTTCGGCATGACAGGAGACAATACCGAATGCCAATGTGAGTCCAACAAGCAAAAAGACCGTGTATTTTTTCATCGTCATTTCCTCTCCTCCCCTTTTTGCACAACCTTGATGTCAACCTCAGTTGACAACATCTATCTGAATAAACGAAACCACCCTGGTTTTTCTTTCCTGTTCGTTGAGGCTTAACCGAACAGACGGAAAAATCCGCGCTTTCCCTCCTTCATGGGAAAGCGCGGATTCTTCAACGTATCGAAAAAGTCCGGCGGCGGGCTTGCCGCCAGAAGCCGCAAACGCCTGCGCCGAGGGGTGCAAACGCCCCGCCCGCCGGGTTTATTTCTCCGTATCGTAGGCGCACTGGGCCAGCGCGGCGGTGATGGTCTTTTCGTAGGCCTCGTGGCCGTACTTGTCCACCTCGCCCTTGTCCTTGGGGCCGTGAGTGAGGCACCCCGCGCCGCCGATGCAGCCGCCCACGCAGGCCATGCCCTCGATGAAGTTCTCCTTGAGAAGGTTCTTCTGCTTCTTGAGCAGGGCCACGCGGCAGGCCTCGATGCCGTCGCAGGGGATGGGGTTGACGATGAAATCGCTGCCCTGCTCCTTGAGGGCCTGCTTCACCGCGTCGGTCAGGCCGCCGCTGCGCGCGAAGATGCGGCCAAAGTAGCTGGCATTGTCCAGCACGTCCTCGTCGAGGGAGGGCAGGTCGAGATCCTTGCTGTCAAACCACGCCTGCAGCTCCTCGAAGGTGAGCACGCAGTCGATCCAGGGGCGTACCTCCTCGCGCTGGAACTCCTGCTTCTTGGCCGTGCAGGGACCGATGAAGATGATCTTGGCGTCGGGGTCGGTGCCCTTGATGAAGCGCGCCACCTCGGCCATGGGGGAAAGGTTGTGGCTGACGAAGGGCCTGAGCGTGGGGAAGCTCTTTTCAATGTAGCTGACGAAGGCGGGGCAGCAGCTGGAGGTGAGGAAGCCCTTCTCTGCCAGCTCCCTGGCCTCGCGGTAGGAGACCATGTCCGCGCCCAGCGCCGCCTCCACGACGCTGAAGAATCCCAGCTGCTTGAGGCCCATGATTACCTGCCCCAGCCTGGCATACACGAACTGGCTGGAGATGGAGGGGGCCACGACGGCGTAGACCTTGTATTTCTGGTTGTTTTCGCTGTCGCGGATGATGTGGATGGCGTCCGGCAGAAAGCTCTTGTCCTGAATGGCGCCGAAGGGACACTGATACACGCACGCGCCGCAGGCGATGCATTTGCTGCCGTCGATGTGGGCCACATGGTTTTCGCCCTGCTGGATGGCCTTGACCTTGCAGGCGCGCTCGCAGGGGCGCACATGGTTCTGAATGGCGCTGTAGGGGCAGACGGAGGCGCACTTGCCGCAGTTGACGCACTTGTCGGGGTCGATGTGGGCGTGATGGTTGTCGTCAAAGGAGATCGCGCCGCGCGGGCAGGCGCTGGAGCAGCGGTGCGCGATGCAGCCGCGGCAGTCGGGCCCCACGCGGTAGCCGCTGACGGGGCACTCGTCGCAGGCGATGCCGATGACCTCGATCACGTTGGGGTTTTTCCTGTCGCCGCCCATGGCGATCTTCACGCGCTCGGCCACGATGGCGCGCTCCTTGTAGATGCAGCAGCGCATGGTGCTCCTGGGGCCGGGGGAGATCACCTTGGGGATGTCCAGATAGCAGTCATGGAGCGTCCCGGCATAGTCGTGGCGCGCGACCTCCTTGAGCACCTTGTACTTGAGCTTTTGAACGTAGGTGTCAAACAGCAGCATAGACGATGATTCCTCCATCCGATTCTAGAAGTAGGAAAGGCGAACGTGCTTGCCCATTTTCCTGAGGCAGTCGGCCAGGCTGGTAATCAGCTGCTGCTTGATGCCGAAGGTGATGGGCAGGTTGGGGTTCTGGTGCGCGGGGTTGATGGCGCGGCCCACGAAGAAATTGACGTCGGTCGCGTTTTCAAACAGCTCGCGGGCGATCAGGCTCGCGCCGTCCTTCTGGGTGGCCCAGACGGAGGCCAGCTTCGCCTGATCCAGAAAGTCCTCGGCGTAGGTGAGCACCTTGGAGAGGGTAATCACGCCCTCGGTGGTCAGATCGACGCCCTTGATGCGGCTGATGGGCGGCACGTCGGGGTCGTGGTAGTCCAGCGAGGCGATGATGGGCTGGCCCAGGTAGCGGGAGACGACGTTGCTGGTGGTGCCGCCGCAGACGATCTTGGTGCCCTCTTTGGAAAAGAAGAGGTTCATCATGCGCACGTCGTCCTCCTTGTGCTCGGGCGGGCCGACCACGAGGTTCACCGGATGGCGGCTGCGCACGCGCACCACGGCCACGGTGGTATCATCGCCCGGCGAGCCGCCGTAGAGGCGGTCGCACTCGTCGATAATCAGCCCGGCGGTGAACTTGGCGCTGTTTTCGGGCAGATAGTTGGCGATGGCGTAGTCGGCGATGGAGTCGCGCGTCCAGCCGAAGTTCATCAAATCGCCCACGCCCGCATACTCCGCGCCGTCGCTCATGGCGATGAACACATCGTCCAGCTCGATGGGGAAGGTGCTCTCCCAGATGGTCTTGCCAGAAATCACGCGCGTGACTCTGGGATAGTCGAAGAGCTCGCCCTTGCGCAGCACGATGGTGGCGGGGTTGTCAAACTGGATGATGTGCGCGGTTTTGTTGTCCAGAATGCGGATGATGGTGAAGGTCGAATAGGCCACCTTGCGCACGCTGCACACCGGCAGGGTGCTTGCGATGGTGGAGACGCACTCCTCCAGCGGGATGCCGCCGGAAATCATGGTGCAGAGAATCTTGCTGGTGAGGGTGGAGAGGATGTTGGCCTTGACCCCGCTGCCCAGGCCGTCGGCCAGCACCAGCGTCAAATCCTCGTCCCCGCCGCCGGCCAGCTCCACCTTGTCGCCGCAGAGGGTTTCGCCGTGCTTGTTCATGCTGATGGAGCCGGTTTCAATCCACAGGTCATTCATGGGCCATCGCATCCTTTAGCTTGGTGAGGGCGATCTTGGTTTCGGCGGTGGTCTCGCCCAGGAGCGAAGCGATCTCCTGCACCACGCGCATCTGCTTTTCGATCACCTTGTCGGTGATCTCCACCGTCTGCCTGCGCAGCTCCGCGTCCTGGCCGCGCAGGGTTTCCTGCTCGGTCACGTCGCGCATGAGGGAGATCACGATGTGGTACTGCCGGTCGTAGAGGATGGTTTCGTCCACGTAAAGCTGGTAGTCGGCCAGGTAGTGCATGCGTGTGGTGGTATGCAGGGCCGAGGTGATGATGTTCTGGTAATCGCCGGGGTTCAGGATGCGGACGATGTGCTCATGCAGGATGTCGTTTGCGTCCTTGAGCTTGAACATGCGCACCGCCGCGCGGTTGATCTGCTGCACCACCAGGTCCTCGTCCATGACGATGATGGCGTTGGGCGTGTTGTTGATGATGCTGTCGGAAAAGCTCTCGGCCTTTTCCTTCAGGAAGGGCAGGCACATCTCGATCTTGGCCTTGCCCTCCAGAATGGCGATGGCCTTGTCGCGGCAGGTGGGGTAGCCGCAGCTGCCGCAGTTGAGCTCCTTTTCGGGGCTGGTCTTGCCCATCTTGTAGAGCATGTCGCTTATGGCCTCGGACCCGAACTTGACCTTCTTGCCGCCCAGGAAGGGATAGTTGTGGCTGATGGTATCGGGGGCGGCCACGTCAAAGCGCTGGCCGCCCGCAAAGGTGTCCACGCGCAGGGCGCCCTTGAGGCGGCGCTCGGCATGCTCGCGGATGCAGGGGCCGTTGACGCAGCTGCCCTCGCAGGCGCTCATTTCGATGAAGACGTTGCCGAACTGGCTGTTTTCCAGCTCGTCGAACACGGCGCGGCAGTTGTCCACGCCGTCGATGGCGATGCGGCGGTATCCCTCCACGCGGTCGGTGGCCTTGAGCACGCCGCCGGTGGCGGGGTAGAGGCGCGCGCGCTTGCCGTCGCCGGGCGCTACGTGGTCGGTGGGCAGCTCGATATGCTCGGCGGCCAGCCAGTCGCGCAGCTCGTCATAGGTCAGCGCCACATCCGTGTAGGGGCTGTCGTCCGCCTCGGCCTTTTTGGCGATGCACGGACCGATGAACACCGTAAACGCCTCCGGGTTCTGCTCCTTGATGGCCTTGCAGTGCGCCTGCATGGGGGTGAGCACCTTGGCCAGATGGGGAAGCATGGTGGGATAGTACTTCTGGATGAGCATGTTGATGGAGGGGCAGCAGCTGGAGATGAGCACGCGCTGCTTGCCCTCGCGCATGATGCGCGCGTATTCGTCGCTGACCATCTGCGCGCCCACGGCGGTTTCCTGCACCTCGGCAAAGCCCAGGCGCTTGAGGGCGTCGGCCATCACGTCCAGGGAGCGGATACGGAAATCCGCGATGAAGGACGGGGCCAGGCTGCACACCACATGCCTGCCGGCGGCGATGGCCTCCTTGACGCGGGGCACGTCGTTTCGGACCTGCTTGGCCTTCTGGGGGCAGGCCACGAAGCAGTTGCCGCACAGGATGCACTCGTCGTGCACGATCTCGGCAGTGTTGTTGGCATAGGTGATCGCCTTGACCGAGCAGGTGCGGATGCACTTGTAGCAGTCCGCGCAGTTGTTTTCGTTGAGGTTGAGCACTTCAAGCATGGGCAGCTTCCTCCAATGCAAAGGGATCAGAACAGGCCAATGGGGCTGGCGTGAAAAAGCGCGTCAGCCCCGGATGGATCTCACGGTTATTTGAGTCGGGGGAGGACCTCGTTTTTAAAGAAGGCTTTGGTGTCCTCGGGCCTCAGGGAGAAGGGCTCGTCGTCCACGGTGACGCACACGCCGTTCTGGCAGTTGCCCATGCAGAACTTGCCCGCCAGCTCGATTTTGTCCTTGAGGCCGCTTTCCGCCACCAGGCGCTGAAGCTCCTCCACGATCTGGCGCGAGCCCTTGAGGTGACAGCTGGAACCGATACAGATGGTGATCTTCATAACAGGTTTGCTCCTTTGCTGGGTTTTGATCGCCGTATCCTTACGCCCCGCGGCCGGGGCGCGAAACGCTTATTCGTAGTCCACCACGTTGACCCAGTGCAGGAGGAACTCGCGCTCCTCCGCGCGGCCCTTCACGCTCTGGCTGGCGGCCACGATGGGAATCCACTTCTGCACATACTGCCGGGCGGTATCGCTCTTTTTGCAGAACAGGTGGAGGTAGCTTTCCGCCCCGTCGATGTCGCCCGCGAGCCAGAACAGCAGGTACGTGCGGGCCGCGTCGGCGCTGGCGTTGCCCTGCGTGGCGTGGGACCAGTCCAGGATGAAGGCTTCGCCGTCGTCGCGCAGGATGATGTTCTTGGGATCAAAGTCGCCGTGGCAGAGCTTCTTGTGGTTGGGCATGCCCTGCAATCGCGCGTGCAGCTCGTAGCGGGTGGTGGCGTCCAGACCGGTTTCGTCGATCTTGCGGTTCATCTTGTCCTTGAGCTTGCCCAGCAGCGGGCAGGTCTGCGCGTGCATTTTCAGCTGCAGATCCACGAACAGATCCATATATTCGTCACGCCGGTCGGGGTTTTCCTCCATGAGCCGGGCGAGGGTTTTGCCGGGGATGAAATCGCTGACGATGGCCCACTTGCCCCCCACCGTGCACACCTCGTGCAGGCGGGGGATGTTGAGGGCGGTTTCCTCCACGCGGGCCTGGTTGAGCGCCTCGTTGAGGACGTCGGCCTTGCTGTAGTCGCTGTCAAACACCTTGATGGCCAGATGGCCGTCGCGGTAAACGGTCTTGTTGGTACGGACCGCAATCACCTTGTCCAGTTTCATGATAGCCGCCCTCCTTACTTGTTGGCCTCGGCGCCGTAGTAGGCGCGCAGGTACATCTGCTTGATTTCCTTCATCAGCGGATAGCGCGGGTTGGCGCCGGTGCACTGGTCGTCGAACGCCTGCTCCACCATCTCATCCAGACGATTCAGGAAGTCGTTTTCATCAATGCCATAGTCGCGGATGGTGGGCTTGATGCCGATTTTTTCCTTCAGCTCGTCAACAGCGCGGATGAGGTTTTCCAGCTTCTCGCCGTCATCCTTGCCGCCCAGGCCCAGCGCGTCGGCGACCATCGCGTAGCGCGACAGCGTGTGCGGATGGTCGTACTGCGGGAAGGTGCCCATCTTGGCGGGGACCTCGGCGGCGTTGAAGCGCAGGACCTCATCGATCATCAGCGCGTTGGCCACGCCGTGGGGCAGGTGGTGGAACGCGCCCAGCTTGTGCGCCATGGAGTGGCACACGCCCAGGAAGGCGTTGGCAAACGCCATGCCGGCCATGGTGGCGGCGTTGGCCATCTTCTCGCGGGCCTCGGCGTCGTTGGGGCCGTCCGCATAGGCGCGGGGCAGATACTCGAAAATCATCTTCAGGCTCTGCAGGGCCAGGCCGTCGGTGTAGTCGGTGGCCATCATGCTGGCGATGGCCTCCAGGTCGTGCGTCACGGCGTCGATGCCGCTGGCGCTGGTCAGCCCCCTGGGCGCGTTCATCATCATGTCCGCGTCCACGATGGCCATCTTGGGCATGAGCTCATAGTCGGCCAGCGGGTACTTGACGCCGGTGTCCTGATCGGTGATGACCGCAAAGGGCGTGACCTCGCTGCCGGTGCCGGCGGTGGTGGGGATGGCGATGAAGTACGCCTTTTCGCCCATGCGGGGGAAGGTGTAGGTGCGCTTGCGGATGTCGCAGAAGCGCATGGCCATATCGAGGAAGTCCACGTCCGGATGCTCGTAGAGCACCCACATGATCTTGGCCGCGTCCATGGCGCTGCCGCCGCCGATGGCGATGATGCAGTCGGGCTGGAAGGCGGTCATGGCGGCCGCGCCCTCCTTGGCGGAGGCGAGGCTGGGGTCGGGCGCCACGTCAAAGAAGGTGGTGTGGGTGATGCCCATCTCGTCCAGCCGGTCGGTCACGGCCTTGGTGTAGCCGTTGTGATAGAGGAAGCTGTCGGTGACGATAAAGACCTTCTTCTTGCCCAGCACCTCTTTCAGCTCGCGCAGGGCCACGGGCAGGCAGCCCTTCTTGATGTACACCTTTTCAGGCGCGCGGAACCACAGCATGTTCTCTCTCCTCTCGGCGACGGTCTTGATGTTGAGCAGGTGCTTCACGCCAACGTTCTCGCTGACGGAGTTGCCGCCCCAGGAGCCGCAGCCCAGCGTGAGGGAGGGGGCCAGCTTGAAATTGTACAGATCGCCGATGCCGCCCTGCGAGGAGGGGGTGTTGACCACGATGCGGCAGGTTTCCATCTTCTCGGCGAAGCGCATGAGCTTTTCGCGCTGGGTGTTGGGGTTGAGGTAGACGCTGGCGGTATGGCCGTGGCCGCCGTCCTCGATGAGGCGCTCGGCCTTGGCCATGGCGTCGTCAAAGTCCTTTGCGCGGTACATGGCCAGCACGGGGGAGAGCTTTTCGTGGGCAAACTCCTCGCTGAGATCGACGCTCTCGACCTCGCCGATGAGCACCTTGTAGTGCTCGTCGATGTCCAGACCGGCGAGCCTGGCGATCTTGTGCGCGGGCTGGCCGACGATCTTGGCGTTGAGGGAGCCGTTGATGATGATGGTCTTGCGCACCTTGTCCAGCTCCTCGCCCTCAAGGAAATAGCAGCCGCGGGCGGCGAACTCGGCGCGCACTTTGCCATAGATGCTCTCGGGCACGATCACGCTCTGCTCGGAGGCGCAGATCATGCCGTTGTCAAAGGTCTTGGAGTGGATGATGGAGTTGACCGCGAGCAGAATGTCCGCGCTCTCGTCGATGACGGCGGGCACGTTGCCCGCGCCCACGCCCAGCGCCGGCTTGCCGCTGGAATAGGCCGAGCGCACCATGCCCGGGCCGCCCGTGGCCAAGGTGCAGTCGCACTCGCACATGATGAGGTTGGTCATCTCCAGGCTGGGCGCGTCGATCCAGGAGATGATGTGCTCCGGCGCGCCGGCCGCCACCGCTGCCTCCAGCACGATGCGCGCGGCCTCGACCGTGCACTTCCTGGCGCGCGGGTGGGGGGAGATGATGATGCCGTTGCGGGTTTTCAGGCAGGCCAGCGTCTTGAAAATGGCCGTGGAGGTGGGGTTGGTGGTGGGAATCACGGCCGCGATCACGCCCAGAGGCTCGGCCAGGCGGGTGATGCCGTAGGCCTTGTCCTCCTCGATCACGCCGCAGGTCTTGACGTCGCGGTAGGCATTGTATATATATTCGGAAGCAAAGTGGTTTTTGATGACCTTGTCCTCCACCACGCCCATGCCCGTCTCCTCGACGGCCATCTTGGCCAGCGGCAGGCGCATCTTGCCCGCGGCCATGGCCGCCGCGAAGAAGATGCGGTCCACCTGCTCCTGGGTAAACTCGGCATACTTTTTCTGTGCGGCCCGCACCAGGGCAAGCTCTTCCTCCAGGCGTTCCACACGGTCCACAGGTTTGCGTGCATCAGTCATGCTGACCCAGCTCCTTTCTGATTTCGTTAAAAGTTTAACATAGTTTCGGGGAGCTGTAAATGCCAATGTTTATATACCATTATATGATTTTGAATATAATTGTCAACGTATCGGCGAGGGGCGGGGCAGATGGCTTTCTTCCTTATTATATGGGAAATACGGGATCGGCGGGGCAGGGGGAGCCGGAGGTTTTTTTCGTGTTCAAAAAACCTTTCGCCCTTCGGCTGCGTCTGATTTCAGGGGGGGCTGGAAGCGTCGTCCAGGGGTTTTTTTCTCAAAACTGGGAAGAATCCGGATGCGCCAATCGTTCTCCATATGGAAAGCTGTGCCGGAATACGGCCAGGGGAAAAGGCCGGAGAAAGCGGGGGGAGCGAAGATAAAAAAAGTCCAAATCTTTACGAATCTGTATCAGAAATTTGAAGATTTTAAGGCAAAACCCTTTACAAGTGTTATCAAAATCTGTATAATGCCAGAAGGAAGCACTGTATGGGCAAGCCATATCCATATGGCGCGCCGTCTTACATACACTGTGTAACGGAGGGATAGCAAGATGAAACGCTTCTTATGCGTCCTGCTGGTCGCCCTGGCGCTGGTGGGACTGATGACCACGGTTGCCTCTGCGGAGGAATACGCGACCGTCGTCAGCGACAACGGCTATGGCGTACGTATGCGCGAAGGCCCCGGCAAGGTATATCGCGTGATCACCAAATATGACGTGGGTACCACGGTCATCGTGCAGCAGCGCGGCACCGAATGGTCGCAGATTCGCGTGGGCGAAACCGTGGGCTGGATGATGAACGAGTTCCTGCGCTTCGGCACCACCGGCACCGGCACCGGTACCGGCGGTGAGAGCGGCGGCGTGGGCACCGGCACCGTCGTCAGCGACAACGGCCTGCGCGTGTGGCTGCGTACCACGCCGAACGGAAAGCGTATTCAGCTGTACCGTCCGGGTACGGCGGTGACCATTCTGTCCTATGGCGATGAGTGGCACTATATTTCCATCGGCGGCGTGCGCGGCTATATGATGAGCCGCTATATCTCCGTTACGCCCGCTCCGGCGCCGTCCTCCAGGATGGTGGAGGCCGTGAGCGTCAACTATCCGTCGCCCGTGGTGGACGACGTGCTTCAGGCGTCCGTCACTCCGTCGGACGCGACCGTCACCTACAGCTGGAAGGTTGGCGGCGTGGAGCAGAGCAACAGCGCCACTTTGCGCGTGCTCAACGACTACATCGGCAAGCCCATCACCCTGACGGTCACGGGCACCGGCGTATACTACGGCTCCAGGCAGTACACCACCGACCCGGTGGTTTCCAGCCGCCAGGTGACCGAGGTATCGCTCAACCGGTCGCAGCCCTTCGTGGGGGATACCCTGTCCGCCGTGCTCAAGCCCTCCTCGGCCACGGTCAGCTACAGCTGGCGCGTGGGCGGCATTGAGGTGAGCACCGAGGCGACCTATACCGTGCAGCAGAGCGACATCGGCAAGCTGATTCAGCTGAAGGTCAACGGCATTGACTCCTTCAGCGGCGTGGCCATCTGCTCGGCCTCCGGCGAGGTGCGCAGCAGCACGGAAGTGTTCTCCGTCGATCTGAGCATCAAGAATCGCCCCGTCATGGTGGGCGAGGTGCTCAGCTCCGTCGTGACTCCCTCCAGCGCGTCCGTCAACTGCGTGTGGATGGCCGATGGCGACGTGGTGGCTACCACCGCCAGCTACAAGGTCACCGCCAACGACCTGGGCAAGAAGATCAGCCTGCGGGTGGAGGGCATCGCGCCCTACACGGGCAGCGCCACCGCTTCCGCCTATGGTCTGGTACAGAGCGCCAACATTACTGCTGTTGCGCTCAACAACTATACGCTGACCGCAGGCAACGGATGCTATGCCGTGCTTACTCCCGGTAATGCGACCGCCACCTATGAGTGGATTATGGTCAACGCTACCACCGGTGCGGAGAGCGTGTTTGCTACCGGATCCTATATCACCGTGCCCGAAACGGCCATCGGCCACCGCATCAAGGTGCGCGTGCGCGGCGCGGGCATCTACGGGGTCAGCACCTTTAACGCGGAAAGCGGCGTGGACTATATCGACAGCCCGCTGAGCAACCCCATCGTCAGCAACAAGATCGTCACCGCCGTGGCGCTCAACAACACCAGCCCCGTGGTCGGGGAAACCATCACCGTCGATCTCACCCCCGACGCGCTGGACAGCCTGCGCGCCAGCGACGAGATCTCCTATGTCTGGACGGTCGGCACCGAGACGCATACCAATATGACCGGCCAGTATGAGGTCAAGGCCACGGACGTGGGCAAGACCATCAGCGTCAAGGCCATCACCGCCTATCCCAACGCGGGTGAGGCCATCAGCGCCGCCACCAACCCCGTGCGCGCCAACGGCACGGTTGCGGGCGTGAGCATCATCAACCAGCGCACCAACGCCAATGCCGCGCAGACCGCGCCCGAGGTGGGCGATACGCTGGTCGCTTCGGTCAATCCGTGGACCGCGGCCTCCGTATCCGGCTGGATCAACTACAGCTGGTGGGTGGACGGCGGAAAGGTCGGAGACGCCTCTACCCTGACCATCGACCCCGCCTGGAACGGCAAGCAGATCACTTTGATTGCCGACGTGGCGGCCGGCTGCCCGTACTATAACGGCTCCAAGCAGCCCACCGAGGCGCCCAACCGCCATTCCGCCGTCACCGCGAAGGTGGTGCAGTACGCGGCGGTGAATGCCAGCATCTACATCACGGCGCCCAAGGCGGGCGAGACGCCGCAGGCGTCCGTGTCCGGCTCCGGCGTGGTCAACAACCAGACCGTGGAGGTCTGCAACGGCAGCATCACCTGGATCGACAAGGCCACCGGCGCGCTGGCCGTGATGGACTCCAAGGGCCATTTCAAGCCCCAGACCACCTACATCGCGCGCCTCACGCTCAACGCCAACCATGGCCTGAGCTGGAACAACGCCACCGTGAAGGTCAACGGCGCTGCGGCTGCCCAGCTTGCCAAGGCGGGCAATGTGTTTGACTTCGAGTTTACCACCACGGGACAGCTGCCCATCACCCAGTTCTACATTTCGGGCGTACCGCGTCCCGTGCCGGGCGGCGTGCCCTCCGTGATCAGCTATTCGACCGACCAGTACACCGCGACCATCGACTGGAGCCAGTGTGTGGACAGCAACACCGGCACGTTCAAGAACGCGTCCAGCTACACCGTGCCCATCACCATCAAGGCCAATACCGGCTATACCGACAACGGCATCGCGGCCAACGTGTTCAAGGTGAGCACCGCCGATGCGACCACCTCCACGGCGGGTACGGGTTCCGGCATCACGGTGACGGCCATCTTCAACGTGGACCATACCGTGACCGTGAGCGCCGAGCGCACCACCGTCAATATCGACGGCGTGAACGTGGCCGTGGTCCAGTGCTTCGCCAATGTGAGCAACATGGTCACGCAGCCGGAGTTCACCTGGAGCGTGCAGTACAAGCAGTCCAACAGCACCTGGATCAACGAAAAGACCGGCGTGCTCAACGTCGGCCCCGACGAGATCCTCGACAAGGACATCGTGGTCTGGGCCACCTGCACCGTCGATGGCAAGGCGTACCAGGGCTCCCTGGCGCTGCACCTGGTCAGCGGCACACAGGAGGACACCTCCATCAAGGCCGTCTTTAACGGCGGTCAGCCCACCAGCGTGCTGGCCGGAACCAAGGCCCAGTACAGCGCCTACGCCACCAACTCCGTGATCGGTGTGGAATGGGCGATTGAGGGCAACAACAGCGCCGATACCAAGATTGAAAAGATCAACGAAACCACCGCTCAGCTGACGGTGGCCGCGGATGAGACCGCGCCCTCCATCAACGTGGTGGTCTGGCCCAAGCAGGCCCCCGGCGAGCGTGTCAAGACCAATGTGCAGATCATCCGCACCTACACCGTCACCTATACGGACGGCCAGGGCGGCACCCTGTTTGCCGATGTGGTCTACCGCAACCTGCAGGCCGGAGTCGCAACACCCAAGTACAATGACGCGAACATCCCCGTCGTGGCCGGATGGGAGTTTGACAGCTGGAGTCCCGCCTACGCCGGAACGGTGACGGGCAATGTCACCTATGT
>OGXI01001541.1_pt1 | contig 19016 bp, 17 predicted proteins | sample 1576221 | NCBI WGS metagenome assembly OGXI01 (sample SAMEA3541523, study PRJEB24748) | human gut metagenome | biome: human gut; feature: human-associated habitat; material: faeces | place: China | collected 2012
AAGGATCTGAAGAAGAGCTATGGAGAAGGCGGCGGTTATGTACAGGTATTAAAGGCGCATAGTTCGATTTCGGCTGAGCCGGTTTCTCTTCAATTGAAAGGCAGTTTCCATCCTTGTCAAACTCAGCTACACCGTAGCGTTCCGGATCACTCACCCAGTAACCGAATACCGTTGCTTTCTTTTCTTCTTCTGCTGTGCGGACTGCTTCCTTTAGCAATTTGGTAAGACCTGCACCGTGGAAAATATTGTCGCCCAGTACCAGACAAGCACTATCGTTGCCGATAAACTTCTCTCCGATAATAAATGCCTGAGCCAGTCCGTCTGGTGATGGTTGTTCTGCATATTCAAAGCGCACTCCAAAATCGCTTCCGTCACCCAGCAGACGTTTGAATCCTGGCAAGTCGAATGGAGTAGAGATAATCAGAATTTCACGGATGCCTGCAAGCATCAGTACCGAGATCGGGTAATAGATCATCGGTTTATCGAACACAGGGAGCAACTGTTTGCTTACTCCTTTTGTAATGGGGTAGAGGCGAGTGCCGCTACCACCGGCTAAGACTATGCCTTTCATAAATATAAGGATTGTGTATTTATATTAGTCTCTTCTAAAAATATCTCGAGTATATACTTTGTTTTTTACATCATCTAAACATGTATCGTAACGGTTGGCAATGATGGCATTACTCTGTTTCTTAAATACCTCTAAGTTGTTTACCACCTTTGATCCAAAGAAAGTCGTTCCATCTTCTAATGTAGGTTCATAGATAATAACTGTAGCTCCCTTAGCCTTGATTCGTTTCATTACACCCTGAATAGAACTTTGACGGAAGTTGTCACTGTTTGATTTCATCGTTAAGCGATAAACTCCTACAATTACTTCATGTTCTTTATTTGCATTCCACTGTGAATTCGTTGAATAATAACCTGCTTTGTTTAATACTTGTTCTGCAATGAAATCCTTGCGAGTACGGTTACTTTCCACGATAGCGTGAATCAAGTTTTCCGGCACATCCGCATAGTTGGCAAGAAGCTGCTTCGTATCCTTTGGCAGACAGTAGCCACCGTAGCCAAACGATGGATTGTTATAATGTGTGCCGATACGTGGATCCAGACAGATACCCTGAATGATAGCCTGTGTATCCAGTCCTTTTACTTCTGCATACGTATCCAGTTCATTGAAATAACTTACACGCAGAGCCAGGTAGGTATTGGCAAACAGTTTTACAGCTTCTGCTTCTTTCAGACCCATGAACAGTGTATCGATATTTTCTTTGATAGCACCTTCCTGTAGCAAGGCTGCGAATTCTTTTGCTTTTTCCTCTAAATGCTCTCCCGCAATAGCTTTGATTGCTTTGTTTTCTTCGTCTCTTCCATCAATCAGTTTCGGGTAACCTACGATAATACGACTGGGGTATAGATTGTCATAAAGTGCCTTGCTTTCACGCAAGAATTCTGGAGAGAACAGCAGATTAAACTTCTTTCCAGTTAAGGCAGGAGTGTTACGGAACTTTTCAGCATACTTCACATATAGACTGCGGCAGTAACCCACTGGAATGGTACTCTTGATTACCATTACTGCATCTGGATTCACTTCCAATACCAAGTCAATCACTTCTTCTACATGGCTCGTGTCGAAATAATTCTTTATTGGGTCATAGTTCGTAGGAGCTGCGATGACTACAAAATCAGCATTCTTATAAGCAGAAGTTCCATCCAATGTAGCTATTAGATTCAGTTCCTTTTCTTTTAAATACTTTTCGATGTATTCATCTTGTATCGGACTGATGTGGTTATTAATTTTTTTTACTTTTTCGGGGATTACATCTACGGCAGTCACTTGGTGGTGTTGTGCCAATAAGGTAGCGATGGACAGTCCTACATAACCTGTTCCTGCTACGGCAATTTGAATGTTTTTAGAATCTTTCATAGTCCGTTATTTTTAAATAGTAGGAAGCGTACCATTCAGCAAAGGCTCTTAATCCATCTCTTAGAGACGTAGACGGTTTAAATCCAAAGTCTTTTTCCAGTGGTGTTGTGTCAGCATAGGTTACAGGAACATCTCCTGGTTGCATTGGCACGAGTTCTTTATGGGTATCAAAATTATAGTTCTCTGGTAGTACTTTTGCACGAATCAGTTCTTCTTGCAGAATTGTTACAAAATCCAGTAGATTTTCCGGTTGATTGTTACCAATGTTGTATACTTTGTATGGAGGAATAGGTAATCCGTCTTCTCCGTTTTGTTTCTCTGGTGCGTGTTGCATTACTCTGATAACACCCTCCACAATATCATCAATGTAAGTGAAGTCACGTTTACAGTTACCATAGTTGAATATCTGTATAGTTTTTCCTTCTCGTAATTTGTTGGTAAATCCGAAATAGGCCATATCTGGTCTTCCAGCGGGGCCATACACTGTAAAAAATCTTAATCCGGTGGAAGGTATATTATATAGTTTTGAATAGGCATGTGCCATCAGTTCGTTACTTTTTTTGGTAGCAGCATAAAGGCTGACCGGATTGTCCACCTTATCGTCTGTGCTGTATGGAACTTTCTTGTTGCTTCCATATACACTTGAAGAAGATGCATACAGTAAATGTTCTACTTGTGGATTAGAATGTCTGCAAGCTTCCAGAATATTATAGAAGCCAATAAGATTGCTTTCTACGTAAGCATCTGGGTTGGTTATACTGTAGCGGACACCTGCCTGAGCTGCTAGATTGACCACGATGTTTGGTTTGTATTCATTAAAAATTTGTTCAATTAGTGGCTTATCCGCAATATTTCCTTTGATGAAAGTACAATTAGTGTATGCTTTTAGCTTTTTCAGTCTTTCTTCTTTTAAAGAAATATCATAGTAATCAGTAATAGAATCAATACCTATGATACGGATATTGGGTTCTCTCTTTAAAAGTTGTAATGCTAAATAACTTCCTATAAAACCGGCAAGACCAGTTATAAAGATAGTTTTATCATTCAGATTAATATTTCTTTTTAACATAATTTGTAAGTTTAAAATTATAGTGCTCTATTGACAAAATTATTTTAGCCATTTTTTGTCGTTGTCTTCAAACCAATCATTCAGAGCGTCTTCAAATGTCCATTTAAATTGATAACCTGATTCTTTAAGCTTTTTTCCACAAATATTAGTTGAAATCTGTAGCTTCTTTACTCGAGCAGGACAAATCCCCATTGGGGCACCTATTGCTCCAATAATAGTTGCTGCTGGCATTATTGCCCAGTTAGGTATGTCAAAAACTGTAGTGTTTAACCCTGTTACTTTTTTCATTGCTTCTACAATGTGTTGGATGGTGTATGCTGGTTCAAAGCAACAGTTATATAACTCTACGCCTTCTTCGTGATGTTCTAATCTGTATAGCATGAAACGTACTAATTCTTTTACGTAAATACATGCTTTGATTGTATCTTTTCGTCCCGGATAAGCAAATTTATGTCCCTTGATAGCCCAATATAATCGGGTAAAGTTCCCATTTTCTCCTTTACCAAAAACAACCCCTGGTCGTACGATAGTAAGTTGTCTTTCCTTTTCGTTTTTTGCTTGCCAGATTGTATGTATTTTTTCTGCTACCAGTTTGGATATACCGTAGGGAGTATTAGGAGTGGGAAGAGTCGTTTCCTCTTTCAATTCCTCAGCAGCACCATATGGAGCAATGGAACTGGTAAAGACAATTTTTTTGATACCATGTTTTTCTGCAAAAGCGCACACATTTTCAGCTCCACGGATATTAGTCTCAAAATATTCATGATCAGGATGTCCAGGTGTACGATGTACAGCTGCAAAATTGAAGATAATGTCTTCACTTGATATCGGAACATTTAGTTCAATCGGTTTGCGTACGTCACAATATATAAATTCAGACTTTAAAATCTCTCCATCTTTTAGTGGAGATTTATAGTCTTTTACAGTGGGCAATGGAGTGCCAGGCTTTACAATGTCTAAGTTATATACTTTTGCTTCTGGGTGAAGTCCGTTTATCAATTTTGTGAGGTGCGTACCTATAAAACCTGTACCTCCTGTAATGAAATAGTTCATAATAAATTTATTTAGAATTATAGATTTTGCTGTATTTTTTTGCCATTAAATCTACGTTATAGTTCTGTAATATATCTTGGTGTGCATTTTCTTTAATGATATTGCTATCTAATTCTTGATTAGCAATTTGTTTAAGTATATGTGCATACTCTGTAGCAGTATTGCATATAAAGCCGTTGACGCCTGATTTTATAACGTCTCGATTCCCGATTACATTACTTACTATACAAATTTTTTTCAAATACATTGCTTCTAATAAAGAAATGGGTAAACCTTCCCATAATGATGGAAGTATAAACACATCTACGTTTTGTAAAGTTTTTAAGGCTTCTTCTCTTGAAATCCATCCTGTAGTTTGAATATTGTTTGCTGTAAGTTCTGTTTTCAACTCTCCTTCTCCAATCCAAATGAATTTTGCATTAGGAACTAATTCAGCAATGTCATTAAATAACTTAGGATTTTTTTGATATAATATTCTTCCACTTGTGCAAATTCTTAAAGGGTGATGTAATGGCAATGGTTGTTGAATGTATGGCTTTAATTCACTCGTATTTATGCCATTATTAACAAAAGTAGAGTTTTTTGAAAGTTTGTATGCTTCTTTGTATTCTCCTTCACTGCATGCAATTGTTTTTGCAGCACGTTTTGCTGAAATGAATTCTATTCCCCAATAAAGGAGTCTTTTTAATGAAGAACCATCTTGCATAAGAAATGAGTAACCATGTGGAGTATAGAATACTTTTGTTTTAGAGCATGGAATACTCCATCTACCCACGAATCCGGCAGCAGACGAATGTAAATGTACTATGTCTGGTTTTATTTGTTTATAGTACTTATGTATAGTTTGGTATGCTTTAGGATTAAGAACTGTTCCAAGTGCTCCTTTGAAATCATCTACTTTTATCAGATGTATTCTTTTGTCAAATAATGACTCTACATTAGGAGGGGTTAAAGGTCGGATGCCATAAAGAATATATATTTCATATTCTTCAACTTGCCTCTTAGTTATATCAATTAAGAAACTAAGAACTCCAGTTGCAAAAGGTTCTGCTATATGTAATATTTTCATATTTGATTATAAGCTTTAAAGATGGATATCTTAAAATGATGTTTATATTACAATGAATATGAGAATCTCTTATTACGATATTAGACGAACTTGTTTATATAGTTAATCCATTCTTTAGAAATAATAGAAACGTTCAACTTTTCATATAGTTGTGTTGCGTTATTCCCTAATGCATATGATTCAGTATCATTCTCTATAATAGAGGTTAATGCAGATACAATTTCATCTACATTTCCGATATTAACAAGTTTCCCGTTTATATTATTTTGAATGAGATCGGTTGCTCCGGAAACTTTTGTTGAAATACAAGGTAGTCCCAAACACATTGCTTCAATTAAAGCATTAGGCATACCTTCAAATTTGGAAGTAAGTACAAATGCTTTGGCTTTTTTTATACATTCAAATATATTTTCAATACTACCTGGTAATAATACTTGTTGAAACAAATTTAATTCATTGATTAACCTTTCTAATTCCGCTCTTTCGTTTCCTTCGCCATAAATATATAATTTGTATTCAGGATGTTTTTTATGAAAAATAGCAAATGCTTTAATTAGAGTCTTTTGATCTTTTTGTGGCTCTAATCTTCCCACATTTACAATTATGTTAGATTTAGGTGTATTCAACGCCGAGCCTACGAGAGAATTATCCATAAATACGGGATTAAATATTACAGATGTCTTTGCAAACTTCTTGCCCTTAAAGTAATTTTTATTATTGTTCGTTTGTTCTAAAATGGCATCAGCGAAATTATAAGTAAAATCTCTGATTTTTCTCATTATATATCCTCCTTTCAGATTTCTTGGGTCATTCCTTTCTGCTATAATGATTTTTGGGGGGAGATATCTAGTGGAATAAATGACTGGAATACTTGATTTAGCTAGAAAAGATAAAATTGCACTAGGAGGATTCTTTTTTATAAAATTTCGAAACCAAAGCATTTTCAAGAATAAATTATTGCTTTGACATCTTTGAGTTATATTTATAATTTCAATAGAGTTGTCAATAGGGTAGAAAATTGGTTTGTCAAGCCATATAAAAATCTTGACTTGATCAAAATTTTTAGCAAATTGAGATGACAAAATAGAAATTACTCTTTCTGCACCACCACATACTAATGATACAGTACTGATATATAATGTTTTTTTCATTGTATTTTGCTTAATAAAAGATTAGTAAGTTCTTCTAAGTCATTTTTTTGTTTTGTTTTTATATACTGATACCTTTCAATGCTTTTAGTTTGCAGTTTCTTATAAAGATTAGGGTCTTCTAACTCTAAGATACGCATAGCGATTTCATCTTCTGAGTATGGATTTGCATATAGAACTGCATCACCACAAACTTCTGGTATTGACGAAACTCCTGAAGTAATGACTGGAGTAGCATATTTCATAGCTTCTAAGGGGGGATAACCAAAACCTTCATTTAGAGATGGGTATATAAAGGCGAAAGCACCTTTTAAGAGAGATTCTAAAGTTTCTTTTTCTACATAATCTTTTATCTCGAATTTATTTTTATGTTGTAACCGTTTGTATAGCTTATTTTGTGAATTTAATCCTAATACGATAACTTTTCCCTGAAGATTATGTGATGCGAATAATCTATCAAATGCTAACAACGCTCTAAATGAATTCTTTAGCCATCTATCTGCAGATATAATCAAATAGTATTTCTCATTTGAGTATGATGGAATTTCATTTAAAGACGAATTATCTGTTGAAGGACTATAGTAAACATTTATTCTCTTAGTAATAAAAGGATAATAATAATAGATGGAAGAACGGCTATGATTTGAAACTGTAATTATATTTACATTTTCATGCTCTAAAATACCAGAAAAGGTTTTATAAAATTTCTTCCATATTAAGTTATATATCGGGGTTTGTTTTAAGTAAGCTTTGATTGTATTTTTTAGATTGTTACTATATAAATATTCATATTTATCTCGATTAAGTTCTAATTTCCTCATTCCATGTATGGTAATATAAATTGGAATATTGTAAGATAAAATGGAATTTAACTTGGCTGAATATACAGGTGTATATACCAATGCTATAGATTTATTTATTGCATCTTTAAATTTAATTTTTGAGGCATCTATAATGGGAATATTAAATTGGTTTATTAGTTTTTCTACTTCAGGGTCTATATAAGAATTACAATCTACATAAATAATTAGTGATTGTGGACTTTTTTCTAGTAGTTTTTTTAGAATGATATATCCATAGATGCCTCCTCCATGAAATTTAATGTGTCCAATAGGTTGACATGCTTGTAAGTCGAATAGAATTTTCATAATAATATATTGAATTGGTTTATTTGAGTATGGTTTAATTTCTATTTCTCCCAAAATGTTTTATATGGAATCGTTGCTTGGCTATTTGTTTTAGTTATTGGATCTATTGTCATTACAAACATTTTAAAATAAGCGAAAAATAGAATAAGTGTAATGGTATATCCCCAACGTCTCAATTTAAAATCTTTTATATTTAATAGGGTTATGGGGAACAATATAATAATCACAATATAAAAGAACATAGAAATTCGCGTCAGTACTCCTGAACATATAGCAAATGCTTGTATACAACAACTAATCGTCATAGAATGTAAATACAATTGGATTTCTATTGTTATCTTATTTTTATTTATTTGGTAAAATGTTATTGTCATCGCAGTTAATAGGATTAATAAAGAATATCCTGCCCCTTCATAAGTTTCGTTGATAGCTGTTTTGCCGTAGGCTCCTGCGTCGTAAAAAAGTGCCATTAAGGTAAAAATATTGGAACGTAACGCTAGTTGTGCCAAAAAGACACATAATGAGATACTGCCAATTATATAACTTAATGATAGCTTTTTTGTGCAGAGTGGATATAATAAAATAAAAGGGAAGAATGTTTGGTGTATTTCTAATGCAATTAGGTAATAAATCAAAAATTTCCAGAATTTTCGCTCTAAAATATAGTGAATCATAAATACTCCTAAGGCAAGTGCCATGCTCGACCTTACACTATTGAATGTATTTGTGTAAAAAGCCATTGTTATATAAATATAAATACTTAACCATGGCCTAGGGGAATGTTTTTTGATGAAATAAGCAATTGGTAATAAATTAAATAGGCTAGTGAAAAAAAGAAATGACTGTTCATTGGTATTTATGGCGTAAGCTATTTTACATAATATACCATACATATAACCATATTTACTTCGATTTAGTAATAGTTCTTCCCAATTTTGTTTTCCTAAAACAGTATAATTAGGAATATAATGGGACAAATCACCTCCAATAGTGTTTGCCCTGATACTTGAAATAAGGATTAACAGACTAAAAGAGAGTATTATATATATGCTTCTTTTACTTTTGTTGGCTAAGTTAGATGAGTAAATACCCAAATAGAGTAATAAAATTAAGGCTAATACTATGTAATATAAATACATAAATAAATGTCATAAAATTTCTATTATCAATTTATTATCTATAGTGGTATGTTACTATAGATTAATATGCAAATATATTTAAATGATTGATGGGAACCCTTTTATAGATACATTTGGGTATAATATTCTTTTTTTCTTTTTGCAGATAATAATTTTGTCGGATGTACTGTATCCTTAGCCTTATTATAATAGTCGTCAATGTTTTTTATAACTTTAGCTGGACTTCCTACTGCAACTGAGTTGTTAGGAATATCTTTCGTAATAATACTTCGTGCACCAATAATAACATTGTTTCCTATATTCACTCCTAGTAATATAATACATCCTTCTCCGATATAGACATTATTACCTATTGTAATAGGAGCAATTTTGTCCCACTCAGGGTGTTTATCTCGAAATATCCAAACTCCACCGTCATGGGTTTCAAAATGTGTATGAGTTGCAGATACATGATTCCCGATTTTAACTAAATAGGGTTCTGTGCTGAATGTACAATTCAGTAGCCTACAATTCTCTCCAATTTTTACTCCTAAATACTTAGCAGCTTTAATTTCATTGATTGAATATAGAATCTTATAAATTATTTTTGTTATAATCGAATACATATTTTGTCTATATTTAAGAATACATTCTCTAAAAAACAACTTTTGTTGTACAGTTTAATAGTTTAATTTCTTTAGTTCTTCATTTAAAATTTTGATATATGATTTCCCATATTTTAAATCTGGTTCCATATAGTTTCCTTCTCCCCATTCATTCCACGATTTGAGCATGATAATTTTATTCTCTTTTTTAGATGTTTCTTGAAGAATATTCTGAATATGTGTGCGCCAATTCTCAGGTGTTGAATTCTCTAATATAACTGCATGTTTTCCACTTCTTGGAGAATGATCCCAGTTGGGCATGAGTGTTGGTAGAACATTTTCTTTAGGCTCATATTTGTTATTCCATGTATTTTTTATAAAGCTTTTATAATCTACTAGGCGAGGAATTCCTGTAATTCTTTTATGGAACTTGTAATATAATTTTTTAAAGAATTCTTTTGTGTTTTTGGGAATTCTATGTAGTGGAAAAATGTTGACTGCGTCAAATCCTAACTCAATTAATGATTCATATTCATATTCATAGCGAGCATGTGCTACAAAATAAAAAGAATCAGCAATACCTTCTTTTTGAATTAGTGTATTCCATTGCTTCATGAATTCTTTTATATTTTTAAATTCAAGTGGTCGGTATATTAAGAAAAATGGCCTACCATTTATTCTGATATATCTAGAATCTGAAAAGGCATCTTTATATTTATAAAAGTGTAATTCATTATCTTCTTTACCAGTATAATTTTGTTCTATAAGAATTTTACCTGTTGAACCATTTTTACTCCATTGCTTGGCCATCCAGCTTTCATTAGCCCAGCCTAGACAGAACGGAAAATTTGGATTACCCGTTTGAATAGCCCTATTAAATGGCATTTCCATTAATTCTTTTCCATTTCCAAACCAGTAATGCCAATAACAGAATCCTCCAATACCAGCCTCTTTTGCTAATTCTGCCTGTTGAGTCGCAATTATTGGAAGTCGTAAATCATAATAGCCTAAATCAGCAGGTACCTTGGGCTGATAGTGTCCTTTATATAGAGGTTTGGCTTTTCCTACGTTAGTCCATTCTGTAAAACCTTTACCCCACCATTCATCATTTTCTTTAAATGGATGGAATTGAGGTAGATAATATGCTAATATTAATGGTTTTGATTTTTTTTCTATTATATAGTTCATAAGTTTATAGTTATTTTTTGTTATTCATAAGCCATGGTAGGACATTTTTAAGTTGTCCAATATATTCAGGCATAATTTCTTGTAAATGTTTTCGGATATCCTTTTCTGATGTTAAAAGATATTTGAATGAGTTGATAAGCTCATCGTTAGTGTAATTTTTGCTGTCTACAATCAATTCTTTAGGAAGCTTTAAATCTTTAGCTATTCCTTTGGACTTAATTGAATACCCTAATGCTATAGCTGGAGTACATGTAGAGTAAGCAGAGATTACAGAATGAGTACGAGCACCAATGAAATATTTACATTGAGATATAATATATCTTAATTGGCAATAATTATATAAATCAGAGTTTAAAGCAGTAATTCGTAAGTTATTTTTATAGTGGTCAATTATATAGTTAGTGATGATTCTATCATCTTGTCCTTTCCATAAAACATGAGGGATAAGTAGAATATTTAAATTTGTTTCTTGAAGTATATATTCAATTAATTTCTTTATTTCATTACCAAATTTTGTTTCTAGGTCATTGTCTCCTACAACATAGTTACTGAGATTTATTCCTATTACATCATTAGAAAAAACATCTGGTAGATTACACAACTCTGGTTTTAAAATAAATGCAGGGTCAGGAAAAGTTGCTACATTTTTTAAGCCTAAATTAGTTAAAACTTCTGCGGTTAATGATTCTCTTGCATATATTTTGGAAAAATGCTGTAATGTCTTTACCTTTTCTGGGGTAAGGTTTTCCTTTCCAATGGAGCATCCCCATAAGACGGTTTTTATACCTTGTGAAGCCATTATTTCATTGGTATAGATAACCTGATTGTTTCCATAGCACATCATGTCTCCACCAGTGGATAACATAATATCATTTGGAGATGCTTGTTTTAGAAATGGAAGATAAGTGTGCTGATAAGTGTAAGTAATGGCTGCTGAATTATTTTGTGTTAATGTTTTTAATAATTTTCTTTTTATTTTGAATCCTAGAGTTGTAGGCGGGGGAGTTTGTAATGTGACATAGTTGTCAAGTCCTAATCTTGTGTCAAGTAGTATGTTATTGCTTAATGCTATAACTTGTGCTTTTGGGGCGTTCAGAATTTTAACGGTTGATAAGGTTATTGCCTCACAGCCACGATTTCCTCCATCAAGGTGAATAGGTAATAAGTATTTCATGCTGCTTATTGTTTTTTTATTTTCATTTTAATAGTATCAGTAATTTCGTTATATACGGAAGATTTACGATATGCTAGGTAAAAAGCAAATAATGTTATGCCTACTGTAAGCAATGTTTCTATAATGAAATTAATCATAGTTGTTTGATGTAAATGTTTACATGAAATCCAGATAACGATTGAAATAATCAGCGTTAACAGAGATTTTGGAAACCATTGCTTTAGGACTTGCCATTTTGTAAATCCAAAAACTTTTTTTTCTACATTAAATAAAAAAGGGAAATAAGAAGTTGTTAATTTGGATATTACTTGTGATGCGAAAATTCCAGGCAAACCATATATTTTACATAATGGAATAGCAATTATAACATTTATTATTCCTCCAATAATTTGTAAATATCTTCCAATTTTGAAATTTCCACTGGCTTGTCTAAATACACCATCTAATTGGCAGGATGTATCTATATAGAAATTAAGACAGATAAATAAAACTACATATTGACTTAAAATATATTCCTTTTCTATATTTCCTATCCATAAGTTAATGAATGAGTTTAATAGTTGAAATAGGCAGATAGTAAAGAATGCATATACAAAATAAGTCAATATGGATAATTTGTGAAAAATAGCGCGTTGGCGCTCTTTATTTTCTTTTGCGATTACATTTCCTACTCCAGCTGTGATTGCTGTGATAATTAACATATATATAACAGTAATTTGGCCAACTATCATTACATAGTTACTGTAGTATCCTACTACAACTGTACCAATCATTATAGAGATAATAAAATTTGATAAAGTATTATAAAGAACTGAGCCAAATTTGAATATTGCTAAAGAATATAAATCTTGAAAGAATTGCTTTATCTCTTTTTTAGTGAGATTACCTTTACAAGGCTCTGTTATGTAAGGATATTCCTTATCTATTCGGTTAGATATTACTACGTTTTTTATAATAACTAATAGCAATTTAAATATAAGATAAATAGTAAAATCCTTAAATATTAATAAAACAAATACATCAGTAAGGCAGTTTATTATGACGAATAGAATATTGAGTTTTTCTATTTTATATAACTCTTGATTCGCTGATACTAAGGTTTGTTTATAGGCAAAAAAGAAATATGTACATGCATTTTGCAATAAAAAAATAAAATAAATAAGATATAGATTTTCTGGTATATTTTCTTCTAAATTAACCAATAGATTTAAAAAAGGCATTATGCATATTCCTAAAATAAGAATGGTTAACCCTACGTAAGTATAGCACCTTTTATAAAATTTCATCAAGATTTTAATTCTCTCTCGATCTTTATCAACTAATGGTTTATATAAATAGAATGCAATGGCACTCCCGATACCTAGTTCTGATAGTGCAAGAATAGACAAGATATTAGTGAATAATCCGTTTAATCCCAAATATTCTGCTCCTAATATATAAATAAATAGTGTTCTGCTAAGAAAAGAGAGAACTAAAGTCAGAATCTGGCGTAAGCCACTGGTTAGTATCGTCAATATAGAGTTTTTAGTTCGTGAGTTAGCCATTATATTTTAAGTTTATGGTTTCACCAGCAAGTACTTGTCCATATTTGCTTGTACAGAATAAAAGAGATTGGATGATGGATCCTTCAGGAATATTTTTATCAGCAATTATACCATTTAGAATGATGTTATGATTTAATAATAACTTTCCAAGTCCATTTATCATTTGGCGTATGGAGTAAGTCATTATTTCAATATTATTGCTAAAGTCTAACATGAAAACAAGATGTAAACTTGAAGCTTTACAATTTTTTACCAAGTAATCAACTTCTACTTGTAACCATTCATAAATAATATATTCTATATCTTTTGTATTGTAGCTATCGTTTATAAATAAGTCTGAATTATTGTCTACGGTTAAAATATTAATGATATGGTCAAAAAATCCGATTTCTTCTTTTCCTGCTTCCTCAATTTCAGAAAAACTTAATTCTGTTAGTTCTTTATTGATATAAGTTGTATAGCAACTTTCGTGGTTGTAGGCTTGAATTGCTTCTTTTATTATAGGGGCAACATTTCCTATGATTAACACGTTGTCACTTTGTAATGAGTTGCCTGTAAAACTATTTTTATTGGATTCATATTGAATCTGATTTATTATAGGATTGACTTCAATTCGTTTGCCTATAATTCTTTTAAAAATTTTTTTTATCATAGGGTTATACTTCTTCTGTTGCAGATGCTTTTACTATTTCTCCATTAAGATATTTTCCTATTGGTCCTACCATAAAGGCTGTTAATGCGGCGATTTCTTCAGGCATAATAATACGATGAAGAGGATGAAAACTAGAAATGTTATCATTGGTTTTATGTTGACTCATAATTGTTGCTACACTACCAGGTGCAATTCCATTAACGACAACTCCTTTATTAGCATATTGTTGGGATAGTTTTTTTGTGAAAGCTATAAGTCCCGTTTTTGATATTCCATAAGGTGTATGGAAAAAGTTGGTCGAAAATCCACAGATGGAGCAAATATTTAAAATACTTCCACCTCCATTGGTTGCCATATGTGATGCGGCAAGCTCCCCTATAAGAATAGTTGATTTTAAATTCACATCAACTGTTTGATAATATTCATCTTTTGAAACACTTCTGAAAACTCTTCGACTATCTTTGTTGCTGAATATACCCGCATTATTAATAACAATATTTATTGGATATTTTTCAAATAGGTTTATTATATTTTTTTTAACTTGTTGATAATTGTAATGATCCATTTGTATTGTGTGTATCGTAGAATCACTTTGTAGTTTACAACATTGGGAAAGTTGTCTTTTTGCCTTTTCTAGTTTTTCTTTGTTACGTCCGCTTATAATGACAGAACACCCTTCATTAAGAAGTCGTTCTGCAATAGCTAAACCAATACCACTCGTTGCTCCTGTGACAAATGCAGTTTGACCTTGTAGAGAATTACCAACTATACTTGTTGTTTGATAAGCATTACGCAATTGATTACTTAATATTAATGGAGTAACCTCTTTATAAATTAGCTTTGATTTAATTTTTTGTATTAGTCTCATTATGAATTAAGCTTGAAGTGATTGATTATTGACGGGGATGTGATAGACTTTCTGAATGTCATGGAATAGCTTTTTGAGATAGATAGATGATCCATACATATTTAAGGTAAAACATCCGTCTGTATATAAAGATGTTTGTTCTTGAAAGCGTTTGTCCTTTCGATAATTTAGTATAGGTATATTTTTTGATTGGGCAATTTTAAAAATGCTACCTAACGTTTGCTCTTCAAACTCGTCACTGAAATGTTTGTTTAATTCTTTACTAAATGGGGGGATAGCTATGACAGGAAGAAAATCGTTTTCTAGGCAAAAGGTAAGAAAAACTTCTACTTGTTTACTGTTGTATATTACATTTTTTTTATTTGTTTCTCCAATATTGTTTGTTTTTAATGAGGTTAGTTTGAATAAATTAATCCATGTTTTTGCTAGGTTTTGTGCGCTCTGGTAGGCATTTTCATTGGTAATAAATGAACAATCTTTCGCAGAGGGTATATCAGTTAATATGTGTAAAGTTTTTTTTAGGTTAAATGGAAATAACGGGAAATGATGTTTTATTCGCTCTATGAATGTTACTTTTATTGCATTGGAACTTGGTAATATGCCCCATTTTTTATGCGATTCATTTAACATGTTTATTCGATACATAGTTGCACATGGAGCTATGTGAAGGACTATGATGCAGTGATGAGCTAGTTTTGAAAAATAATACCTTAATAAGCAGTTATCAAATTCTAGACTTTCACATGGTAAGGCAAAATTAAAGGATGATATTCTATAATTTTTGTGCGCACTGAAAGCCTGCCATGAATAAGTGCTTCCAAAATTTGCAATTCGAATATGTGAAGGAACCCCAGCCAAATAGTCATTTTGTTTGAGAGCGATATTCTTATAGTGATTCGTTTGCTTATATAGTTGATTTAAGAATATATAAATAACTAAACCAGTAATTATAGTAATTATATATGTCATCGTTTTTAATTGTTTATGTTACCTAGATGCCCTTCTGTTGCGTAATCTCGATGATGTATAGTTGCTGGATTCCCAATTACAATGGAATGGCTGGGTACATCAAAATTAACAAATGTATTAGGAGCTATTAATACATCGTCACCTATATTGATTTTACCTACGATTGTAGAGTTTGTGCGGATACATACATTGTTCCCAATGGTAGGAGCTCCTTTACGTTTTCCTCGTACATCTCGACCTATGGTAACTCCATGAGTTAAAAATATATTATTACCAAATTTTGCTTCTCCATTCAATATTATTGTGCCACTATGACCAATGATTAATCCTTTGCCTATATACATGTTTTGCCACAAGTTTATGCCGGTTCGTAGACCAAAACGTTTTAGCTTAGGGTAATAATATCGCTCCCAAATTGTACCCTTAGAGGCTTGAGCTTTCCGATATAATTTTAAGCATCTAATTTCATAAGAGCTCATAACATTTGAAGATAAAATCTCCACTCCCCTAAAGGAAGCATTGAATTTTAGATCATATTGAAAAAGTGCTTTGTAAGTGGAATATGGAAATATCCAAAATTGAGGCTGGAATATTTTTTTTAGATTCATTTGTTTAAAACTACATTAATAAAAGTGCGAATTTTTCTTTTTAAGTAAATGAATAGGGATTTATTGGGATTTTTCCCAAACTTTGCAAAAGCTTTCTTAGGGGATTTTTGGTTCAGGTAGTAATAAAAATCGCTCCGTTTATGATGTGGCTGTTTGTTTTTTACTAGGTTATCGTTGTGCTTAATAATAGAAGTTAAATTAACTTCTGCCATATCAAGCGTATAGTCTAACTTTTCCCATAAATGAATTCCTTTAGATGAATGAATAACAACTGCAGATAGTCCTTTATTGTCATCTAATTGAGGAACTTCATTGATTGTTCCCCAGCAATCAGCCAATGTAAAATCGCTTAGTCGTTCTGTTTTTTTAAAAGGGCAATGAAAACACGAAGGACGAAGGGTGTAGGTTTTGAACATACATTGAAAGAATGCATTGTCAAAACCTTTTTCAAGGAATTGCCTTTTGTTGGTTTCTATACGAAGTGAGAAGTTACGCCATCCATATGTCTTGTCTTTAAAATTAATATTTTGTATCTTTTCTTCCTTAAAATTAGTATCTAAATATGTGCGCCATACTCCTGGAGATGGAATTCCCATGCATATTAAATCTGCTGTGTAAAGATTATCATATTCTTTTTGTAAAAAGAGTTTTAAACCTTCCACTTGACATGCCATTCCTGTAAAGAAAACTAATTTTCCACTTTGTAAATATCTCTTAATGTCTTTATAAATTAGTCCAATTTTACTCTGTGTATATTTGGATGCTTGAATTTCTTCCAATTCATCAGATGAAGAAATTATTTTATGATAAACGTTATATTTTGAATCAAATGCTGCCCCAACAATGAAACCACCTTGACTTAAAACATAATTAGCAATAGCTGGAAATATTCCTCCTGATGAGCTGATTGATCGGTATTTTTCATCCTTAATTTTTGCTGCAAATGCTTTTTGTATATCATTGTTTTCATTTCTTTTTTGGGACAAGTTAGCGTAATTAAGTACTGGGCAAACTTTTTTACACAAACCACAATCTACACATATACTTTGATTTATTTTCGGGTAATCAAACCCCTCATTATCTCTTTTCATTTGGATTGCATTATGAGAGCATATATTTAGACAGGCTTCACAACCTGTACAGTCTTTCTTTTCTATAATTTGTTCCATATTCAATCTTCAAATAATTTATATGTAGAAACCTGCGTAAAACAATAGATATTTTTTATATTCTTTTGAAATTCTGCCGTATGCTAATCCAATATGGATTGCCAATTAATTTCCATGCACCTGTTCCGCACACTGTAAGAAATATTACTCCTACCAGAATCACTTTTCGACTAGTTCCTGAAGGTTCCAAAGGTACAGTTGCTGGTTCTACTACCGCAAAAACAGGTTTTTCTTCTTGTATTTTGGCACGTGCCATCTGTAATTGCTGAGCTACCTGGCTGTATACCTGATAGGCAAGATTCATATCGTTTTGCAAACGTTCTTGTTCGGCACGTACACTCTGGAAAGCAATGTTGCGGTTGCTATCGAAATAGTGTGCATATTTGCTTTGGGCATCGTAATATTCCTGTTGACGTTCTTTATACAGTTCTTCCAAGTAGGCACAGTCTTCTTTAGCTTTCTTGATGCGATAGTCGATGATATACTGCTGAAGTTTGGCTACTACGCTGTCAGCTACTATAGCAGTTACTTTAGAGTCTTGGAGAGTTACACAAATAGTTGTTTTAGTAGTTTTTAAATCTACATCAGCTGTAATAGAATTTCTAAGTTCTTCGACCTTTTCTAATTCTTTTTCTGTCAGTTGGAAAGGATTTAAAACAGATGTTGTATCGGCTTCTTCAATAAAGAGTGACTTAATAGCCCCAATAGCCATACCCGGAGCTTTTACAATATAGCTGAACCACGGAGATTGCTGTTCGTCTAGGTAAGCTACCAAGGTCGTATCCAGTTCACCATCCAATGTCTGCACACGGGTATTGAATAACTCCAGAATGAATGGGGTAGAGGCTACAATATCCGGTGCTAAGGTAGCATTCAGCGCATCGGAACTGCTGCTGGTTGCAGCTCCGCCTAAAAAAGAAGAAGCCAGGCTGGCAAGTCCTCCACTTGCTTTATCTCCGTTCATTTCGGGAGAAAGGGTGACGGTTACGGTGTACTGTTTGGGAATACTCAGGGCAATAATAATACCCAGTACTACGCCTACTCCTGCTGCCTTATAGAGGGTTTTACGGATAGCATAGATACGGCGTAGAATATCCATCCAGTCTATTTCGAGTTCATCGTTTTCCGGCTCCTGTACGTTCGGATTCTGATAGTTCTTGTTTTCGGTCATATATGTCTATGTGGAAAATACCACAGTCGGCACGGCTTGGTAAGTGAGAAAAGTTGCAGTAAAGTGTTCCTTACCGTGCTCCCTGTGGCTTATGAGAAATCTATATTATTTTATCAAGTTAGCAATGGATGCTGCCATGGTTCCCAGTGAAGCGAACGAAGTGGCATAGCCCAGTATGCTGCCCAGTTGGTTCGGCTTGTGGCGCTTGCTGGGCACGATGATCTCGCAGCCCGGTTCGATCTGTTGCTTGCCGCTGCCTTTCACTTCGGCTATCTGGCCGTTCATGTAGACAATGAACTTCTTGCTCTTCTTGGCGTTCTGGCTGTAGCCTCCTGCCTGGCTCAGGTAGTATTTTACGCCTTCGCCCTGCTTGTAGGATACGGTGTTGCTCATCATCACTGCACCGCTGATTTTCACGGTGTTCACGTATTCGGGTACGCTGATCACGTCGCCTGCACGCAATACGATGTCGGCATCGCTGCCGTGTCCGTCTCACTATGGAACCGGAACCCCTTGGCCTGCAGCATCTCGCGCAG
>OGXI01001557.1_pt1 | contig 18866 bp, 19 predicted proteins | sample 1576221 | NCBI WGS metagenome assembly OGXI01 (sample SAMEA3541523, study PRJEB24748) | human gut metagenome | biome: human gut; feature: human-associated habitat; material: faeces | place: China | collected 2012
CATCAAGATCGAGGCAACCAAATTCACCGAGGTCGGCTACGTCGGACGTGACGTCGATACCATCATTCGTGATCTCGTCGATATCAGCATCAAACAGACCCGTGAAGCGGAAATGAAAAAAGTCCGCACCAAAGCCATCGATGCGGCTGAAGACAGGGTACTGAATATCCTGATTCCGCCTCCACGTGACTTCGGCTTCAACTCGAACGAATCGAATGCTTCCTCTGGTGAAAACACAAGGCAGGTTTTCCGAAAAAAACTCCGTGAAGGCAGCCTTGACGACAAGGAAATCGAAATCGAGGTGGATGAATCCGGCCCGCATATGGAAATTATGGCGCCTCCCGGCATGGAAGAGATGACGGAACAGATCAAATCCATGTTTTCCGGTATGGGTAGCGGCAGGAAGAAAAGCAGGAAAGTCAAAGTACGCGACGCCATCAAACTGCTTATCGAAGAAGAAGCGGCCAAACTGGTCAATGAAGACGAACTGCGCCAGAAAGCCATCACGAATGCCGAACAAAACGGTATTGTCTTTCTGGACGAAATCGACAAGATCGCGTCCCGTTCGGAAATCGGTGGCGCCGACGTATCGCGTGCCGGTGTTCAGCGTGACCTGCTTCCCCTGATTGAAGGGACGACGGTCAATACAAAATATGGCATGATCAAGACCGACCATATCCTGTTTATCGCTTCAGGAGCATTCCAGTTGTCAAAACCGTCCGACCTTATTCCGGAATTGCAGGGGCGTCTTCCAATCCGTGTCGAACTGGAATCCCTGTCGATTGAAGATTTTGAACAGATATTGACCAGCACGGAAGCCAGCCTGATCTCGCAATACAAGGCATTGCTGGCAACCGAAGGCATGCAACTGGAATTCGACAACGAAGCCATCAGACGACTTGCTGAAATTTCCCATACCGTCAACGAACGCACCGAGAACATCGGCGCACGCCGGCTTTATACGGTCATGGAACGCTTGCTTGAAGAAATTTCCTTCACAGCCGTCGATTACAATGGAACCCTTACGATAGACAAGGCCTACGTCAATGAACGGCTGGAAGCCTTGTCCACCGACGAGGATCTTTCCAGATACGTACTTTAAGTCTGGCCAGCCAATAAAAAGGGGGTGCTTCCTGCATGAAAGCCCCCCTTTTTTTATTTTACCCAGACAATGACGTCTTCCGGAGCCTGCCGTGTTTTTTCAGCAGGGTCTTTCAAACGATAACCGAACGCCACCATAACGCCCAATCCGAACTGGCCGTTATCGGTCAGGCCGTTTTTATCCAGCACTTCTTCAATCGCTGCCATATTGCCACCTTCGATGGCGCAGGAGTCGATTTTCAACAGGGCGGCTGTCGTCATCATATTGCCCAGTGCGATATAAGCCTGTTTGACAGCCCAGTCGAAAAGGGCTCTGGACGTCGCACTGATACCGTTTTCTTCCAGAAACTGGCGAAAACGTTCCCGTTTCATTTCAGCCGTTTCGGCAGGAAGATGCTGCACGTCTTTCATCATGTGCGTGATGAAAGGGGAATCGTGACGCATGCCATCCTTGCGACATAAAATGGCAACGTAATGGCTGGCTGTCGGCAATTGCCCCTGCGCTCCCCACGTTACCGGCTTCAGTTCTTCCCTCAGTTCCCTGTTCTGTATCACGACGAAACGCCAGGGTTCAAAACCGAAAGAACTCGGTGAAAGCCTGCCGGATTCGAGAATGACATTGAAATCCTCTTCGCTGATTTTTTTCGACTCATCGAATTTCTTGGTCGCATGACGGAATTTGAATGCATCGAGAATATCTTCACGGGTAACCATAACACCTCCGTATTATTTGAATTGATTCGTCACCATAAAGCCTAAAAACCTGTCATTCGGTGACCTTTATCTGAAACAAAAAAGCGCATCCGGAAAAGATGCGCTTTTTATCAGTGCCAATCTAACTGTTCGGCCCCTTATCTGGCATTCCACAGCGCTTGTGCCGTGTCCAGCATGCGGCAGGAGAAGCCCCATTCATTGTCGTACCATGACAGAACCTTGACCAGAGAACCGCCAATGACACGGGTCTGGGTCGAGTCGAAAATGCTGGAAGCCGGATTGTGATTGAAGTCCGTCGAAACCAGCGGTTCAGTATTGTATTCGAGAATACCTTTCAACTTGCCTTCGGAAGCGGCTTTCATGACCGTGTTCACTTCTTCAACACTGGTATTGCGGGACGCATTGAAGGTCAGATCGACGACAGAAACGTTAATGGTCGGAACCCGAACGGCAAAACCGTCCAGTTTGCCATTCAGCTCAGGCAGGACGAGACCCACAGCGGCTGCAGCGCCCGTTTTGGTCGGGATGATGTTCAGGGCGGCGGCACGGGCACGTCTCGGATCGTTGTGATAAACGTCGGTCAGCACCTGATCGTTGGTGTAGGAGTGGATGGTCGTCATCAGGCCGTCAACGATGCCAAGGCCATCATTCAAGGCCATAGCAAGCGGTGCCAGACAGTTCGTCGTACAGGAAGCATTCGAAATGACCGTGTCGCTGGCTTTCAGAACGTTCTGGTTGACGCCGAAAACGACGGTTGCATCGACATCCTTGCCGCCCGGAGCGGAAATGATGACTTTTTTGGCACCTGCACGGATATGCGCGGAAGCGGCTTCCTTGGTGGTGAAAAAGCCGGTGCATTCCATGACGATGTCAATGTTCAGTTCTTTCCATGGAAGGTTTTCAGGATTACGGTCGCCCGTCACACGAATGCGGTCACCATTGACGATCAGATAATCGCCATCAACAGACACTTCAGCCGGAAATTTGCCATGAGCGGTATCGTATTTGGTCAGGAGGGCGATAGTATCGATATTGCCTGGATTGTTGATGGCAACAATTTCAATATCGTGATGCTTGCCGTATTCATAATGAGCGCGAAGAACGTTTCTGCCGATACGGCCATAACCATTGATTGCCACACGGATAGTCATAAATTAGCTCCTGAGATAGTGTTAAATCTGTTAATCCGCATGCGAGTGTAGCACTCGCATGCCATAAATTCAGCTTATTTGCTCAAAACGGATTCGACTTTGGAAACGACGTTTTCCACGGTGAAACCGAAATGTTTGAAGAGTGTTCCTGCCGGTGCGGATTCACCGAATGTCGTCATGCCGACAACGTCGCCATCCAATCCGACATATTTGCGCCAGTAATCCGAAGCAGCCGCCTCAATGGCGACTCTCGGCAATTCTCTCGGCAAAACGCTGTTTCTGTACAGCGCGTCCTGCTTGTCGAAAATATCGGAAGACGGCATGGAAACGACCCGTGCAGGAATGTTTTTCTTCGCCAGTTCATCGGCCGATTTCATTGCCAGCTCGACTTCCGAACCGGTCGCGATCAGAATCACTTTGGCGTCCGGTGCGTCTCTCAATACATAGCCACCCTTGCTGATATTGCCGATCTGTTCTTCGGTTCTTTCAAAATAAGGCAGGTTCTGGCGCGACAGGATCAGTACACTAGGTGTTTTCCGTTTCTTCACGGCATTGCCCCACGCGACGGCCGTTTCAACGGTATCGCATGGACGCCAGTTTTCCAGACCCGGGATGAGCCGCAGGCTGGCCGTCTGTTCGATTGGCTGATGGGTCGGGCCGTCTTCGCCGACACCGATGGAATCATGTGTGAACACGTAAATCGTGCCGATCTGCATCAGGGACGACATTCTGATCGCATTACGGCAATAGTCGGAAAAAGTCAGGAACGTCCCGCCGAACGGGATGAAACCGCCATGCAAAACGATACCGTTCATGATTGCGGACATGCCGAATTCACGGACACCATAATTGATGTAGTTGCCTTCCTTGCCTTCACGGACAGGAACACATCCTTTCCAGTTCGTCAGATTCGAACCGGTCAGATCGGCCGAACCGCCGAGGAACTCCGGCAATGCCGGTGCCAGTGCATCGATGGCGTTCTGGCTGGCCTTGCGGGTGGCAATCGTTTCTTTTTTGGCATTGCAATCGGCAATGTAATTGCGAACGACTTCATCGAAATCGGCTGGCAACTGGCCGGAAATGCGGCGCACCAGTTCGCTGGCTTCTTTCGGATATTTTTCGCTGTATTTGGCAAACAGATCATTCCATGCGGATTCCAGTGCATTTCCACTCTTGCGGGCATCCCATGCGGTATAAACGTCTTCCGGAATGTCAAATGGAGGATAATCCCAGCCGATTGCCTTGCGGGTAGCCGCGATTTCCTCGTCTCCCAGAGGCGAGCCATGTGCCTTGTTCAGTCCGGCCTTGTTCGGGGAACCTTTGCCGATCACGGTCTTGCAGCAAATCAGTGTCGGTTTGTCGGATTTCTGTGCAGCAACGATCGCTGCGTCAACGGCATTCACGTCATGACCGTCCACATCGCGGATAACGTGCCAGCCATAAGCTTCGAAACGTTCCGGCGTATTGTCGGTAAACCAGCCTTTGACATCGCCATCGATGGAAATGCTGTTGTCGTCGTAAAGGGCAATCAGTTTGTTCAGCTTCCACGTACCGGCCAGAGAACAGGATTCATGGGAAACGCCTTCCATCAGGCAACCGTCGCCGAGGAAAACGTAGGTGTAGTGATCGACGATATCGAAACCGGGCTTGTTGAATTCTTCAGCCAGCAGCTTTTCAGCCAGTGCCATGCCGACACCGTTCGAAATACCCTGTCCAAGAGGACCGGTTGTGGTATCGATACCCGGGGTCAGGTGGACTTCAGGATGTCCCGGTGTTTTTGATCCGAATTGACGGAAGTTTTTGATATCTTCCATCGTGAGGTCGTATCCTGTCAGATGCAGCAAAGCGTACTGGAGCATCGAACCGTGGCCATTGGACAGGATGAAACGATCACGGTTGAACCAGTTCGGATTGGCCGGATTGTGACGGTAGTGTCCCGACCACAACGCAACGGCTATATCCGCCATGCCCATCGGCATGCCGGGGTGTCCTGAATTCGCTTTTTGAACTGCATCCATCGCCAGTGCGCGGATAGCGCTGGCCATTTTGGTAACAGGTAATGTAGTGTTCATATCTGCCAAATAAATGAAAGATTAAAGGCATAATGGATGAATCATTATGCCAACCGGGCTTTTCCCTGTATTCTATCAGAGACTAATCCCCAGATTAAAATCAATCTATCCGCCCTGATTTGACATGACCCGTCTTTTTTGCGATTTTCCACTTGTTGTCGGTACAAATATTGATCTCCCCAAAGAGACATCCAGACATATTCAGGTTCTGCGCCTGACTGAAGGAAACGAAATCGTTCTTTTCAATGGAGAAGGGGGCGAATATTCAGCACGAATTATTTCACTTGACCGCACAAAGACAAACGTCAAAATCCTTTCCCGCCATGATCGGGAAGTGGAATTGCCATATGACATCACACTCGCACAAGCCCTTCCTGAAGCAGGAAAAATGGACTGGATCATCGAAAAAGCTGTCGAGCTGGGCGCGGCGGGAATCCAGCCGTTGGCGGCACAGCGTTCGGTCGTTCGCTTAAATGCCGATCGCGCTGAAAAAAGACTGGCCAGATGGCAGACCATCGTTACGGCCGCTTCAGAGCAGTGTGGCAGAAACACACTTATGGAAATAAGCGAACCAGTCGCTTTCAATACTTTTATCGACAATTCCGGAGGATGTCTCAGGGTCATGTTCACGCCACGCGCCACCGAAACCCTTTCAGGCTGGGCGAGGAAACAGGCACCTCAAGCCATTACCATCATGATCGGCCCTGAAGGAGGATTCTCTCCCGAAGAAGAGGAACTTGCCATTCAAAACGGAGTCATTCCCTTGTCTATGGGGTCCAGAATACTACGAACGGAAACGGCAGGAATGGCAGCTATTTCAGCCATCAATGCCATCTGGGACAACGGAAACTGATTCCTTCGGAAAGGAAAGATCATGTCGGTAAAAAGTGAAAAAGACAAAATGCTGGCAGGAGAACTCTACTATTCCAACGATCCCGTTCTGGTCAGAGAACGAGACGCTGCTTTTGCCCAGTCCAGACGCTACAATTCTCTGGGAGTGTCGCAAAAAGAGGAAAAACTGGATATTCTGAAAGCGCTTTTTGGAAGCTGTCCTGACGATCTGGAACTCGTGCCGGCCTTTCATTGCGACTACGGCTACAACATCCATCTCGGACATCATTTTTACGCCAACACCAATTGCGTGTTTCTTGATTGCGCCGAAATCAGGATCGGCAATTATGTATTTCTGGGCCCGAACGTCCAGCTTTACGCGGCAACCCACCCTCTCGATCCGGAATGTCGCCGTCAGGGAATCGAATCGGCACATCCCATTACCATAGGCGACGATGTCTGGATAGGCGGCAATACTGTCATCAATGCTGGCGTAACCATCGGTCCCGGCACGACCATCGGTTCCGGCAGCGTCGTCACGAAAGATATCCCGCCCAACGTTCTGGCTGCCGGGAACCCTTGCCGGGTCATACGGCAACTGAAGTGAAGCGGGTCACCATCCTAACCGGCGTCGTTCAACGAAGCCGAATGTTCGCGGGTGGCATGGAACCTGACTTTCGGCCAGCGTTCTTCGGTCAGCCTGAGATTCACGCCTGAGGTTGCCAGATAAGTCATATTGCCTGCAGCATCGTAGGCGACATTGTGCGCCAATGACCGTTCAAAATCGGACAGCATCTTTTTGTCTTCGCAGGAAACCCAGCGGGCACTCGTCGTACTCGTGCTTTCGAAAACCGCATCCACCCCGTATTCATTCATCAAACGGCTGGCAACGACTTCGAACTGCAGCACACCGACGGCTCCCAGAATCAGGTCGCTGCCCATAACAGGTTTGAAAACCTGAACGGCACCTTCTTCACCCAGCTGCTGCAAGCCCTTGTGCAATTGCTTGACCTTCAGTGGGTTGCGAATCCGGACACTGCGGAAAATTTCAGGGGCGAAGAAAGGAATGCCCGTGAATTGCAGGACTTCGCCTTCCGAAAAGCTGTCGCCGATCTGCATATTGCCGTGATTGGGCAAACCGATGATATCGCCTGCATACGCTTCTTCGACCTGTTCACGCGAAGATGCCATAAAAGTAACCACACTCGACACCTTGATATCCCGATTCAATCTCAGATGTTTCAGGCGCATTCCGCGCTCGAAACGGCCTGAAGTCACCCTCATGAAAGCGATACGATCCCGGTGGGCAGGGTCCATGTTGGCCTGAATCTTGAAAACGAAACCGGAAAAAGGCGTTTCCGTCGGTTCGACTTTTCGCTGGATCGCTTCCCGTCCCAGAGGTGGGCGCGCCCAGTCGAGCAAGGCGTTCAATACTTCACGGACACCGAAATTATTGATGGCCGAGCCGAAGAATACCGGAGTCAGTGTCCCGGCAAGGAATTCTTCCAGCACAAACGGATTGGATGCCCCCTTGACCAGCTCGACTTCCATTTGCAACTGTTCCATTTCCATCGGAAACATTTCCATCAGGCGTGGATTGTCGATACCCTTGATAACCTCGAAAGTCTGGTCTGCCTTTTCATTGCCCGGCGCAAACAGCATGATTTCATCGTTCAGCAAATGATAGACACCCCGGAAATTCTTGCCCATACCAATTGGCCAGGTTACCGGTGTCGAACGGATATTCAGCACCGTTTCCAGTTCGTCGAGCAATTCAAGCGGGTCGCGCGCTTCACGATCAAGTTTGTTCATGAACGTGATGATCGGCGTATTGCGCATCCGGCAGACTTCAAGCAACTTGATCGTCTGCGCTTCCACACCATGCCCGGCATCGATTACCATCAGCGCCGTATCGACCGCCGTCAGAACGCGATAGGTATCTTCTGAAAAATCCTGATGGCCCGGCGTATCCAGCAAATTGACGATATGGTCGCGATACTCGAACTGCATCACCGAACTGGCGACCGAAATGCCACGCTGCTTTTCGATCTCCATCCAGTCAGACGTTGCATGCCGTGCACTTTTGCGTGCCTTGACCGTACCCGCCATCTGGATTGCGCCAGAAAACAGCAACAGCTTCTCTGTCAGTGTCGTCTTTCCTGCGTCAGGATGGGAAATAATACCGAAAGTGCGGCGGCGGGCGACTTCGCGGGCGATTTTCCTGGATAAATTGTCTCTGGATTCAGAAGTTGAAGCGACTTCATCGACAACTCCCGGATTTTCCGGATCGGAAGGAACAGTCATGGTGCCTTAAAGATTTACGTGAGCTAAATTTGACAAGTTTAGCGTTTCTTCAAAAGAAAGTGAATTCAATCAGTTAAAACGCGCGATAAAATGTATAATAATAAATTGCTTCAGACTTTTCTGTAACGAAAAGCCAATACTCTTCATCAGGACATGGGGGCGACTTGGATTCGACAGGGGTTGCAAAGCAGAACAGGGCATATCGAGGGCTGGTGACCTCGTAAATCCATCCAGAAAAAAAGTAAACGCTAACGATAATAGTTACGCATTAGCCGCTTAATCCCGGCTATCCCTACACTGTTTCTTTCCTGGGGCAGGCCGCAAGGCACGTAGGGTCATATACAGGAAATCGCTTCGGGTCGGGTTACTTGGCCAGAAGTTAAATAATAGGTAACTCGTCTGATTGCAGCGTGCGTGTCCGCGTCAGTCAGATCAAATCAAATGGCAACGCTAAATATGTAGAACTGTCTGTAGAGGACTTCTGGACGCGGGTTCGAAACCCGCCGCCTCCACCATTCAATTTTCCGTTCACCGTCTCTTCGCGCTTCGGCGATGTGACTGTACATGAGTGCCGTTTTTCTTGTTATATGATTTAACGTAAACTGTTTTCGAACGTTTTGTTACGGATTTCCCCCGTGGACTCTTTGCTGCATAGGCAGGCAAAATAAACGACAGAGATAACAGAACAATCAATATGCGTTTCATCTTGTTTCCTTATGATTAACAAAATTGTTTTGTTTCCTATGATAAATTTATGTCACATAGAATTCATTTTTCAAACTTGCCAGAGGATGTCTGTCACAAACTCCATTGAACATTTATGTGGATTTATTTTCTCCTGAATCCGGTTGAGTGTTTCGCCAACATGATACGACATTCACTTATATTGCATAATTTTCAACAGTTTTCTACCGATTCTTCTTAAAAACTGATGCACATTTCTGTGACATTGCAAATATTGCCCGCCAGAAAACATATTTAAAAACAATCACTTCCTGTTTTAATCCATATCAAGAATATTCCAAATCCGGATATCGAATATTTTGTATCAGGTTATAGGATACGGATATGGCACATCCGATACACTCATATCCATACAATCTGCTGGCCGAGCTTTTGATAGCGCGGCGGCAGGAACTCGGTCTCCTGCAAACAGAAGTGGCCGAACGTCTCAACAAGCCCCAATCTTTCGTTTCCAAATATGAAAATGTCGGAAGACGTCTGGATGTCATCGAACTGATCGCGGTTCTGAAAGCGCTTGACATGACTCCTTATGAATTTTTCGACCTTTTTTTATCCAAAATCGATAAAAAAAAGTTGCCTTCAGATTTTCTTATCTGAATCTGCCGTCGGAATATCAGGACATTTCCGAGAAATATCAAACCCGGCAATGGATTCTTTGTTTCCTGTCCCCATAAGCTGCGCCTGTGCAACAATCTTTTCCATTATCATGGTATTGTTATTCCTGTTCAGTTCTTTTAGTCATTTAAAGGGTTCATCATTCTATGGAAATTGCTAAAATTCGTACTCTTGTTTCGCGTTCTGGAGAAATTCAGGGTGTTTTCGTTGTCGATCTGGTTTATATCGATGGTGTTCCCTATGCTGTTTTCGAATGGGAAAACAAGGAAGACGCGGAACCGACACCTTTATACAAAGTCCGCCTTGATCCACGTGGTCTGATGCAGTTGCCTCCGGGAGGATCGAATGGGGAAACCTATCAGTATCGTGTTTCTGTCGAAGACCCAAGACCTTTTTCCTGATCTGTATAAACCTTAACGCTTTGGCACTGGTGAATTATGGTTACGCCCGAATCGGATAATGAAATCGACGACATCATCTGGTCAGAAATTGAATCCAGTGATTCGCACGGTGATTTCGTCTGCTATGCCGTTCACGCTCCATATAAGGCAAAATATCTGGAGAATGCCAAAGCTCGTATCGAATCCGGAAAATATCTGGACAACCTCGCTCCTGTCCGCTATCTGAAGGCTGTTGAACGTATTGAAAAACTGGCCGGAACGGGCGACCCGGCGGCAACATTCCACATGGGAAAAATATATGCCATTGGCATTGCCGTTCCGCAAAATGTACCCAAAGCCGTTGAATGGTATGAAAAGGCCATCGCACTCGGAGAACCCAGAGCTTACGCCAATCTCGGCTGGTTTTATCAATCGGGTTACGGTGTTCCGACTGACAAATCGAAAGCTTTCGAATTGCTGTCGTTCGGTGCTGAAAACGGAGTTTTGTCTGCAAAGGCTGCCATCGGCATGATGCTTTTGAACGGGGAAGGATGTACCCTGAATCCGGAACTCGGGTTTCAGAAACTTGAGGAATCGTTCAACAGCGGTTATCTGAATGCGGGCAACCACATTTCTGATGTGTATTTTGAAGGCAAACTGGTTCCAGGGGATATCGAGCTTGCCCATGAATGGCTACAGAAAGTGGCGGATAGCGGCGATGAAAGATCAATGGCGATCCTTGGCCACTATCTTGTGACAGGAAGTCATGGAAAGACAGACACGGCAAAAGGGCTTGATTTGCTTGAGCAGGCAACCCGACTGCAATATCTGCCTGCCTATTTATGGCTGGGTACCTTGTACAAAAAAGGGCTTGGCGTTGAGCTGGATGCCGAAAAAGCCATTGAATGGTTCAAAAAGGGCATCAAGGCGGGCTGTCGCGACTGCCAGATAGCACTTACGATGATGTCCATGCCTGAAACGGACAATCCGAAGTCGTATCATTAACTGGCTGATTCCGGCGTCAACTTCGATATTTCCATACGAAAGTTTCGTTATTCCCTAATGTTCTGAAACGCAAATAGTGCTATCGTATGCACGAGTTTCAGATTTGTTTCTAGATTAGGAATCGGAAAAAATGCTTCGCCAGTGTTCCATCATCTTCATTTGCCTTGCGATCGCCGAATTGATCGTTCACGCCACACACATCAACTTCCCCTCGTCCCTTCTGGGCATGCTGATCCTGACTTTCTCGCTTAAAACAGGTCTGGTCAAACTGGAATGGGTAAAGGGTTTTTCCGACTTTTTGCTTTCCCATCTCGGATTGTTCTTTGTGCCCCCGGGTGTCGCCCTGATGCTTTATTTCGGTGTCATTCAGGCACAACTCATTCCTATCGCCCTTGCCACACTGGGAAGTATGTTGCTTGTTCTGCTCACAACAGGATGGACTTACCAGCTTATCCGTAAAATCCTATGAACGAATTCCTGCATAGTGAACTGTTTGCCGTTACCCTGACAGTCGGCCTTTTCTGGGGCGCACAACTGGTTCAGAAACGACTGAAATCGATCATATTGAATCCCATTCTCGTTGCCATCATCCTGATCATTGTGGTGCTTAAAATGGGAAATATTTCGTATGAAACGTATTATGCAGGAGGCAAGTATGTCGAGTTCCTGTTGAAACCGGCAATTGTCGCTCTGGGCGTTCCTCTCTATCTCCAGATCGAGCAAATCCGGAAACAGGCGTTCCCGATTCTTGCGTGCCAGCTTGTCGGCTGTATTGTCGGTGCGACTTCCGCCTATCTGATCGCCCTTCACCTTGGGGCATCTGCCGACGTTGCGATCTCACTGGCGCCGAAATCGGCGACGACCCCGATCGCCATGGAAGTCTCCAAACTGACCGGCGGCATACCGTCGTTAACGGCCATTATCGTGATTCTGACGGGTATTTTAGGCGCTATTTTCGGACGTGCTTTTTTGAAACTGGTACGGGTAAAAAGCCCGATTGCACAGGGGCTTGCGCTGGGAGCGGCAGCGCACGCCGTCGGAACGTCCCATGCGATGGAAAAAAACGTCAAACTGGGCGTCTATTCAAGTCTCGGGCTGATTATCAACGGTACGCTGACAGGTCTTTTGACGCCGTACATCCTTCATATGTTCGGCGTTTAGGCTCTTTCAGCCATATCTCTCATGATCTGACGAACCTGACAGGATCGCCTTCGATGCGCACCAGCTTTTTCTGTTCTTCAAGATAGTTCATGTGCGCGATCGATTCCCCCATCGCAAACATGCATTGATGGGTATCGACAATATCCCGCTCAAACAAGACCGGTAAAATGTCGCAGGCTGTTTTCGGAACGGAACAGGCATCAAGCAAGACCTCGCATCTTTTCTGATGATGCTTTTCAAGTTGATTGACGCGCAAATGAATTCCGATAAATGGACGTCCGTGCGATGGCAGTACCAGTGTATCTTCGGGCAAATCCGGATACCGTCTCAAGGAAGTCAGGAAATCTTTCAGCGGATTGCCATAGGGATTGGCCGCCTTCACTGGAATGTTGGTTGAAATGCTCGGCAAAAGCATGTCACCGGAAATCAGGACATTCCGTTCTTTGCAGTAAAAGGAAGCATGCTCGGGAGCGTGGCCGTATCCGACAATCACTTTCCACTCATGCTCACCTATTGTGATCATGTCATTGTCGAAAATTCTGCGATATGTTGACGGAATGAGAGGAAAACCTTTTTTGTAAACATTTCCACGCTGTTTCAAGGCATTTAGGCGGTCATCATCGAGCCCATGCCGACGGAACAATTTGACCATCGCCCCGATGGAATAACTCCTCATGTCATTTGCCAGAGCAAGACCACAGAGGTATTCGCCCTGCGTCATCCATAAGGACGCGCCCGTTTCCTGTTCCAGCCACCCGGACAATCCGACATGATCAGGGTGATAATGCGTCACGATCTGACGCGTTAACGGATATTTTTTTAACCACTCTCGCCAGAGTTCCCTGGCCTTGTTCCAGGTCACTCCGGTATCGATGACGCTCCAGCCGTTCCCATCTTTAATCAGCCATAAATTGACGTGGTTCAATACGAAAGGCAAGGGCATGCGCAACCATAAAATGCCCGGAGCGACCTCCATTACGGAGGAACCTTCCGGAACCATTCTGTCAAACGGGTAAGTGATTTCTGTCATGAATCGGGCTGCCAATCATCAAAAACAGAATTGTAGCCTTATGGCCTGATGGATACAAAAGGAGAAAAAGCATGCCTGACACGAAAAAAGCGGTAAAGGATAATCAGGACGATCTGAAAAGTATCGATGATTATCTGGATGAAGCCCTGGAGGAAACGTTTCCGGCAAGCGACCCTGTCGCAATCAGCCGACCGGACAAAAAGACGCCATTAAACAGGGACAGAAATAAAGAAACAGGGCTTCAGTGATGATCGGACGACGTTTTCGAGGCGTCATGCTTTTCCGGCGAGATGATCCTCTTGATCCACTTCATCGCTTCCTTCATTTTGCCATTCAGGGCGTAATCCAGTATGGCGGCCCTTTCCTCCGCATTTTCCTGCCGGATGCTGTCCGTGTCCGGGTGGGGCAGTTTCAGATAGCCATCCACTTCCCCGTGGTCTTTATGAATTTCCATTCCCGCCTTTTCAGCAATGCAGATCATGGGCCGGTTCGAGGCAAGGCAATGGATATACAGGGTATTGATATGCTTGTTCCGGCAATGAATGGCCGCACGGTCAAATAGCTTGGTACCCACGTTTTTCCGGCGCATGGGCGCGGAAACGGAAACGCCGAATTCGGCGACACGGTTTGGCTGCACGTCCTCACTGGGAGGCAAATTTTCTGGCAATGGAAAAGCAAGGTGGCCGACGCCGACAAGATTGAATGTACTTTCGTAGACACCGAAAATGGTATCCCTGTTGAAGTCGATGGCATTGACGTATTTCGTGACCGCTTCATCCGGCAACGCCGCACCGAAACGCAATCTTCTGTCTGCAGGACTCAATCCCAGAAAATGGTTCAGCATGAAAGGACGATCCTGTTCAGACAGTTCCTTGATGAATACAACAGGATCTTCCTTCATACCGTTTTCTCCAGCGAAAAACTTTAAATCGAAAGCATCAATCTTTGACTGCAACAATTCATTTTAAGTGGAGACTTTACCTGAAATTCTGACAATTACAAATAATTATTGTGCAGATGTACTGGCTTCTGCAACACTGGCCTTTTTAATGTGTCCGAACCGCCAGGCATTGACGGCATCGGCCGCCGCATCGGCTCGGGCATTGTGCAATGCACGCGGTATTTCTTCCGAGGCGTCGTCCATAGACTGGATAATGGCTGCCGCGTCAATACTTCTGGCGGCGTTCAATACCATCATCCAGTAAGCCCTTTGCGGAAAATCGATGTCCTCAAAGCTGACCGTATCGGATTTCCTGCCGCGCAAATCACATTCCGTCGCATTGATCACGTCGATAAAACGTTCCGGTCGCCTGAATGCATCGCAGCGCTCCAGCACCATGACCGCCGTTTTGGAACGCAATTCCGAACTCCTCCGGATGTTGCCATGTTCCCTCGCCGTCATCACGGCAATATCCCTCAACATCTTGGAAACGTGCAGGCGACGGCAAACATTGTCGACAATGGAAGCCCCCCGTTCTTCATGGGCGCGATGATGAGGCCACTGGTTCGGCGGAGTCGTTCCTTTTCCGAGATCATGCAATAAAACGGAAAAGCGAACCGTCAACGGATAATTCATTTTGGCAGAGTAATCCAGCGCCAGCAGGGTATGCTTGCCCGCATAAATTTCCGGATGGTATTTTTCCGGTTGCGGGACTTCCCACAAAGCCTCGATTTCCGGGAAAATGCGCTCGAGTGCGCCACAATCGTGCATGATCTGGATCATCCGTGACGGCATTGACTCCATCAGTCCCTGCGACAGCTCTTTCCAGACCCTTTCCGGAACCAGTGCGTCCACTTCGCCATCGGTCACCATTTTCTTCATCAGTTCCATGGTTTCGGGCGCAACACTAAAGTCCCTGAAACGGGCGGCAAACCGGGCCAGTCTCAGAATCCGGACAGGATCTTCGGCAAACGCTTCCGATACATGCCGAAATACCCGATTTTCAATATCCCTGCGGCCTCCGAACGGATCAATGATTTCGCCTTCTTCAGACATGGCCATCGCATTGATCGTCAGGTCTCTACGCAACAGATCTTCTTCCAGTGTCACGTCCGGGGAAGCGTGAAAAACGAACCCCCTGTAGCCCGGCGCGACTTTCTTTTCCGTACGTGCCAGCGCGTATTCCTGTTTCGTTTCAGGATGGAGAAAAACCGGAAATTCCTTGCCGACAGGCGTAAATCCCAGCGAAAGCATTTCTTCAACAGTCGAGCCGACAACGACATAATCCCTGTCGTGCACAGGCAAGCCCATGATCGTATCTCTTACAGCCCCACCAACGGTATATATTTTCATGATTTTTCGATATCGCTAAAGTGAGTCGGGTTCATCACAATGAACCTGAAAAAACAGTCCACCTCCCAGTTTAAACGATTACTTGCCGTTTCGTTGTAACAAGAAGTGACAATCACTTTGAAAGGTGAATCTGGCCGTTTTGACTATTATGCGGCATGTTTGCAAAACATGCCGGACACGGACATGGCACGGCCAATTATGGATAAATGCGTCCAAGCCGCTGTTTCAGGGATTGAGGCTGGTTTTCGAACAAGGCGGCATAGTAGGTCGCGTTCGACATGACGTTTTTGACGTAGTCCCGCGTTTCGGTAAACGGAATCGTTTCAGCAAAAATGGCACCGTCAACCGTTCTGGACAAAGTGGAACGCCAGGCCTTCGGTCTTCTCGGCCCGGCATTGTAAGCTGCCGTTGCCAGTACTTGCGAACCGCCCAGATCATTCAAAACCATATTCAGGTAATTCGTCCCCAGCAATATATTGGTATCGACACTGTTGATTTTTCCATGATGATAGTCGGCCAGACCGATTTTTTTGGCGACATATTTGGCTGTCGCAGGCATCACCTGCATCAGGCCGGATGCGCCAACCGAGGATTGGGCTTTCATGACGAAACGGGATTCCTGCCGGATCAGCCCGTAAGTCCAGGCCATGTCCAGTCCCAGCTGATTGGTTGCCACCTTCATGTTTTCCTTGAACGGCGTCGGGAAACGCTGGTTGAAATCCACTTCTTTTTTCGTGCGATCGGATGTATTGACCATTCTGTCAAGAAGATTGACTTCTTTGGCATATTCCGCTGCGGCCAGTAACTGGCGTTCGTTCATTTTGCGCAGTTGCCAGTTCCATTCCCGTGTACCTTCAAAGCGCCAGTTCATCCTGAAAAATTTCTGGGCCAGCTGAAAACCCGGATTGGCGGCCATCGTCGCAATTTCAGAACGGTTCAGGGGATGTTTGTTGACAGGGGAAACGATTTTCTTGCCCAGTTCTTCCAGTGCAAGCTGTCCATAGAAATGATATTGGTCGGCAATCGACGCAAACAGTTTATGTGCCCTGTCCCTATGTCCCATCGCCAGCTGCGCACGTCCTTTCCAGTAAATCCATGAAGGTTCTCTCTGAAGTGAAACCGGCATCTGGTTGATCCATTCATTGACCAGTTTCCAGTCTTCCTTGCGCAGGGCCGTCCTGACTTTCCATTCATGAGCGTAAGGGGAAATACTGGCCGACTGCGCCTTTTTCCAGTATTCCAGCGCATTGGTGGACAAGGCAATCGAAGCAGGCAGGGCGATCACGGACCAGCCGATAGCCTGTTCTTTTTTGCTCAAAACAGGAGAGGCGTCATTCAGGTATTGTGCAGCCAGTCCCTGATCTTTCTTGGCGACTTTCTGAAGTGCCAACAGAAATTTTTCATGAGACAAACGGTCCGAACCTGCGCCCCGGCTCAATACGGTTGCAGGCAATTCGATCGCTCTGGAAATATCCGTTTTTTCCGCACCAGCCAGAACACCGAAGCGCGCCGCCAGAGCCGTCATGCTGGATTCGCCTGCCAGCCTGCTCTGGTACCAGACGTCGTCATCGTTGAACTGTTTTTTAGCTGCCAGATCGGACACCAGTGTGTAACAGGCTTCACCATATTTTTTGGGCGTCGTTAACAGTTTGCGTGCCTCATCGGCAACATTCTGGCCTTTTGCAGAGGCAGACAGCAGCGCATAACACTTGACCTGGGTATCGTCAGCCAGCTCGAAAAGGGGAAAGTGTCTGTCGAAACTGGCCCAGTTTTCATTTTTGCCCTGAATCAGCAACCAGTCGTTTCTCAAACGGTCGGCAATGGCTTCTCCCTTGTATTTGTTCAGGTAAGCGTCGACTTGTGCTTCACTGGCATTGCGCAAATCCGACTTCAGACGATAATAATCGACGTACGATGGAACCGGGTAGGTTTGCAGACTGTCTGCCAGACGACTTGCACGTGCGACGTCCTGTTTTCTTGATGCGTCACGCAATTGACGGAATGCTTCATCCTGTGCAGAAGTGGTCGTTAAATCCTGCGAAGCCTGCGCAAAGGGTAAAATCATAAACACCATTGCAAATAACAAATAGCTCCTGATTTTTGCACACATGACCGACCTCTCAATTTTATTCTGGATGATTACCATTTTATGAGTTTACCACCATCAGACAGCAACAAGCACGGTGAGCCGTCGACGACCGCTGGCGATAAACGGACATTGCGTCGCTCACTTTTGAAGTTACGAAGCGAAATCAAACCGGACGAACGCAAGCATTTTGATCGGAAAATCAGCCAGCAAGTTTCAAAATACCTGGAGTCCTTTGCCTTTTCGTCACTGGGCGTTTATCTGCCGATCAGAAACGAACCTGAACTTGACGTCCTCTATGCCGGATTATCCACAAAAATGGCTTTGTCATTGCCGATTACATCAGGAAAAGAACAGCCTTTGCAATTTTTCAGCTGGTCACCCGGCGATGAACTGGTCGTGGGTGACTATGGCATAGCGGTTCCGAAAGTATTGAAACCTGTACCCATGCCTGTCGCCATGCTGATTCCCTGTGTGGGATTTACTGAAAAACGCTTCCGTCTTGGATACGGCGGCGGTTTTTTTGACCGGACACTGGCACTTTATCCGGAAACACATAAAATCGGAGTCGCCTATTCCTGTCTGGCGACAACGTTCGATGCAGAGGAAAACGACATTCCGCTCGATTGCGTTATTACTGAACAGGGAATTGTGCTTTAATTCTCTTTTTACCAATTGTTGAAGTCCTGATGCGAATTCTCATTGTCCGTGTCTCTTCTCTGGGAGACGTAGTCCATAACATGCCGGTACTGGCCGACATCCATCGTCATTATCCGGATGCCATCATCGACTGGGTTGTTGAGGAATCTTACGTGGGTCTGGTCAGGCTGAACAAACATGTCAATGAAGTGATTCCATTCGCGTTGCGCCGGTGGAAGAAAAACATTTTTTCCTCTTCAGTCCGGAAAGAATTCAGTCTTTTCCTGAACCAGTTGAGAAGCCGCTCTTACGATTACGTTTTCGATACACAGGGGCTGATCAAGACGGGTCTGGTCATGGGTTTTGCCAATACCACAAAAAAAGGCAAGAAAATCGGACTGGCTCACAAGACGGATGGTTCGGGATATGAACCCTTGTCCCGCATTTTTCACGACAAAAGCATTTCGGTTGAAAAACATATACACGTCGTCCAGCGTGGGCGTGAAATTGTCGCCCAGGCCCTTGGCTATACCGTCGATACCCCACCGGACTTTGGTTTGACCGTACCTGACGGACATCCGGATTGGCTTCCATCCGAACCTTATGCGGTTTTCTTCCACGGAACGTCGCGTGATTCCAAGAAGTGGCCAAGGCAAAACTGGATCGAGATCGGGCAATTGCTGGAAAAATCGGGACTTGGCATTCTTCTCCCCTGGGGTTCGGTGCAGGAATTCGATGAA
>OGXI01001570.1_pt1 | contig 18780 bp, 19 predicted proteins | sample 1576221 | NCBI WGS metagenome assembly OGXI01 (sample SAMEA3541523, study PRJEB24748) | human gut metagenome | biome: human gut; feature: human-associated habitat; material: faeces | place: China | collected 2012
GACCGGTTGCCGCATAGGCCACGTCCTGAAACGCGGCATATCCGCCAACCGCCGTGCCACGCACCTGAATCGGCACCCGTTTGACCACTTCCACCCCGAGTGCCGGGAACATGAGCGAACAGCCGCAACCGGCCACCATCGCCCCCGCCAGTGCCATCCATGGCCCCGTCGCCGCCCAGATAATCATCAGTCCGACCGACTCGACGAGCAGCGAAACCATCGCCACCCTGATTCCGCCGATCTTGTCAGGCAAATGCCCGAACAGCACACGTACTCCCACGAACGCCGCGCCGAAACATGACAGCGTCAGCCCGGCATGCGCCCACCCGTACGAGGCGAACAACAGCGACATGAAGGTACCGATCACGGCAAACCCCGCGCCCTGCAAGGCCAACGCCAGCCCCGGCTGCCAGACCAGTTTTGCCACGGAGAGAAGCGATACCTTCGAACCGCCCGTCGTCTCGATCGGCCTGATCCGCCAGTCCAGCAAAAAAGCCAGAAGCGGCAGGACAAGCGTCGACACACCCAGCGCGACAAAACCGAAATGATGGTTCATCAAGAGGCCCAGAGGGGCACCCGCCGCCAGCGAACCATAAATCGCCATCCCGTTCCATGACATGATCTTGCCGGACTTCGTCGTCCCGATCAGGCCAAGCGCCCAGGCGAAATTGCCCGAAATCAGCAGGGACTCGCCCAGCCCAAGAAAAAGCCGCCCGACAATCAGGATGCCATAGCGCACCATGTCCGGCACCGGCAAAAGCGCCGACAGCAAATAGGCCAGCCCGGCCATCGAACAGATCAGCATGCCTTTCAAGGTCGTGCGTTTGGCGCCGACACTGTCGGCCTGACGGCCTGCATACGCCCTTGACAGGACCGTCGCGAAAAACTGGCAGCCGACCGCGACACCGACCAGCGTATTGGACAGGTTCAGGTCGTTATAGACGAAAAGCGGAATGACGGGCAGCGGAAGGCCGACGGTCAGATAGGTGAGGAAAATGGCGAATGTGAGAGATGCGAGATGGCGGTTCTCTTCGGAAACGCGAATGGATTTGTCGACAGACATGATCGTAAAAAAAGAAAAATAAGTTATCCAAAACCGGGAACGACCAGCGCGATGGAAGTGTTGTCGGTGCGCGTCCCAATTCGTCAAACAGCTTTTCTTTCTTCCCGTTTCCCTGCCGGTTCCATCCGGAAGAAGCCGTTATGCGACCATTATAATTCAGCTTTCAGCCAAAAATCCAGACATCCCTCAAGGCAGACGGAAACCGGGAATCCTCACCTGCTCAAAACATTCACCCTTTGCTGATCAGGCACCATCGTCTGAAGAAACCCTGTTCGACAATCCATATCGATTCCTTCCCTTATCGACCAGACACACTGGCCGATTCCCTGAAACCGCAAACTGTTCCCTCTTTTTTAAAGATGAAAAAACCGCTGCCATGAAATGATGACAACGGATTTAAAAATCTGTCATATATTAAAATTAGTTAATATATCGTTTGACGTTTAACGTTTTTCGTTATATCATCAACACATGATTAAATCGTTCACATGTCCGGATACACAAGACCTGTTTGCCGGTAAAACCGTTCCCCGGTTTGTCAACATCCGGTCAGTAGCGGAACGCAAACTCCAGATGATTCACAGGGCTACGGGCATAAACGATTTACGAATTCCACCCAATAACCGCCTTGAAGCGTTAAAAGGCGATAGAAAAGGTCAATACAGCATAAGAATTAATGACCAGTGGCGCATTTGTTTCACGTTCGATAATGGACAGGCTTTTGATGTTTCGATTGTCGATTACCACTGAAAGGATTGAATATGGATAACATTATTAATGGTATGAGGCCAATACATCCGGGGGAAATTCTCAGAGAAGAATTTCTGTCCCCGATGAACTTGTCTTCCAATGCACTGGCCATTGAACTGCACGTTCCCGCGCCACGGATAAATGAAATTGTCCGTGAACGCAGAAGCATCACAGCAGATACCGCTTTACGTCTTGCCCGTTATTTTGGAACAAGTGCTGAATTCTGGATGGGCTTGCAAGATGATTACGATCTGAAAACCTGCCAGAGAAAACTCGATGAAACGCTTGGCCGGATTATTCCGCGCCAATGACAGCCTGATTTTATGAAAAACCCCTCCGGATGGTTTGTCCCAAAGACAGACACTCGTCAGTCGCTTATCCCCAGACATCAATAACACGGCAACAAATAAAAAAGACGGCAAACGCCGCCTTTTTTCACTTATCTGGCCATCACAATCAGAACTTGTGCGTGATACCGAACTGGACGCCGGTCATGGAATCATTCGCCGCACCATTGCTGTTATAGACCGAACCAACATACTCGTTACTGCTGTCGACATACACGACATTGGCGTAAAGCTGGGTGCGTTTGGACAGATCGTAACCATACCCCAGCGCATACTTGTTGGCATGGCCGTCGTGCGGTGAATTGTCCAGCTTGCCACGGTTATACGAAGCGATCAGCAGATTCGGCCCGATCCGGTATTGCAGGCCGGTCAGCCATTCCTTCTGGTTGCCGCGCACGGCGTAAAAGTCTCCCAGCGACTTGAACGTGCTTTGTTCGTAACCGAGGAACAATTTCAGATCGCCTATCCTGTACGTACCACCCGCGTTCCAGACAAAGGAGCGGTTCGAATCAGCCTTCAGCTCGTAATTGGCAATCAGAAGCAGAGGGCCATTGTCAAACATGAGATTGACGGCGTACCCGTCGTTACCGTACTGGCTGGCGAACTGCTTCAACAGCGTATTGCCGTGATCGTCACTGCCCAGTGTATAGGTCAGCCCGACAGTCGCGCCGGAAAAGGACGGGCTGTCATACCGGACGGTATTGTTCACGTACATGGAATACAGATAATTGTAGACCGAGAAAGAAGAAACGATACCGTTCTGGTCGAAAGGATCGAGCATCGTGAACGAATTGGCCGACATGTTCGGTACCCGTCCCAGACGGACATGGCCCCAATTGCCTTTCAGGCCGACATCAGCCATCCCGGTCCATTCGGTCTTGCTGTCGTCACCCAGACTCTGGCGCAGGCCCTGATCCCAGCTGTAATTGCCGGTCAGGGTGCCGTCATTGATCCTGAAACGTTGCAACAGTTCAAAAGTCGCTTTCATGCCGCCGCCAAGGTCTTCCGTTCCGTTCAAACCGATCCGGCTCATCGTGAAGCTGCCCATTCTGGCGTCGGAACCGGATTCCTTGATGATGCCGGTATCGGCGATACCGTAAAGCTGAATGTGGGTTTGCGCCATGGCAGCGCCGGAAAAGAGCCCGGAAATCATCAGGGCGGCAAGTAATTTTTTCATGTCCTGTCTTGAAAAGTGAATGGGAGAAGAGTTGATGTAAAAGCAACGATTTTAACAGAAGCGAACCTGAAAACCCTTCAAACAGGGTTGATCCGTCAAAAAATCAGACCGTCTGTGTCACTTCTGCACCAGTATCTGAACCTGATTTTGAAGCAGACGTTTTGTCCAATTCGGTATAAGACCATCGAATCCGTGAAAAAACATAAAAAAGCGTCTACCGTTTTCAAAACGATAAACGCCCCCTTTTTGCCGAAAACCTGTTATCCCGAATGAAACCTTGCGTCACCCCATTCTCTTCCAGCCGCAAGCGATATCACCCGATATCAGAACTTGTGAAGGATACCCATCTGGATGCCTGACATGGATTCACTGGATACGCCATTGTCGTTATAAAGTTCCCCGACTTCGTCATTGCTGCTGTCGATATAAACCAGATTGAGATAAAGACGTGTCCGTTTGGACATGTCATATCCGTAACCGAGTGCGACCTTCCAGGCATGGCCGCTTTGAATCGTCGATGAGTCAATTTTCGCCCAGTCGACAGAACCCAGAATGGAATGCTGGCCCATCTGGTATTTCATGCCTGCCAAAAATTCTTTCTGATCACCCGTCTGGCGCAAGGAAGTGTAGTTACCCTGAAGTGCCTTGAAAACAGTCTGTTCATATCCGGCATACAATTTGAGGTTGCCGAAATCATATGTGGCACCCAGATCCCAGACCCATGACTTGTTCGAGTCAGGTTGCCTGCTCGCCAGACCGAAAAGCATGAGAGGCCCCTGATCGTATTTCACGAGAGACGCAAAGCCGTCATTGCCGTTTTTCCGGATAAACCGTGCCAGATCGTTATCACCATGACTGTCCGAACCAAGGGAATACGTCGCGGCAAAACCGAGCCCTTTGAATTTCGGGCTATCGTAACGGATCGAATTGCTCTGGTACTTGTGCGCAACCAGATTATGGACCGCAAACGAGGCGACGATACCGTTCTGTTCAAACGGATCGATCGTCGTGAACGTTTCCACGGCAATGCCGTGAATCCGGCCAAGACGGACATGGCCCAACTGGTCGTTGGCAAGCCCCACAACCGCTTCACCGTTGAAAAGCATCGGCTTGTCATCGCCCAGCTCCTTGCGCAGATTCTGGTCCCAGCGGAAATTGCCGGATTTCGTGCCATTGATATTGAAGCGCTCTTCCAGTAAAAACGTCGCCTTGTTGCCATTGCCAAGATCTTCCTGCCCGATAAATTTGAGACGGGGCGCCATAAAACTGCCCATCGAGGCGTCGGAACCGGATTCCTTGATAAAACCGGCATCGAGATTGCCGCGGAGCTGGACAAAAGACTGTGCCGATGCGGCACCGGAAAAAAGCCCGAATGCGATCAGGGCAGCAAGCGTTTTTTTCATGGGGATATCAAAAGAGAACAGATAAACAAAATGTGTAAAAAATTGTAACGATTGTTACAAAAATGTGTCTCTCCGGCAATTATTTTTTTGCTTTTTGGCAAAAAATTAAACAGGAAGTGAACAAAAGGAAGTCCGATGTTGTTTTCAGGCGAAAAGAAGCGAGACGGACAGAAAAGTTGACGGCTGGAAAAAACAAAAAAGGATACCGTTTTTTTAACGATATCCCTGATTGTCTGGTTTGTTGTGTGTGTTGAAGGACCTAGCCCCTGGAAATTTCCCTGCCGGTAATCGTGCTCTGTTCCAGATACGGATCGTCCTGCATCATGTAATTTTTGACGTAGTCGGCGACGCCCTCTTCAAGGGAATGGAACGGCACATCACATTCCAGGCGTTTCAGCCAGCCCATATCCGCCTGCGTGAAATACTGGTATTTGCCTTTTAACGCTTCCGGCATCTCGAAATATTCGATTACCGGGTCTTTCCCCATCGCGGCATACACGGCACGGGCGAGATCGTTCCAGGTACGCGCCTTTCCCGAACCGATATTCAGGACGCCGTTCGCCTGTGGATTTTGCAAAAGCCAGTAGAGAACGTTCACGCAATCCTTCACGTACACAAAGTCTCGCGTCGATTCACCGTCCCCGTATTCAGGCCGGTCGGATTTGAAGAGGCGGATCGGCAAGCCTTTCATGATATCGCCGAACACCTTGGCAATGACGCTCTTCATATCGCCCTTGTGATACTCGTTCGGGCCATACACGTTAAAGAACTTCACGCTGGCGATACTGTCGAGCCGACGTTCACGGTAAGCCCACAAATCGAAAAGCTGCTTGGAATACCCGTATGCATTCAGGGGTTTCAACTGCACCGTCGTGCTGATATCGTCGGAAAAACCGAGCGAGCCGTCCCCATACGTCGCGGCGCTGCTGGCATTGATGAAGCGGATACCCCTGTCCATCGCACACCGGCACAGCAATTCACTGTACTTCACGTTATTTTGCATCAGGAAATCGACGTTCCTCTCTGTAGTAGCGGAACAGGCGCCCATATGGATAATGCCTTCCACCTTGGGGGGCAAACGGTTCGCATCCAGCATCTTGCGGAATTCGTCGCGATGCATGTAATCGGTATAACGGCGATTGACCAGATTGCGCCATTTTTCACTTGACGCCAGATTGTCGACCACCAGAATATCGTCGATATTCTCTTCATTCAGTTTCCAGATCATGGCACTGCCGATAAAACCGGCGCCACCCGTCACGATATACATACAATCTCTCCAGACAATAAAAACGCAGCAGAATGTCCCTGAAAACCCGATTTCATCAGGAAAAACCGGAGAACATGGACTTGTCGGACTATTTTAACCCTTAACACCCCGAAAAAATCGTCCGCGAATGAAATCCGGAACCGGAACACAGAAAATGGTGCCCACGATCAACAAACGGCAAGCACTCTCTGCATCAAACAGGAAATGACATTACAATCAAAGTGTTGTTCCTTTTCAGGAAAAAGGAAATCGAAAAAGGAAATCGAAACTTGTGGAGCCATTTGCATGTCAAAAAGACTGCATCGTCACGCAAGAAATGAAACGACTTCCGGAAGTGACTTTAAAGAAACGTGCCTTAGCAACAGAAACCGTCAATCAAAGAGAAAGGAAACGCCATGATCAAGAAATTCGTCTCCACCACCCTCGGTATTACGGGTCTTGCCGTCCTGATCGGTGCCTCCGGCATCATGTGTGCCATGAATACCGCACAGGCCCAGTATGTCGGCCCGAACCAGACTCAGACCTATACCACCGTTTCCCAGATCCTGAAAAATCCGGTCGACGACCAGTATTTCAACCTGAAAGGCAAAATCACCGACAAACAGGGTCATGAAAGATATACTTTCACCGACAGCACCGGTTCCATCCGCGCTGAAATCGACGACGACCGTTTCATGGGCGTAGAGGTCACTCCGAACTCCGTCGTCGAAGTCTGGGGCAAAGTCGATACCAGCCGCACCAAACCCGTCAAAATCGACGTCAAACGCCTGACCGTCATCCAGTAATCGGGCAATCAGGCCAATCCATCCCTGTAACGGCAGAGGCATTCTGCCGTTACAGACTTTTCCCGCTACAAAAACTGCTGAACCGGCATTCAGACAAATCAGACCGACACGCATTGCCTCCCTGGGCAGACACACCGGGAATCTTTTCCTGTCTCCCCTGCAATTGACCTGAATCATCCCTGCCAATTGCCAAGCCGCTGTTTTTCGGCTACATTGCCGCGTCGTCCTGAAATTCAGGCCATAAATCCTAAAGAAACCCGTCACAAACCGGCACTATTGTGAGACCTTTCCTATACTACGATGCACGCCTGAAAGGCGTCATCCTGACCGCAAATGGCGAACGTTTCGTCATCGAATACCTTGGCAAGGAACTCTTTCTTCCAGCCGATTCCGCCAATGCGGCCTACTATGACAAAATGCTGAAACAAGGCGAAAAAGAAGAAACGGGCCTGATCGGGCTCGTCTCACAGGTCAGAAAGAAAAACAACGTCGGCCATTCCCGGGCGCGTGGCTTTTACCGCTTCGACGCCTATCCCGACCAGACGCTTCAACGTGCATTCGAACTCGACGATTTCGACTACTTCGGGCAAGACCACAACATGAACTCCATCGGATGGCGCAACGAAGCCAATCCCAACGGATTTCTGGCTGCACGCGGCATCATTCCCGGCAAGGAAGGCCGCTTCATCTCCGACAGTACCGAACCCTATACCGTCAACATCCCGTTCGACTTCGTCGAAATCGCCACCCGCCTGAAACAGGATCCCGTCGACATACTGAAAAATTTCATAGCCGACGTCTGCCAGCTTCACTCAACAGACGAGCTGCCGCGGGCAGACGGCTTCAACAGCCGTGGGATGGAAGCGGAAAAGAAAGCCCGCGAATACCTGAAACAGGCCTACCGGCTGAAAAAAGACATCATCTGATTCAACAGAATGCCGGACAGTTCTCTGTCCGGCAAACCGGGATAATCCCTTCGCCAGGCCATTTCTTTTTGCCATCCATCCTGAAAACGAAAACCGTCACAGCTTCGTTCAACACCGCCTTTTTTTTACGGAAAACTTCCTTTTGCATCGATTCCGCCTGAACCAAAAAAAATTATCGGACGTCTCATGAGGATGACTTCCGTCATCGCATAAAAACGGCTGCCGTTTTAAACTGTCACAACCGTAACGGATGAGTTATATTGTTCATCCGTAATTGTTCATCCGTAAAAAAACAGCGTCATTTGAATTTTCACTGAAACACCAACAGACAAAGGAGCTTCCCATGATGTCTAAAAAACTGCTCACCGGCCTTTTCGCTGCGGGCCTTTCCATCGGAATGCTGGCCGTATCGTCCACCGCAAGCGCCCAGTACATCGGTCCGACCCGAATTGCGCCGACAACCGTCAACAAAGTCCTCAAAAGCCCTGTTGACGACCAGTACGTCCTGCTTTCCGGAAAAATCACGTCCCAGGTCAGCAAGGACAAATACACATTCACCGACAAGACCGGATCGATCGTCGTGGAAATCGACAACGAAGTCTTCGCCGGGCGTCAGGTCGGCCCTGATACACAAGTCGAAATCTGGGGCAAAGTCGACAAGGACATGTTCAAGGAACCGAAAATCGACGTCAAACGACTGGGCATTCCAAATCAAACAAAATAAGCGGTTTGCAAAAACGTTTGAATTTTTTCAAACGATCGTGGTCTAACCTGTCCATAGTCTGAAATGGAAAGGAGAACATCATGATCAAAAAAGGTTTTGGAATGGGCCTCGCCGTTGCATTTGCCGCCCTGCTGATCGCGTCCAGCGTCGTGTGTGCCATCAACACCACCGCCTCGCCATACGTGACCAGCACGCCGCAGATGAAAATCCTGTAAACGCCTTGTCCTGGACAAAGCCGGAACAGGAAGCGGCAAAGCCGCAAAATCGGCGTCAGACGGCCAATCGTCAGGTATTGACGTAACCGTCTGATTTTCGGACAAACCGCAAAAACGGAACGGCAATGCCGTTCCCGACAGAGAATACATCCGGAAAGATCATGTATCCGGCAATTGCCGGGGCATCGAAAAAATGGACGATGCCTGTCGAAAACCGGAATCTGCCCTTGTCACCATCCACTCTTCATTTCAGGGGCAGACCTGACAAGATTCCTGAAATCCAAGACAACCGGCTGACACAAAATGTTAAACGCTCCCGAATGAGAGCTTACCTGTCAGCTTGTCTTGAATTGAGCGTCATGGAGCACCTTATACTGACCGCCTTCCTTATTCATCAGTTCTTCATGCGTACCGATTTCGACAATCTCACCCTGATTGATAACGACAATCTTGTTGGCATTACGGACCGTTGACAGTCTGTGGGCAATAACAAAAACCGTTCTGTCTTTCATCAGATTATCAATTGCCTTTTGCACGGTCGCCTCGGACTTGTTATCCAGTGCAGAAGTAGCCTCGTCCAGAATGATAACAGGAGCATTCTTGATAAAGGCCCGGGCGATGGCAATTCGCTGTTTTTGGCCGCCCGAGAGCAGAATGCCTCTTTCACCGATAAAGGTATCCAGTCCGTTTTTCAGGGAATTGACAAACTCCGTCAAATACGCCAAATCCAGCGCCTGACGGATTTCCTCATCCGTAGCGTCCGGCCTGCCAACCTTGACATTATCCCGAATCGTTCCGGAAAAGAGAAAATTATCCTGAAACACGATAGCGATATTTTTCCTCAGGCTTTCCAGCGTATAGTCGCGTATATCGATCCCATCGATCATAATCTGACCGGACTGGATATCGTAAAAACGTGGCAACAAATTGACGATAGTCGTTTTTCCTCCGCCAGAATTCCCGACAAGTGCAACGCACTCCCCGACATTGACATCCAGACAGACGTTTTTCAGAACGGGGGTATCTGCAATGTAATGGAAATGAACGTTTTTGAACTGAATCCGGCGAGAAACAGAATCCAATACCTTTGCATCCTGTTTAGTCTGGATAGCCGGTTCACTATCCAGAATACTGAAAGCCCGTTCAATAGCCAAAAAAGAAAGCTGGACAGCAGTATAGTTACTCCCCATATTTTTGATCGGAGTATAAAGCATCAACAAGGCGGCAATAAATGAGACAAAACCACCAGGTGTCAGCTGATGGATCAAAATCAGATAAGAACCATACGAGATCGTCGCGGCAATCCCGACGGATACCATAATGTGCATCATCGGGGTTAACCATGACGAACGTTGGGTCATTTTGATGCTCAAACGAAAGAGTGAATTCAGGATATCCTGAAATTTGGACTGCTGCTCACGCTGGTAGTTGTACGCCATAATGGTTTTATTACCGGCAAACGTTTCGTTATATGCCGTAATGACCTTTGCGCCAGATGTGATCGTTTCATTCATCAGGCTTTCTATCAACTTCCGGACTTTCGCCATCGGATAGAAAGTACACCCCAGGACAAACATGGCAATGAGAGACAACTGCCAGGAGTTATAGAAGAGGACACCAATTAACGAGATGGATGACACAAGTCTTGAAACAAAGACTTTCAGGTTGCCCAGAAGACCGGCCGATGCCAGTTCAGCATCCGTATTGAATCGGAAAACAATGTCTCCTGAATTCTGGCGATCAAAAAAAGACGTCTCGAAAGAAAGCAGTTTTCTGTAAAGAGCGGCTTTCAAGTCATTGGTAATACGCGTTCCGACCCATACATTGAGATAAGTCGCCAGATAATTGAGCAGGCCGCTGCAAACGGTAAAACCAATGATAAACAGTGGAACAAACCATTCCGTATTCCCGGCCGATTTTTCCACCAATACCATATCCATATAAGGTTTGAGACACCAGGCAATAACGGCATCGAGTGACCCGATAGGAATACATAAAGCCATCGCCAACAGTGCACGAAACCAGTACGGTTTCACAAACGGCCACATGCGGCGATAGTTAATGACAAAAGGGGAATTTTTTAAATTTTCGAACATCAAGTTAAAAGGCCAGGAAAGCAGTTTTAATAACAGTTTGACATTATATAAAATTATATCAAATTACATGAAAGATAATAGCAATGTTTTTCACTTAATAATGTTTCTTGCTATAATACAGTCTATATTTTTATCGTATAAAAACTCATGAATAATAAAGATAAAATTTCCTTTGTTATTTTCACTCCCCTGTATGACGAAAATATCGGCGGTATTATTGTCTTGCACAAATTGTGCTCTATTCTTAATAAAATGGGACACTCCGCAAAATTATGGCATACAAAAAATCCCACGAAAATTAATACATTAAGGACATTTTTACAAAAACTACGCTATAAAATCAAATATACAATCAAACCTGAAAAATTTCAGTCCCCGTATCGACTTGAAATTGCCAGCAGGAAAGATGTTGAAAATTCCATCGTTATTTATCCGGAAATTATAGACGGCAATCCCCTTTGTGCAAAAAATGTTGTTCGGTGGATATTATACAAACCGGGAGCCTTTACAGGAAAAATTAATTACGGAGATAACGAACTCTTTATCTGTTATAACATGAAGTTTATAGATGAACATTTCAAATATAAAATATCCGGTACGCTTTCTATTACAGAAAATATGAAAGAAACATATCAACAAACAAATTATTCCTCACGAAAAGGGACATGCTACATGGTAAGAAAGGGAGATAAACGAAACTTAAACTACCATCCCAAAGGAGCTCTTAAAATAGATGGAATGTCCCATAAAGATATTTCAGCAATATTTAATCAATACGAATATTTCATATCTTATGATTTATATACCATGTACTCCAATTACGCTGCCATATGCGGATGCAAATCCATAGTGGTTCCCGAAGAAGGAAAAACTATCGAAGAAATTGCAGCGGAACAAAATGCCCGTCCCGGAGTAGCCTATGGCATGAAAAATATCGAAACAGCACTCCAAACACGACATCACTTGTTTGAAAACAATGAACAAAAAGAAATTCGAGAACAACACTCAGTCAAAAAATTTGTAGAAACATGCTACAAACACTTTCACATTGGATAAACTTTATTTTCACGTTATCCAAGGCCAATCCCTGAAAAGTATAAAGATATCTCCGCTTATACACAGCAGAATTTTCTTTATTTTACTATTTCAGCATTTGACATGTTTTTCTACCGATCAAATTCTTCTTTTCATTTTCCGGCTAATCCATTCTTTCAAGATCGGTTTATTTTAATTTTTCTTTCTCGGCATTTTTCTTTGATTCCAATTTAATAATAACATCGCTAACAATCACAAAAATGACAATTTCGTTTCAACATACTGTTCCGCGCGAAAAGCAAACCGCGCACCCCATATTCAAACCATTAATGAATTCTGGTAATCCATAAAAGTCCGTAAATCTGTGACAAGCTCAACAAGCAAGTGAAGGATGAAACTTTCGATTTGTCTTTCCGGCACTTTTTTCAAATCCTTTATTAATCTTGAGAATTGATCTTGATTCTTGATTTTATAATCATCTCTCAATAAAAAATATATTATCAAAAATATCGGCAAAACATTATCATATGCTTTCTGTTATTTTGTTCGTTTCAATACTCCGCGGAACCATTCCTTCAAAACAGATTGTTGAACTCTCTCAGCTTCGATCACAATCGGCGATTCAATTTCGACTGGCATAGCAACATCTCTTGCGATTGCAAAAACGACACTCTCATCCCCGTGTACTGTACTATGAGAAAAATAAAATCGATAACTCGAATCAAGACTGTTGACAAATTCAGGCAACTCATAAAAATCAACCAGTTTATGATAGACACAAAGTGCAAGTGTCGGACGAAATTTTTTGATTGTATTTCTGGCTCCCCTCAGAGCCATCATTTCAGCCCCTTCAATATCCATTTTGATGTAATCAACTTTTTTCAGCTTTAAATCAGCAACAGTTTGATCAATTGACGTAGAAACAACCTGCCAGGAATCAGGTGAATCAGCCCTTTTCTCTTTTGGATTTTTAACATATACCTGAGTAGCAGGACCTTTTCCTTCAATCGACATCCATGTACCAGGATCATCCCATACTGGATTGGGTACGAGTGTAATATGAGAACTTAGCTGCGGATTTAACCGCATGTTCTCTTTGAATACTGTAATATTGTCCGGGAAAAACTCAAAAGAAATGACCTTTCCTGTAGCACCCACTCTATCAGCAAAATAAAGAGAAGTACCTCCAAAACAAGCCCCACAATCCAGTACCACATCTCCATTTTGAGGAGCATAAACATTTCTCTTTCCTCTGTATTCATACTGCGAGTAAATAAACTCGTTGAATATGCCAAAAGCCTCAGAAAAGAGTTCTACATCATATCCAATTTGGCGCAAATTGATCTTTTTCAGATTAACAGGTTCAGACAATGCCAGAGATTGAGTAGACTCTCCCTTTGCTTCCATATCAGATAAAAGTCTCATTGTTTCCCAAAAAGCATCAGAATCCAATGGCATGGGAACATATTTCCACCCTAATGCACGATAAGTTAATACCGTAAGGTTCATCCGACATACCGAATGATTTACGAAAGTATTCCGGAACGTTCATATTGACAGCGCACCACCTTGCCACCGTGAGAAAATCTGTCAAAAAATTATCCGAAATATCGATAAGAGCATTGCTGGCAATGGGAGCGTTCTCAAATGCACGTCGGGCATTTTTTATATAAATCATTTTATAAGATTATCCTAACTTTCATTAAAAATTAAACCAGATACCTATCGTCCGGGTCTCATTTATCCTATCCACTTGTGGCATTTAATGATTTTTCGGATAGAAATCGTATTCATTCAAGCAGAAGCGTTCCAGTGCAGCCAGATAGCGTTTTTTACTGTACAACCTGTTCTGCATATCCACATAATGTCCGATAGCACTCTCTCTTAAACTTTCATCTCTCTCATACATCAAAATGCTTTCCACAATCTTTTCTTTCATTTCATCGTAGGAAGTAAAAATATTTTCCGTGTTGAAATCTTCACTTTCAGGGAAAAAGTGCTTATTGTATACAGCAAAGGCCACGCCCTGCATCAAAAAGGTTTGTGCAAAATAACCATCCAGCCCTTCTCCAAAAGTAATCATGAACCTCGATTGTGAAACCAATGAAACATAATAATCGAAAGTCATTCCTTTTATTTCCATCAATTCATATTCCGGCAATTCTTCCGCAAGCTTATTTAATATTTCAGACTTTTTTACATCAGCGTCAGGTGAATAAAGAATCCTTTTCTTCTTTTTTTCAAAAGGTATTATCGGATATAATGATAAATCAGTGAACGGCGGAATCAGTAAGGTTTTTAATCCATAACGATCAGAAAATTCCTGTGTGCAATATTGATCGTGGGCTGTTGTCTGGGTAATATTCGATGTCAGTTGATATAGCGACTGGAATTCCTGTCGTTCAGGCATTAGCAGAATATTCTGATTCATAATATTGATATGTAACTTTCCAATACTTTGAATATAATTCATTATCTGTTTTGAAAAACTTATTATATTGTGAAACCGGGCAACCGATTCTTCCGGAATGAACAGGATCAGTTCTTCCAGTTCTGAAAACAGACACAGTTGTGAAAATCGATATACAATAAATTCGTTGCGAAAATGAGTCTGTCGTACATACGTCCGCAAATTAACATTAGGACGTGTCATGACAACTACATCACATCCATGTATGTGTTTCAGGGATTTCAACTCTTTTGCAATAGTAAAAAACGAATAAATCCCTCCCGACATAAAATTACCTTCCGGAACCAGTATAACGATCAATTTCTTTGCCGAAAGATTTTCAGTCTTTATCAGACAATCCTGAATTAATGGAAAAAGGCGTTCATCTGTGATTGGTTGTTTAATTTCAACTTCTGCCTTCTTTTCGACAAATGTTTTTACAAACCATTCAAAAAGATGTTGCCTAAGGGTTCTTCTCCATGGCGCTACAATAATCCAGCATGTCAGCCAATAGGCCAGTCTTTTAGAATATTTCATTATGCACAGCATTCAGTAAGATGATAATCAGGATATGGCAACCCATTTTTTTTCCAATATCGATTGACTCACCGTATTCAAAAAAGCCAAACCTTCTATCGATTCATCCAGACCAAATACATATGATCCTTTCCGGTCTTTTTTTTCTGACAAAAAAGCAGACAAATCTTTTTCAAGATCACAATAATAATTTGCAAAGGCTTCTATGTATCCCGCAGGATGACCTGCCTTGAACCGGGTATAGCATTCATTATTGGCAATCGCAATATCCGGGTTGCCTCTATCCATCATACAACGCTCTCCTGTATCTTTATAAAAATAGAAGATTTCAGGATTTTCCTGACGCCATTCGATTGCTCCTTTATCCCCATAAAGATAAAAATGCAAACCGTTACGATTCCCGATAGCAGTTTTGCTATACCAGATATTAATAAAAACATTGTTGGTGTAGTTGGCCAATACATTGACATTATCAACAATGCCTTTGAAATTTCCATAATTGCTCGCGTGTGCGACCAAATTGAGCGGTTTCTCCTGGATAAGAAAATCAATCAAATGATGCACATGAATTCCCAAATCCAGGAAAATAGTAGGAATATGTCCATCTTGTAAGCGCCAGTTTTGCGGAACAACCGGTTTCCCATCGGGGGCTTTTCTTAAAAATCCTTCCTGAGGCATTTCGATCTTAACCTGCTGTATTTTTCCCAGTTTGCCACTGAGCACTATTTCCCTGATTTCCCTGACTATCGGGTATCCCGAATAATTATAGGTAACTCTTAAGAAACCGCCTTTTTCCTCAATCAACTTACGCAAACGTAATGCATCTTCCAGGCTGGAAACGAGTGCCTTCTCACAAATAACGGGAATTCCACTCATAATACATTTTTCCAGCTGCTCAATATGCTGATCTTGCGGAGTTAAAATAACAATTGCATCAATATTATATTTTTCATTTTTGATTAATTCTTTCAAAGACGGATAAATCCGCTCTTCGGAAAGACCATATGCACGCCCGGATTGTAGATTAATATCTGAGTTTCGGCTAAAACACCCCGCCACCAGTTTAAATTTTCCATCCATTTGAGAAGACACAACATGTACCCGGCCAACAGCAGAATTAATGGCTCCTCCGACAAAGGCAAGATTTATCTTTTTCATGCACTTTAAATTTTTCATATTCCGCTATAAATAAAAATTAAACTAAAAGTGAATATAACTTACGTTGCATAATAAGATCTTTTGTTTCATACATATCACGTTCATTGGCACATTTCAAAAACATTACTCCAACTCGACCAAAAGGACTTTTCTTTATGCGCTCTCCAGACTTTGCGAGGGAAATATAATCAATCATGCATACAGGCACCTGACAATTGATCGAATAAAAATCTTGTTCCCTGTCCGTAGAAATTGTATGCCTGAGTATGTAATTTTTTCCATTCTCATTAATTGATTTCCGTAAATTTCCCAGGAAACCATCAATATACATTTTTGCATATTGAAACCCGGAAGAAAGTTGAATCAATCTAGAATATAAATCACCCGGACAACGACGCGTAAGTTCGATTAGCCAGAATTTGTCATCATTACAAATGAATTGTGTATGCAATAATCCATCCTGAAGTTTTAAATCATTAACAATAAATTCAATACATTCTCTTATTTCTTTGAGAATATTTTTTTCGAATGAAAAATCTACATAACTGGTATCAACTACAAATTCATTGGCAGAGCCATATTCTGCAACGACAAAGTCATGAATTATTTTCCCGCCAGATATAAATGCCGTATGACTATAGAGGTTCCCTACAATATATTCTTCAACCAGACACTTTTTTGAAAGTGAATAGTTTCTGGCATTCATAACAGCATTTTCGAGCTCCCCTTTATTTTCTATGACAGATATACCTCTTCCACTATAGGCATCAACCGGCTTGACCAAAATCTTTCCTTTGGCATCCGCAATATTTTCGAAATCATATATTTGAGGAACCGGAAGTTTTCTGGAAAGTGAATAACACCTGAAATTTTCCTTGTTGAATAAGATATCTGCTTTTTCTATATCATCAATCAAAACATTTGGGTTATTGTTCTTTATTTTCGCACATGAAAGGTAAGAAATATCATTACACCCCGGTACAATAGCATAATAATCTTTCTCTTGAATATGATTGATTAGTATATCAGAGTCACTATAATCAAGCTTTATATAGTTTTTTCCTGCAATATTTGCCAAAAAGTCTGTTTCATTATTTCCGCAAACATAAACTTCGTTGGTATGTTTTTTCAACTCAGCGTAAATTGGAAAAGACGAAACATTAGTATCAAGAAGAAGAATTTTCATTACATTACATAAAACAAATATTTATAATTTTTCTAAAAAACGCTTTTTGGCTTATATTAATATTCAAATTGAATCTACATTAAACCTTCACCAGGAAAAATTTAATTTTCATTTATAATTCCGCACAAATTTTACTGATCACTTTATCTTCCATTCCGACAAAAAGCGGCAAACAGGCAATTCGGGAAGCAATATTTTCCGAAACAGGACAGTTTACTATTTTTCTGAGATAGGGAAGTCTATTCAAGCTAGGATAAAAATAACGTCGTGGAAATATATCTAACTTTTGCAAAAATTCAAATCTGGTTAAAAGCTCAGCTTCACTTTCAAACAGAACAGGATAATATGCATAATTATATTCAAGTCCACTTTTCTGTTTGGGTCGTTCATATTTATCTAAAATAAATGAGTCATAGATTTCAGAAATCCTCTTTCTTTCGTCGACTATTTGATTAATATAATTAAAATTGCATAACCCCATTGCCGCATTGAATTCATCTTGTTTTGCATTAATCCCGAGACAAAAATAATCATCACTCCGATGACCAAATCTTTTGATTAACTCCAATCTGCCAGACAGACTTTTATTTTTTACTATTATTCCCCACCTTCAATCGTATGAAACAATTTTGTTGCATGAAAAGAAAGTGTGGAAATATCACCATAAGAACAAAGTGCTTTTCCTTTGTATTTCGCTCCAAAGGCATGTGCGGCATCGTAAATAACTTTAAGTCCATGTTTTACCGCTATGGATTCGATTGCCTCGACATCACAAGCATATCCAAATACATGCACAGGCATAATTGCCTTTGTTTTTGATGTAATAGCCGCTTCAATTTTTGTGACGTCAATCGTGAAATTATCGGGTTCAATATCAACAAATACGGGAGTACAGCGTTCCCAAAGAATGGAAGATACCGTTGCAACATAGCTGAAGGGTGTAGTAATAACTTCGCCCTCCGATATATTCAATGCTTTTAGTGCCAGCTGTAAGGCTATCGTTCCATTGGTGACATAATGAAAATTATCAACCGAAAGATATTTTCGCATTTTCTCTTCCAGCTCCAATACATTCGGTCCCTGATTTGTCAGAATGCCTGTATCGAATATATCGGAAACCTTTTTCAGAAATTCGTCCTTGGGAGGCAAGAAAGGTTTCGTAACGTAAATACTCATAAATTCTCTATCTCATATCCGGTATCTGACAGACTTCATGAACAATCCGGAGATTGTTCCCTTCATTACTCGCACCGACATGACAGGTTTCGCCCGCTTTTCTTTTAAAAATCAGATCAATTGTTTTGCAATGATCCGGAAAACAGAACGAGTCTCTTACGTTTTGCTCTTTTCCATAAACCAAAACGGGTTCTTCTGCCAGGCGTTTCCGGATAATGGTCGTGATGAGTTCTTCGGAATACCGCTTCGGTTCGTAATTATCTGAACAGTTTGATGAGGTGACATTCATGCCATAAGCATGATGACAGGGCTGCGAATGAAGCCCGATCCGGCTTTGCCGGCCAGATAAGGAGCGCCTAGCGTCTAGAAGCGAGAGTGAGCGGTGTGTGTGTGTGGGGGGGGGGCGGGAAGGGTGATTCTAAAGAGCATTTTTCGGCCGCGCCCCGCTCGAGGCGGCGGCGTCCGGCATCCGGCTCGCCCCCG
>OGXI01001572.1_pt1 | contig 18755 bp, 18 predicted proteins | sample 1576221 | NCBI WGS metagenome assembly OGXI01 (sample SAMEA3541523, study PRJEB24748) | human gut metagenome | biome: human gut; feature: human-associated habitat; material: faeces | place: China | collected 2012
CGCAACGCGTTGCGCTGAGTCCTGAGGCTGTTGCAATGAAAATGAGAATCAAGGGTATTTTACTATGGTTTTGAAATTACACACATGAATTCTTAATTTCAAATACATGCGGTAACCATCAACCGGTGCCAAATCTCCCTTCTTCCAGTGCCAGGCAACAAGATTCGAAAAATCCGAGTCGGCACCAAGCCTGCCGAATCTCTTAGACTCGCTGGCAGACTGACCAACTTTGAGATAGTCATCCCAAAGTCCACCCTCAAGAAGCCTCTTCTCCTTAAGAGTCACGCCGGAATCGACATCTACCCCAGAATCGGCCATGAGAAGAAAGTGAGCCTGCAGCGTATTGAGCCTAAAGGAGGAGTACTTAGCTTCAACATGGTTGTTTGCGCAATCAGGAAGAGTCCGGCAGTCATTGAATCTAAAGTCAACAATCTCAACTCGGGAAAAAGCCGAGTTGAGAGGCGAATCCTTTGAATCATACTTCTGGACAAGCGATGAAACTCCAGGGCCTTTAATGCGAAATCTAAAATATAAAGCTCCATCAGGAAGATTGCCTGGCAAAGCAATGCGAACAAAGCAACCAGGCACGTCGTCGGGTGTATCTTCGATTGATATGGAATTAGCAATCTTGCATAGCGTAAAGCTATCGTTGCTCCCACCCAGAAATTCAACAGAGGCATACGGTTTGCTATCGGTAGAAGTGACTTTGCACTTTTCGTTAAACACCGCGCCGAGCACCCTGCTCTGAGATGAAATCAGAACATCGTAAAGGTCAAAAACTTGTTTTTTATCTAAACTGAAGGGGCAATAAAGGACAAATGCGTTTACATGCTTTGGAATGGAGTATAAGCCACGCTCGTCAGCGCCTTCTGAATCGACTGCTCTTGAAAGCTTAAACCCAAAGTCGAGATCCCTTCCAGCTCCGGAGGAAGGCTCACACCAAAGGTTAAAGTTCAGAAGCACATCGATACTCAGAGACTCTATGTCTGGCTTATCTTCTGATTCAAGCCAAAAGCCAAAACTTTTCATATATCAACCCATCAATTCGGAGCAACGCGACAAATCGTCTATACGCAGACATTGTAAGTCCGAGAGATAACAAAAAGACTGCGGCGCTCTTGCCAATCCGATTTCAGAGAGAGAAATTGGACGGGCAAACCGTAAAGGCGAACGCAGAACAATCAATGTCACCGAAGTATGCCCAGAATAATATGAATCGAATTCCTCTTTGCTTATGCAGCCTCGTTCACCAGCAATCTGCCAAGCATGAGAAATGGAGCAATTAACCACATCGTCGACGAGGGCTTCCCCAACAATTCTGCCACTACCCCGCGATTCATAGATAACAATCTTCTCGAGTCTCTTACCAGGGCGGCATTTCCGAAATTCAACGGTTTTAAGGCCGGACAGAATCAGATCGGCGTACTTCTTTTTTATTGAATATAGCGCAGCACCCATGAGTACCTCATAAGAGACCTTACGAATAGAAACAGTTGAAGGATAGCTGGGGCTAGACAATAAAGCCAGAGATCTTCTTTGGCTAATTTAATGAGCTCAATAAACGAGACCAACAGAGCGCATAAAGATTAAGGGCAAAACAGAGGAGACTCATAAGCTCCACTCTTCCCTCAACTCGGCAAATACACGACAGCTGCTTTCGACTGATATATTTGTCACGATTCAATCAAATTAAGTTCACTTTGTTACGGTAACGTGCTAAAGTTGTTCACTGGCTACTCAGCACGCTGTAGCCTAACAACTTATTTTACGCAATATTGGTCTTCGGCGAAAGGACGGTTATGCCTACGTTAATCAGTAGCGCCTTCACTAGACGGTAAGGAGAACGCGTATGGAGATATGGATCCAAGCTGTTCGCTAGCACAAGCCCGCTCTGCAGGAGCGGGCAAACCGTCCTTTGTCGACAATGCAATAAAAGCACGCGCTCATTATTTTATCCAGAAGCGTAAAACTGTCCATCATTTTATTGCTTTTAACGAATACAACCACAGGTCATCCACAATCTACAATTTAATACCCAGCAATAGCCGCTAAATATGCATTATCATGTCCCTACGCAGCCTATAGCCTTTGCTTAGCCTATCCCTCTCATCACGCAGATGACGACTATCGCTTTCGTCCCGCTTATTCCAGAGCGCAAGTAGCGTCGCCATGTGAGGAAAGGACGAGCCACTTAAAGGCGACACCCTTTCAACAGCGCATAAAAATGGATAAATCAAACGAACAGCATCGAGAAACGATCCGTGAACAGACGGATAGAGCACATCTTCATTCACCAAGCCGCTGTTCACCTGCATCGCAAGCCCCTCAAGGCAATTGGCAATTTCAGTTACATTCTTATTGAGAATAACCTTCAAATCACTGCTGTCGAAACCATCATAGTATGGATACAGATCCGGATAACAAAGATGCCACTCTTTATAAACCTTAAGCAGCTCAGTCCAATTTTTTGGCGAGTCGATATATGACGAGATGGAAGCCGACAACTCATCGCATGATACACCGGATAAATTGATTAACTCTTTTTCATCGAAGGAAACCAAGCTTGCCACCGTCAGGCTTCTTTTTACCTTTACGTATTGCGGGCATGCCCTCGAAATATAATCCAATATTCTCAAGCGAGGAAACACTTCGAGCCTAAGTGTATCCGCAAAAGAGGCTGACCACTCAGAACAGCGAATATAACTATCAAGCTTGATCTGCTTGAGCTGTAGATAACATGCGACTGCAGCGATAGCTACGGCGATAGAAGTTGCAAAATTAGCCAAACACCCGATGAGCCCATATATATCCTCAAGTGTCATTTAGAAACTAACCCCTTAAGACGTCACTACGGAGCCGCAAGCCATGCATTGTAGAAGCAATAAAAGCCTTAAGCTAGCGATAGGCTTTATCGTTAACTGGCACGACAACCCCAGCAATCAGTTGACCAAATTGAATAGTCAACAAGCTGATATTAACGTCATGCACCAGGCAGTGAACGCCTGAAGCAATAGTACTACCTGACACTTTAGAAGAGAACAACAGCCTATTAATATTCATCAAGCGGTGGCTTGAAAACCAATCTGCCCAATTCAGATTCTAGGATGAGGGCGGCTCTTTGCTATAGGTTCGCCTCAACGGCCCGCTATATACAGAGAGGCTCCCCGACCGCCGGCAGTTCATGACGGCTGGGGAGCCTCTTTGCTCAAAAGAGCGCTATTCTCGCCCCGATGTCATCGAGACATTCAGCACGCCGCATTGCTTCTAGCGCTCAGTAACCGACGGGCTATAGAGGTCGATGAGTTCCCTGCACTTGTCCAAGTAGGCCCGCGCCGCCATCTTCGTGGGCAAAAGACCATCATGTGTCACAGCATTACGGACGTCAAGAACTGACTCGTGGTAGTCAGTTACGGGAATCGGAATTTCAAGCTCTTCGAGCCATCGAAACTTCCTGCCAAGCATCCGGTGCTTCGCAGCATCTTTCTCGTAGAAATCCAAGCCATGGGCTCCGTAGTAGCCTGCAATTACCTCATCAATGGCAAACTCTAGGGCACTGCCGCAGAGCATGACAGAGCTTCTGAAATCAGAGCTGAAAAACGCACGATAAGCGTTGAGCACGAGCTCGTAGACCATTGTCAGCTGGGTGCTATTTCCAGCGCGCTCGAACAGGAGACGCAAGCCGTCGACCCCGAGGCTCCAACTATCACCTATCATGTCGAGCTCCAAGTGGATCACGGACCTCATGCCCTGGAGCCTAATGTTGACCCTCTTGTCCTTAAGGTCGAATAGCTGGAGCCCGTCGTAGAACCCTCCGCCTCTCAGCAGACTCCCTCCTTTGGGGCTAGGACCGGCATAGCCGCGCGTCTCAATTGCATATAGCCTCTCGACCAGATCCTTCCAAACCGGAAAGGCTTCATGCAAGGACGATTGGTCTACGTCATCCCCAAACGTAACAACAAGGCGAGAGGTTTCGAAAAGCCCGTCTGGACACCTGCATACCCTTCCCCAATCAACCTTCTCGATTGGGACGCCGAGCGGAGGGAGAAGGCGGTCGGGCATACCATCCGATTCAAGGTCCGGCAGGACAGGCAAATGCACCTTCGCATTGAACCCGCCGAGCTTTGTCGGGAACGCCATGCCGGACGCCTCGCCCTGGCAATAGATGTTGTTCTCGAGCTCAACGTAGCCATATAGCATGACGTCATCTCCTCTCCCAACCAAAAGGCCCGCGCGTTTAAAAGGGCCAACGCTGTTCAAACAATCATAGGATTGCAACTGCCAAACTAGCAAAAAGCCTTCAAAAGAAAACAGAACGGCTCGACTCCAGCTTAAATCGAGCCATCCGGATTGAACACTTTGACAAAACTTGCCACGGACCTCTCGCGCCCCACAACAAGTCTTTTGACAGTAACCGCTGCAGGCGGCATAGAAATGCCCGACCGTTTCAGAACTCCAAATAGATACAAAAAAGCCCGTTGCCGGAACAGGCCAGTAACGGGCTCACTTTGCTACAACGCTATGAAGAGCGCCAATATCGAAAGTCAATATATAATCCTTAAGCAATGCGAATCCGTCCGGCAAATAACGACCGCAAAGTGATACAAGCGAATAAGATCCGGCAAGAGTCAGCGCCCAAGCTGCAAATGTCGAAACACCAAGTGGCATGACGAATAATCCAAGCAGTTTCCATACGGCTTTGAGAACAAGTATATGACAGAGGTAGATTCCAAAAGAGGCGTTGCCGAGGTCAGCGCACTCTCGGTCATGGAAAATGGCGTCGCGACGAACGAATGGCATGCACAGCGCCTCCGTGGCTTGCCCTAAACAAGAGAGCCCCCAGCCACCGCGTGGTGACTGAAGGCCTCTTATCGCTCTGAGAAAGCTCGCTAGTCGCGCTTGAAGAGATCACGCGTGTAAACCTTAGCGGCGACGTCCGCGAGCTCGTCGCTCCAGCGGTTGACCACGATGATGGGGCACTCGCGCTTGAAGGCCTAGAGGTCGTGCGTGACCACGCTGCAGAAGAAGTCGGGGGCGTCGGTAGTGAACCGCTCCTTCCTGTATGTTCTGTTGATTATATAACGACGGGGCCGGGCACGAATGGGGCGCCTCGCGGTTGCGGGGCGCCCCTGGTGGGTCTCTTTGCTGCCTTCTGGGGTCAGCAAAAGCCTTAGTAGTCTCTATTTCAACTTGGCCGTATATGTCTCCAGAAGCGTCATGAGAACTCTACGAGCCACCGCACCGTATCTGCGCCACGTCAAGCAAACCTCAATAGCAAACAACAACAAGCCGGCGACTAACCCGGCCGATGCTGGGAGAATGGATACCAACACCACCTGTACGATCACGGCTGCTATCAAAGCTGCTTGTAAGGCAACCTCATAATCTAGTCTCATGAATCTTCGGCTATCCACCATGCGGACCAATGCATTAGTGACCTGTCCCGCCAAAGTTGCCAAAGGCACTCCCCAAATCCCAAGACTACCGCCGAGGCAAAGCGCAAGGACAACATTCACCGCCGCGCCTGCAACAGATGAAACAAATAGAGCGCCAGTGCGCTCCGCAGCCGTATAGAACGCTTCGAAGAACACCGAGATGCAACCGATAAGCGCCGCAAGCATAAGAATGGGGACGATATGCCAACCCTCATAAAAGTCACCCTTGAGGAGCAAACGCGCAAGCGGCTCGGTAAGGGCAATGACTAGCGAGCTCCCACAAACGACAAAGGATAAAAATAGGCCGAACACCTTGGAGAAATAGGAGCCATCATTCTCGCCGTCCATCTCCTTCGCCGCCGATATCTGCCAAGCCTGACGAAAAATGGACGACATGAAGTTAACCAAAGAGGGAAATTTACTTGCCGCAGTGTAGACGCCGGCGGCAACCGAACCCTGAAATGCAAGGATGACGTAACGGCCAAAGATATTTAAAAACCACCAAGCAAGTTGATTCGGCAGCATCGGTAGGCTATACGCGAGCATTCGCATCAAGAGACCCCTGTTGGGCAACTTGCCAAGACAACGCCATATTTTGCAAGACACAAACAAGTAACAAGCCGAGCAACAGTTACCGAGCACAAGTGCGAGAACATACCCGTTTACGCCACCATCAAACAAGACAAGGAAAACAACGTCAAAAAGAAGTAAGAAAAGAGCGTTGAGAACGCCAGACACGGCGAAGCGAACGACCTCACCTGACCCGCGGGCAAACTGCGCAAGCAGCATTCTCACGGAAACTGCAAGAACGAGGACATAGCAACCCCATGCCTGATCGTACGAGAAGAACGCAAAAGCAACTCCCGATACCAATGCGCCCACAGGAATTGTCACCAGAAGAACGAGAAGCCCTCCCCCGAGCAGCTCTTCCTTCGGAGCATCCTTTTCCATGAGAAACCGAAAGACAGACTCATAGATTGCCAGGCAAAAAAGCGGATACAAGAAATCTGAGAGATTGTTCACAAGCTCGGCAACGCCATAATCGGACGTAGCCATATAAGAAGTGTAAAGCGGCAGCAAAAGCAGCTGAATCAGCTTCACAAGGGCATTTCCAACAGTAAATACGAGTGTATTCGAGGCGAGAGATCGGAATTTGCCAGCGTTGTTCTGGGCACCTTTGATAATTGCATTAGGCTCTTCGTTTGCCATATATGCACCCCTGTAATTAGTCGACTTAACCGAAAGTGTTTAAGCTAGACATCAGCCTTCGCTCAGGCAGGCGAAGGCTGATGTCTCAACGTTCCGAGAGCAAACCTTTCATGCTGTGTTCTTGATTGCATGAAAGATAATCCGCCAATACGTAAAAAATAATGAGGAATAGCCACAACGCCACTGTTCGTTCGGCACCAACGATGAGCCAACATACAACGATACCCGGACATAGGGCCAAGGGCGTATAGCCCTTCCCTTGGAACAAACCTCTGAAAATGCGGATAAGCACTGAAAAGAACAGCAGCAGACCAATCATACCGAAATCAACTAAAAAATCAGTAATCGTGCCATGAGTTGTAGTTGACGTCTCCACGACGCCCCAATCCTCCGCGCTGAAATAATTATAATTTCCCACACCAAAGCCAAATAGCGGCCTACTCATCCAACGTTGTACGGCTTTCACCCACAGTTCAACGCGAAATTGGTTTGATCCATCGTTGTAACTGTTCTTAAAAAAACGATCAAACATCCAATCGCCCATAAAGCGATTAATTAAGAACAGGGCAACAGCAACGAGCACTAATATAAATACCGTAGTAGAAAGCTTGCCGGTTCTCTCGCTGCAGGCAAACGCAATGTAGCCAAAAGCAATAACCAAGGCAACGCAAAGAAGCCCGCTTCTTGATCCAGTTAACATAACTGATGCCAGGCCTAAAGATATGAGAATGAAGTACAGAATCTTCGCCCGCACATTGCCACTATAAACTACCAGTAAAAAGGCACAGCTAATCTGAACGACCAACAAGAGCGCAAAAAAGTTTGCATCGATCATATGCCCAGTAAGACTCACTGGATACACACGTCCTGCATAAAAACCGTTTTCAACCCATGTTTTTAGCTCAAGAAATGCAGACGCAAGCGTGGAAAGTGCCACTGATTCCAGCAGGAAGGCTATCTCTCGAGGACTCCACCTGCGAGAGATAGCGTGAGCAAAAAACCAGATAATGGCGAAGAACATTAAAGCACGGATTAACGATCTGCTGGTGATCATCTCAGACGCAATTGCAAGTGTCACGAAGTTGCCCACACCCATGATTATAAGGTACGCAACAATAAGACCGATCGCATGACGAGAATACGCAACCCTCTCTCTCGAGAAAAAGGCGGCGAATACCATAAGAGCCAAACAGAAATAGGCAGATTGGAATGTAAAGGAATTATCCCCGCAAACTAAAACGAAATAGGGAAGCAGGGCAACCGCCCACACGGCAAGCGAATATCCTCGCTTGGAAACACAGCCCGTTGGATTAACCGAATGCGCACCAAAAACTACGGCGCTCATAAGCCACCGCCATTCCCTTGCGATATAAATACCAAGATTAACAAGTTAAAGCTAGCCAATATGATACCTTTCGGGTTCACAATTAAGCCATTCCTCCAAGTCAATGTACCGCGAGTAATAGTCCGTATCATTGAGGACCCCACCCCGCTCGCTATAGCCGGGGAAGTGCACGGCGCACGCGAGCTCAGGCCTTGGCGAAGCGGTGAAGCAGAGCTTGTTTCTGAAGGGAATGGCATCGAAGGCCCTGAGGTCCTCTTCTGTGCAGCAGTTCATCTGGCTGAATTTGATGAAGACATCGTCCCAGTTGATCCTCTCGCAGCGACGGTCCCACTTCTCTGCGGCTTCCACCGGGGAGGGATAGTGCAGGAACACGACCTCGATGTCGTCGAGCCGGGCGACGGGTTTGCCGAGCTCGCCCTTCTCGCGCAGCCGGTCGGCATATCGTGATTCCCGAGCGTCGATGAACTCAAGCGGCGCGGAGGTGTAGTGCCTGAGTCTGGAGGCGAACTTCACGTAGTCGTTCGCGAAGAAGTAGAGGCCAGCGGTTGGACTGCTATAAGGAAGACCGTAACGCCGATACACCGAACCGGCCCAGCAGTTGTTCGAGAAGATGCTGAAGTCAGTGCGGGAGAGCTTCTCTCTTCTGCCCTTAGCGAGCAATGGGTTCGTTTTGTCACCAATCTTTCTTGAGATCCTGCTTACGTAGCTCATCGGCTCACCAGCCTTTCGTAGTACTCCATAAGCCGCGCGGCGTTTGCCTCGGCTGAGTAGCCCGCAGCCTCAAGTCTGATAGGGGCCTCCGGATGCCTACCGCTCTCGATTGCCGCCTTGAGCGCCCTCGCCCACTTGGCCGGCGGCGCATCGAGCGCCGTGAACGAACCGGTCCCGGCGATGTCCGTCTCTGCCGGCACGCCGGTCGAGTACACGCACGGCAGCCCCGCCGCCTGCGCCTCCACGGCAGAGACGGGAAGGCCCTCGTAGAGCGACGGCATGAAGAACACGTCGAAGATCGAGTAGAACCGCTGCGCGTCCTCGCGGACGCCCGGCATATGCAGCCGGTCGGCGAAACCCAGCTCACTCGCTCGCTCGGCCAGCGAGCCGCGTACCGTGGTCGCGCCGTTTATCTCGCCCCCGAGTATCACGAGGTGCGCCTCGGGGACCTCGCGCAGCAGCGCCGCGAATGCCTCGACGGCGAACGCGTAGTTCTTCTGCGGCACCATGCGCCCGACGCATCCCACGACCGGCTCGCCCGCACCGATGCCAAGCTCGTCGCGCAGCCCGGCAGCCGCGCTCGAGTCGTAGGCGTACTCCGCGAGTGGGATACCGTTCCTCATGACCGTGAACGGAGCTCTGCCAAAGAGAAAGCGGCCCGCCTCCTCCGAGCAGGCCATGTTATCGGTGGCATAACGCTTCCCGACGGCGTTGAGGGGCACGTTGCGCAGACGATGCAGCGCGTTGTCGGAACTGCTGTTGAGGTGGCTGTGCAACACGCGATGCTCAATCCCCACACGTTTTGCCTCGCGCAAGACGCAGAACGCCGAGTTGGGCATATGGCAGTGCACGACGTCGTAGCTCGCGCCGTACTCCGATATGACGGCGTGGACCTCGCGGATGAACCGTCCGAAATCGTGGCCGGCATAGTCCACGCGGTAGATGCGATGCCCGAGCGCCTCGAGCTCCTCGTCGAAACGCTTCTCATGGTGCGGCACGCCGTCGTTCTGGGCGTGGTGGAGGATGTCGTAGCGGACGCGCGACTCGTCGCTCGCGACCGTCATGTTGTAGACGAAGCGCGACACACCTGCCGACCTATTCAGGGACGGCAGCACTTGGAGCACCCGTATTTGCTTTCCTTGTTTCAAATCAACTTCCTTATAGTTCGAACGTCGCGTCGGCGTCGTCAAAGGTCACCACGCCGCTGCCGCCGCACATGCGCACCGTGTCGCCCACGGTCGAGCGCGAGGCATCGGAGAGCAGCGTCACGACCATGCTCGCGATCTCCTCGGGGGTGACGTAGCGCCCGATGGGGCTGTTTGGCTTCATAACGTTGCCCGCATCGCCCTCGATGAGCATCCCGGTGGCAGTGGGACCGGGGGCGACGGCGTTCACCACGATGCCGTGGGGACTGAGCATCTTAGCCGAGCCCTCCACGAGGCCGCACAGTGCCCACTTCGTGCACGAGTAGGCGTTCGTGGCAGGGCGGTAGGCGGAGGAGGAGGTGACGAAGCAGATGTTGCCTCGAACTTTGCCCGCAACCATGCGTCGGGCGACCTCCTGCGTGAGGAAGTAGGTGCCACGGAGGTTTGTGCTGACCACCTCATCGAAGTCCTCAACGGATGTCCTGCCGAAGGGCGCGCCCTTGAGCACGCCAGCGTTGTTCACGAGGGCGTCGACGGGCCTGGGCGCAGCCGCGTAGGCCGCGTCAACCTGCGTGGCCATCCCCTCGGCGTCTACGAGGTCGAGCGATGCCGGGTGGGCATGTGCGCCGAGCCGGGCGCAGGCCTCCTCAGCGCGAGAGAGGCTGCGCGAGGTAACCACGATGTCAGCCCCGGCCCGCAGGCACGCCTCGGCGGCTGCGAGACCTATGCCCGAAGTGCCGCCCGTGACGAGCACGCACCTCCCCGCGAGGAGCTCGCTCCCACCCCGCAGCGTCTGCTCGATGCGCACGGGACGCCCGAGGTTGGAGAGGACGAAGCGCCCGGCGCGCTTGGCCTTTGCTTTGAGTCCCATGACGCCTCCTATCCCAGCTTAACGCCGAACTTGCCGGCAATTTTCACTGCCGCCTCTTTGCCAATTGTTTTTTTCACGATGTCCTTGGCCGCGCGGGTAGCGTCGGAGACCGCGTCGTGCGGCCGGGAGAGGTCGTAGAAGTCATAGATGTCCCTGGAGTCCTCGCTCATCTCGGAGAAGCACTCGAGGAGCACGGGCCTGTCAGACTCCTCCGCCATGAACTCCGGGAGGGCGGCCTCGAACGATGCCTTGTCGTTCGCCCTGAGGTATTTGAACCCGCACGACTCGGCCCAGGGGCCGGCGACGGCGTTGTGCCTGGCAGCAGTGTGCAGGTCGCTCGACGCGTTCTGCCAGATGCCGTTGTAGTAGAACTCCTCGCCTCCGTGGTTGTTGCAGAGCAGGATGCGCACGTTCGGGCCGACGTGCCTGATGCGCAGAGAGTTCATGTCGTAGAAGAAGGCGAGGTCGCCGGTGACGAGGAAGGCGAGGCCCTCGGTCGCCTGGGACTGACCCATGAGCGACGACATGCAGCCGTCGATTCCGTGCGTGCCGATGTTGGCGTAAACGCGGATGTCGGGCTGCAGCTTGAAGAAGTTCGTTATGCGGATGGAGTCGTTGATGGTGAGGTGAAGCACAGAGCCCGATGGGACTCGCTCGACAACGTTCTTTATCGCATAGATGTTGCCCCACCCGAAGTCGGGATACACGACGGAGGCCGCGTACGCCGCAATGGCGTCGTGGTAGGCCATGTCGTTTGACGCCTTCTCGCCCGCCAAATCACTCATGCGACGGAAGAAGAACTCCGGCGAGCACTCAAATACCGTGGTTATGCATCCGAAAGCGTCGCAGACGACGCCGCCCTCGTCGATGAGCCAATGCTCGACGCCTGACTTCGAGCCGCGCAACATCTCCTTGAGACCCTGCATGATGTTCCCGCCGTAGCTGATGACGACCTCGGGGGCGAATTCAGCGAACTTCTTCGGCGTGACATAGCGGCTGTCGAAACAGACGGACGTGTTTACGGCGCCCTCGACCAGCGCGTTGGACATGTACTCGACCGCTATGGCGCTGTTGAACCTCCTGAAGAACTCCCCCAGGGCCTCCTTGAGCCCGTCAGTGGGCTGGGCCTGCCCGCAGGCCACGAGGACGCGCGAGCAAGACTGGAGCCTCGCCGCGCGGGCAAGCCATTCCGCATTGGGGGACTCATGCTCGACGCGAACGATCCTCCGGACCTTAGGGAGCTCGGGTGTTGTGAAAGATGTGCTGTACCAGCGCGACGGAACGTTGACCTGGACCGGGCCGCCCCCGTGGTGGTTGAGCTCGAGAAGTGCCTCGTTGACGAGCCGCCAGCAGTGGCGGAAGTCGCCGTCGTCGCGGACGATGGGCAGGTTCACCGATTTGCGGACGTGCCGGTCGAACATGCCAACCTGGTCGATCATCTGATCCTCGAGCTGGCCGAGCTTCGCCGGGTCGCGGTCGCTCGTGAGCACGACCAGCGGGACGTTCTGGTAGAAGGCCTCAGCCACCGGAGGCCAGTAGTTGCAGGTCGCGGTGGACGAGGTGCAGGAGATGACGACCGGCTCGCCCGCCTGCTGCGCGAGGCCGAGGGCGAAGTAGCCCGCACTGCGCTCGTCGACGACCGAGTAGCACTCGAACCAGGGGTCCTCCTCAACGGAGTGGACGAAGGGGAGGTTGCGCGACCCCGCCGAGAGCACGCACTTCCGGATGCCGTACTCCTTGAGCAGGGCGATGATTATTTGGTATGACTTGAGTTCGGTGTACACGTCACTCACTCCAATCTGTGTTGGGCGCTGTTTTATCGTAGGGGGACAATTCGGACGAGTTTTCTATCGGGAGAAGGGAGACTACCTGGCGCACGACCTCACGGTCTATCTCCCTAAGGGACCATTTCTCCAGTTGGGAATCCGCTATGGTTACGGTCTCACCGACGGACTCGGCATCTACGCCCAACCTCCCGGCATACTGGGCGACTTTCTCCCGCGCGAGGCGGACAACGTGCCCGCGCTTTTCCTCCACGGTCGGGGACACGAATTCGCAGATAAGGTCGAAGCGCGTTAGCAGCTCGGGCGCAATCCTCTCTCGCAGCTCCTTCTCGTCTTTCACGTTAGATGTGAACACGACAACATAGCCGTCCATGTCGTGCTCCACGCCCATTCGATCGGTGTAGGCCCCATCCTCAAGCAGCTCCAGGAAGAAGGACCTCACGTCTTGCTTGGTTTTCTCGAACTCATCGCAGAGGAGCACCTTCGCCTTGGCCTTCTCGACCTTGTCGTTGAGCTCTCCGCCTTCGCAGCCCACGTAGCCGGAGGGGCTCCCGATGAGGCTGTTGAGCGAGTCCTGCGAGCTGTACGCCTCGAAGTTGATCTTCGCGAGATAACGCTCTCCGCCCGAGACCAGTTCGCTAAGTAAGCGCGCGGTCTCGGTCTTGCCGATGCCGCTCTCTCCGAAGAGGAATATCGAGAATATGCGCTGGTCGCCCAGCGCATGCGCTAATCTGAAAGCAGTGAGGCGTTCATGGAGATAGTACTTGAAGTTGGCATGTCCCGTGAGCCTCTCGTCGAACTCGGCCATAGCCCCAGCGAACTCTCCGTCATTGAGGTCGCAGACAGAACGAGGCCCTTCCATTCCCGTCGTCATCTCTTCGGGACATTCGGGAAGCAAATCCGTCACGTCGCGGATCTCGTCGAAAAGCGACGGGAAGCTCTCGAACACCTTTGCGGAACGGGCTTCGCTCACGAGGAAATGAGGGGCGTTTGGCACCGAAGCGAGAGGCTCTATGGTAAGAAGCCTCGCGTCGGCGAGGGCTGCCTCGGAGGTGAGGTCGATGAACACCTCGATCTCGGAGTTCTCGAGCGCCGCAGAGAACTCCGAGGTCCTCTGAGAAAGTCCTTGGAGCGTAAAGACCTGATAACCGGAGTCATCGGATGCGAGCCGCACGAGTCGGTCATACTCAGCTCTGTTAGAGAACGTGTAGAGCGGACAGCGTCCGGGCACGAAACGACATCCCTTCTCCTCGGCCACCAAGGGCAACGCCGCCTCGAAGAGTAGCGGAAAGATGTCAAGCGCCGACTGAACGAACGAGTCACGGATGAGCAGGAAAACATCGCCGTCTGCCCGGGAGAGAGTCTCCTCGACGTTGAGCATAAGGTGCTGGTTTGCCGGTAGAAGTGCCACGACGTTAGACAGGTCTGAGTAGATGCGTCCTCCCTCGGAGAATGCGGTCCTCGCGCCGCCGGTGACGTCGAACGGAACGTATGTGTAGCCCTCCGACTCTAGCCTGAGGGCCTCCTCACGGCACTCCCTTCCCGTTCGGTACGTGTGGAGGACAAGGCTATCCACAGAACCACGCCCTCAGCCGAGCGAAGAAGCCGGTGGTTGCTTCCTCACCTTCGCAAATAGCATCGTCCGCAGCTTCGGACGAGTCGTCAAGCACCGCAAAGCCTTCGCTAGACGTCTCGCGAGCCCCGTCGGCCAAATCCTCCCCTTCAAGCTCCGCCGCCCTTACGTCCTGCACTATCGCTATGAGGTCGATGTAATGAACTTGATCGGGGATTTCCTCAAAGACATCCTCGGGCAGGGCCTTCGATTCCGAGTCACGCACAGCGCTCTTGATGACGCGGCTCTTCTCTCCCGAACGCTGGCTTAGCCCCTTGCGCTGCAGATCGCCGAACGTCGTGTTGGTCAGCACATCCACGCCTACGAGGCCTTTGTAGACTCCGACAAGGCTCACGTCGCCTAGAAGCAGGTCTCGCATCCTGTACTTGCTCTCGAACTCGTTGTCGTTCTCTGAGGGGATTTTGATCGCAAGACAGACGGGCTCCCCGGCACCGGGGAGCTCCTCCATAGCCGTGAGAACATAGGCGTAGTCCTCCAGCATCGAGGAGACGATATTATTGACGTCTAAGCCCTCGACCCTCATGCCTTTCAGCGCGTCATGCCGCAGGACCTGCATCTGGGTAATCTCCTCCCAGTTGCAGGGCCAGAGCCTGACGCCGTCCACGCGAACGAGGTCGCCGGGGGCGCAGTCTTGGATCTTTGCACAGCCCTTGAGGACTTTCGCCCGGTCGACAATGAGCTTGAGGTACGTCGACTTGGTGTGCTTCACCTCGTAGGTGTCCGCCACCTTAAAAGATTCGCTGTCGTTCAAGGTCGTCCCGAGACTCGCCCCAACGGTCGCCTTCAAGGCGGCAAGGTTTGTGGAAGCATCCCCCTTCAACTCGGCTTTAAGAGTGTCGGAAGCCTCGGTGGTCGTCTCGACACTACTGCTCTTGCGGACCACGTTATCCATGGTCATGCAGAGTTCTATCGCCTTGGGGTAGTTGAGGTAGTAGATGATGAAGTTGAGATCGTCGTTGCACAGCGCCATGGCTCACTCCGCGCACCCGGTCGGAAGCGCGCCACGCAAGAAGCTTAGTGCCCGTTCGCGCTCGCGCGTCAGAGCGAGGCGAGCTGGCGCGAAGTCTATATCCCCAGCCGCGAGGGCAACGTCGCGATAATCCGAGAGAAGCCGACCCTCCAGTCCGGTCATGGCAAGGAGGTTTCCGATGCGCCCTGAGAAGCGCTCAGGAGCAATCGCCACGAAGGGCTTCTCCAAGTTGACGGAGAACGCCGTGCCGTGGAAGGAGTCGGTGACCACAATCGAGGCATTGAGGAAGAGCGAGAGAAAACGTCCGACGCTCGGGCACACGACGGCCTCCTCACCCCGACGACGTTCGTGGACCCCATAGGCGGGACGCAGAACCCTGAGCCCCTCCGCAGCAGCGACCTCCTGCACGTACGCATCGAACTCGGGGTTGCGGTTAAGCTGGTACACGAGCAGGTAGGGGAAATCGGGCACCCAGCCGTCGGAAAGGGCCGTCCACTCGGGACGGCCGAGCATGAGCGTGGGATCCACGACGGGCACGGCGCCGGGAACTCCGATGGAGTCGAGAAGCTCCGCCGCCTCTGCCTCGCGAACCGAGATGGCATCGTAACGCAGCAGCGCCTCGCGCATGAGGGGCTTCTCCCAATCATCGAGCGCCGGCTTGCCGATGCTAGCGGCATAGGCGATCTTCTTGGCACTCTCAGGAGCATAGGAGAGGTAGAATGCCCGCTCGAACCCGCAGTTCCACGTGCTGTTCCACACCTGGTCGCTGCCTGTGACGTAAACATCGGCACTGGGAGGGTCGGCCTCAAGCTCCTCCGCGGAGTAGTACTTGCGCGGCGTGAGGTTCAGCATCTCGCGCCTGAACGCGTCGAGCGGGGCGCGACGGCGCGCGACCATGCGCGAGATGGGAATGCGAGCGAGCGACTTTGCACCCGGCAGCCCCAAGATGGGGATCTTCTTGGCAAGCTGTCCATTGAGGGCGCGCTCGGTCTCGTTCTCCGGGATGGCATCGTGCCGGTAGTAGTCGACCACCGTGGATGCGACTCCCAGCGACTCGAAAACGCGCTGCGTCGCATAGGTCTGCAGGCAAGAGCCATAGTTCGGCGAGTTATGGAGAGTGATGATTGCTGCAGTCGTAGTCACTCCGCATCTCCCCCTTTCCGGAGAATCCTTGTGTACACGAACCCGCGAAGGGCGTTGGGCATGAGGCAGACAACTGCCTGGGGAACAAACGAGATGAAGTAGTCGGCAGCGCTGAAGTACCCGCATGCCAGCTGCGCCCGCTTGAAGCGCCTCGCGTGCGACAGATAGGCGCGGCCTCCTCTGCGAGCGTAGAAGTCTGGGCTCACGCGCATTGCCACAAGGGTCTCGCGCACGTTGGCCGCACGGCAGCCCGAGGCGAGCATCCGGTTGAAGAGGTCCCAGTCTTCGAAATAGGGGAAGTCGGCGTTGTAACTCCCAGCGGCGAGCACCTTCGAGCGCCGGAAGGTCATAGGCGGGTGCCGGAAGGGATTGCGGCGCTTGGAGTAAGCGACGATCTCGTCGTGGGTTATGGGCAGGTCCGTCGTCGCCACGGGCCTGTCCCATGCCTCGACGAACTCTGTCACGTTGCTGCCCACCATGTCGAGGCCCTGCTCGGCCATGAGGGCAAGCTGACGCTGCATGCGCCCCGACAGGGCATGGTCATCGGTGTCCATGCGAGCTATGACCTCGTTGGAGCATGCCTCAATGCCCCGGGCAAGCGCGTAGCCGAGGCCTCTGTTCTCGGAGTAGGAGACGAAACTGAACAGGCCGGGGTTGGCCGCCTCGTACTCGGAGAGGACGTCCTCGAGCTCATCAGTCAGCGGGCCGTCCTTCACGACAACGATCTCCGCCGGGGGTACCGTTTGGGCGAGCATCGAGTCCAGCGCCTCGCACAAGTACTCGGCGCGCTCCTTGGCGTAGAGGCTCATGAGCACGCTGTAGGGAGGGAAAGTCTGGGAATCCATGCCTACCTCCCTGTCTTCTTCTTGCCAAACATGGCACCGAAAGTGCCTGTAAAACATTTCCAGTCCATTCTGAAGCAACGGTTCCGCACGTAATGGAGCTCGATCTTCTGGCGAAGGCCGCTCTCGAAGGTCGCGGCGTTGCGGTCGGTGGCCTGCCACAGGCCCGTAATGCCCGGGGTGACGCTCAGCAGCTCCTCCTTCTCCTCGTCGGTGAAGTGCTGATCGAGCTCGTCACGCGTGATGGGGCGCGGGCCGATAACGGACAGGTCGCCCTTGAGCACGTTGAGGAACTGCGGCACCTCGTCGATGGAGCACTTGCGGATGAACCGGCCCACCTTGGTGATACGCGGGTCCTCGTCGACCTTGCGCTCCACCTCCCACTGGTGCAGCTGCTCGGGGCTCAGGTACTTCTGCACGTCGTTTGCATCGGGAACCATGCTGCGGAGCTTAAGCACGCGGATCACCCGGCCTCCCCTGCCCACGCGCTCCTGCGTGTAGACCGGGCAGCCCGGTGACTCCGCGCATATCGCGGCGCAGACACAGGCCATGGGAATCACCAACACCGCGGTGCATCCGGCGCTGAAGGCTATGTCGAACGTTCTCTTGCATATGCGATAGAAGAGGGTCCCCGTCGGTTTCCTAGGCATGGGCTAGAACCCCACCAAGGAAATAGTCGTGGGAAATGCCTCTAGCAGGCGCCCCCACGGGCGCATTGCTCTCTATTACTTCTTTATCAACCACAGTCAAACTTACGTCCCTGTCCCCCAGGGATCCCCCAATCGATAAATTCAAAAATGCGAGCGAATAGCCGGTGCAACGTCTTCCCTACGTTTTGCTAGGCACGTCTAACGGAAGCAGCTCCCTAAAAGCGGAGTCGCCTTCGCCTACGTCCACCAGACACCAGCGCTTATGACGGTCGATCTTTTTAACGCAGGCCTCTTGCCCCACAAGTGGCCCCTGCTCTATGTGCAGCACGCCATCTTCTATGCGCGCAACGCTGTTGCGCACCACGCCGTCTTCGTCCAACACGCTGCGGTACCAGTCTTGTGCATCGTCCGGCATGGGCATGTACGCCCGCTCCCTACTGCCGGCGATTCGGCAGCCAAAGCTCAGCTGGGCCAAAGCCTTATCGAGCAGGGCGGCATCGCGCGTGGCGACGAAGAAGTATTCCTTGTACATGGGTTTGGTTTGGAGCGACCAGGCGCCGTCCCGCTTAAACCAGAACTCCTTTTGCATCACAAAAGCGTCCTGCATCAGCTCGTGCGGGATAATGCCGCGGACCTTTTCGCAGGTCTCGCGCTCTTTACCGTTGGGGGTGTGGACCAGATACCAGCGGACGCGGCCGTGCTGGCTGTTGGTAGTAGTGCCACTAAAGGCACCGGGCAGCTGCTCTTGGCGCCGCTTTGTCTGTTCCATCTCTCGCCCCCTTAACTTGCTCCGCGACGCACGCGGATGCAGGGGCGTTAAGAACAGGCTTCTCGCTCGCAGCTAGGCGCAGTCGCAAAAGTACAGGTTTTTGTATCTTTCGACTGAGTTCATTATACGAGCAAACTGCTCGCGTTTTCCCAGATTGCACAAAATGCGCCGCGAATGGGCGCATCTCCATACGCCTCCTTGATTCTCATTTTCATTGCAACAGCCTCAGGACTCAGCGCAACGCGTTGCGC
>OGXI01001573.1_pt1 | contig 18752 bp, 22 predicted proteins | sample 1576221 | NCBI WGS metagenome assembly OGXI01 (sample SAMEA3541523, study PRJEB24748) | human gut metagenome | biome: human gut; feature: human-associated habitat; material: faeces | place: China | collected 2012
AAGAAGTAACTGTATCTTCCGTTCTGCCATATTGTTAAGAATAAAGTAACAGTTGTAAAATGCCGATGAATCTCCAGTTTTTCGCAGAAGGAGACGAAGGTGGAACTGGCGGCGAAGGTGGGGCTGGAGTAACTGGAGACGAAGGCGGAGCTGGTGGTACAGGTGGGAACAACCAAATGTCTTTTGAAGAGTTCCTTGGTCAGGACGGGAACCAGGAAGAATTTGACAGAAGAGTGCAGGAAGCTGTGAACACAGCAGTAACAAAAGCTCAGGAAAAATGGCAGGCACTGACAGATGATAAGCTGTCAGAAGCTGAAAAGCTGGCTAAAATGACAAAGGATGAAAAGGCAGAGTATCTGACCAAAAAGAAAGAAAAAGAACTCGCAGATAGAGAAGCTGCTATCACCAAAAAAGAATTGATGGCAGAAGCGAAGAACACATTATCAGAAAAGCAGTTGCCGGTAGACCTTGCAGACGTTTTAAACTACGCAGACGCAGATAGCTGCAATAAATCCATTGATTTGGTTGAAAAAGCATTTAAGAGAGCAGTGGAGGCTGCAGTTAATGAACGTTTAAAAGGTGGAGATGCACTGAAGAAACCAACAGGAGATGAAAATTCTAAATCCGATGAAATCTATAATCTCATGATGGGAAATAAATAAAGAGAAAGGAAAAATAAGATATGGCTATTAACACATTAGATACAGCTACTTTATTTCAAAACAATTTGGATAAGGTAGCTGTACAGGAGGCAACAACAGGATGGATGGATGCCAACGCAGGACAGGTAATCTACAGAGGTGGATCGGAAGTGAAGATTCCAAAAATGAGTGTACAGGGACTTGGAGACTACGATCGTGAAGAGGGATATAGAAGAGGAGCTGTATCACTCAACTATGAGACTAGAAAAATGACACAGGACAGAGGAAGAGAGTTCCAGATCGATCCGATGGATGTAGATGAGACAAGTTTTGTTGCTACAGCAGCAAGCATAATGGGAGAGTTTCAGAGAACACAAGTTGTTCCTGAGATTGATGCGTATCGTATTTCCAAAATCGCAACGGATACGATTACAGCTGACAAAGCAGGAATGATTGAATACGGATACAAACCAGGAGCAACAGGAACATCAGCACTTCGAAAATTAAAAGAAGGAATTAAGGCAATTAGAGATGGGTACAACGGTCCATTAGTGTGTCAGGCAACATCAGATTTTATTTTGGAGCTAGAAATGGAATTGGCCGGGAAAATTACCGCAGTATCATTTGTGAAAGGAGGTATCGAAACGAGAGTACCTGCAGTAGATGGAGTGCCAATTATTTCTACTCCATCCAACAGAATGTATACCGCAATCAAGATTAATGATGGAAAGACAGTCGGGCAGGAAAAAGGAGGATATGAAAAAGGAACAACAGCAAAAGATTTAAACTTCTTTATTTGTCCAAAAACAACACCGATTGCAATAACGAAACAGGATATCATGAGAATCTTTGATCCGACTGTAAATCAGAAATTGAATGCATGGAAAATGGACTATAGAAGATTCCATGATATCTGGGTATTAGAAAATAAACTTGATTCAATCTACTTGAACATCAAGGAGGAGAAGTCATGATTTTGCTCAGAGGAAATGTGGAAAAAGAAGTAAAAAACGCATACGATATCGAAAAACTGAAAAAGGAAGGATTTAAGGAAATCTCACCAACAGAGCAGAAAGAATCGGATGCTGTGAAGGAAAAAGAAATCAACGAGATGAACTTAAAAGAGCTAAAGGAATATGCTACGAACAAAGGTATTTCAGGTGCGAGTTCGCTTAGCAAGGAGCAGTTGCTTGAAGTTTTAAAGGAAATGATCTAATGACAGAGATTGAAAAATTAAAGAAACTGACAGGAGAGAGCAATGAAGAATTGCTCTCTCTTCTACTAAATGATGCAGAAGAATTTGTGCTGGCACAGACAAACAGGTCAAAGTTAATACCACAGCTACAGAAACCGGTACGGGATCTTGCGGTGATTGCTTATAATCGCAGAGGAACAGAAGGTGAAAGCAGCAGAAGTGAGGGCGGTGAGTCTTATAGCTTCAATGACGCACCAAAACAGATTTACGATACAATAAAGCAATTTCGACTTGCCAGAGTTGGAGGAAAGGTATATGAGGCTTAGACAGAGTAGACTAAAAACATATTATCTCCGGAAGAAAACAGTATGTAAAGACAGTGAAGGTGGAACACATCCGGAATATGCCTTTGCGGAGGAATTGTCCGGGGAATCCTGGCCGGCGAGTGGAAAGATACAGGCAGAGCAGTATGGAGAGAGATTATCGTATATCTACAACGTAAGACTGGACGGAAAATATAATATTACTTCAGATGAAAAAGGCATAATTCATTACGTATTTGACAATGGAAGAGATATTGTCGAAGGTGATGGGATATGTCTTTTCGTGGGTAAAGAGATGAATCCAGATTACAGAATCATATCCATAAAACCATATTCTCACTTGAGACTGGAGGTTGAAAGAATATGATCAGGGGAGCAGACGAATTGCAAAAGAAATTAGATAAAATGCACCGGTGCAATTTGAAAAATGGGATTGAAAAAGGAATTACGGTGGTGCAGGATGATGCAAAAATGAATTGTCCGGTACATGATGGCGAGTTAAGATCCAAGATAATGACGGATGTAACAGAGCAGGGAGACAACACAACAGGGGCATGCTGGTCGGCAGCAGCACATGGAACATGTGTTGAGCTGGGCACCGGCCCAAAAGGCCAAAGCGAACATGAGGGAATTTCGCCAAACATAACTGTTGCCTATACACAATCTGCCTGGTGGATTCCGGAAGGAAGCGGAGATGATGGAATCGATAGAGAAACAGCCGAATTATATCATTTCCCATATATAGATACACCAAACGGGCGATTCTATCATTGTTCTGGACAAGCTGCACAGCCGTTCTTATATCCGGCACTGAAAAATAATGAGGAGAAAATAGTTGAGATTATAAAAGAAGAGGTAAAAAGACAACTATGAAAAATGTAAAAGATCAGGTATACGCAGGACTGACAGAGAAATTTGATAATGTAAGCGATGAATATCCGGATGAATGGGTGAGATACCCGATTATCCAGTACACGGAAGAGGATAACAAGGTGCATGAACACTCGGATAAAGAAGACAAGGCTTATGTAAGATACAGAGTGGATATCTGGAATAATAGATCAACATCACAAAATGCATTGGATGTCGATAAAGAGATGTCAAAACTAGGCTTGGTAAGAACTTTGTGCAAGGATGCAAATATGCCGGGTGTAAAACATAAAGTCATGCGCTATGAAGGAATTATCGATATGTATAGCGAAGCGGTTTATTGGCCGAATTAGAAGGAGAGTGAAAAGATGTTAGCAAATGGAGCAAAATTAGGATACAACAAGAAAACAGGATCACCATCAACATATACGGACCTTCCGGGATTAAAAGAAATTCCGGAAGTTGGAATGGAAGCGGAAAAGGAAGACAACACATCGCTGACAGATAAACATAAAGTTTATGAACTTGGAATTGGTGATCTGCCAGATATGGTATATAAGTTTAGGTATGACAATACAAAAGCTGATTCGCCATATCGTGTAATGCGTGAAGCGGCAGGTACAGGAGAAGTACTTGCATTTCAGGAGACGCTTAAAGACGGAACTGTGACAGAATACGATGCACAGGTAAGTGTAAAACGTACAGGTGGCGGAGTAAATGGAGTAATTGAATTTGAGTTGACTATGATTGTACAGAGCGAATTGAAATATACAGACCCAGCATAGAGAGGAGAATAAGATATGAGTAATTTAGGTGGAATCGATGAAGAGGTACAGAAGGACGAATCAAGAGAAGAACAGGATACAAATGTTGAGAAAAAAAGACGTCCGTTTCATTACTGGAAAGTATCGGAAAACAAGGAATACAGATTAAAACTGAATACATCCATGATTGAGAAACTGGAAAATAAGTATCGAGCCAATATCATGAATGTAGTTGTAGGGGATGATATTCCCCCACTTTCAGTAATGTTGACTGTGATTCAGGCGGCGATGGTACCGTGGGAACACGGAATTAAATACGATGATGTGAAAAATATTTATGAAAATTGGAAAGAAAATGGAGGAAACCAGATGCAGCTGTATACGGATGTAGTAATGCCAACAATGGTTGTTTCTGGTTTTTTTACAGATTATCAGGCGAGATCGATCATGGAAGGGCTGAAAGCAATGGACGAGCTTGCGTAGCGGACAGTATCAGTAAATTATACTGGCAGGCTCTGAAATGTAAGATTCCAATAGATGTGTTTTGGAATTCATCGCCACTAGAAGTGCATGATATGATTCAAACATATTATGAAGAACAAATATTGGATCTCCGAAAGAATGTTGGCAATATCTTTCTTTTAGCAGAAGTGGTTACAAGATTTATAGCGCGAGATGAAAAACAGGATGTACCGCATCCGTGGGAGTATTACCCTGAAATCTTCGCAGAGGACAAGAAACTATACGAAGAGAAGAAAAAGCAGGAGGAATTGGAATCGTACAAGGATATGAGAAGAGCTTATGTAGAAAGATGGAATAGAAATATAAATCAGTAGGAGATATTCTTCTACTGATTTTTTAATGGGAAGGAGGTGGATATCTTATGGGAAACACAACATTAGAAAAACTGCAGGTTGTAATCGAAGGAACGATAGCACCATATAAAAAAGCTGTGAATGAAGCTAAAAAACAGACAAAGAGCATGACGGATTCTATCAACAAAGATATTGCAGGAATTAAGAATCCAGCAAGGCAGATATTGGAATCCGATGGTGAGTTTGTCCGAATGAAAAAAATGCTGAGTAATACATTTTCTGACTTAAGGAACGGAAATATCGCGAAAGGCATTGGAAGCGGAATCTCTGAAAATGTTAATAGTAAAATTGGAAATACAATTGATAAGTTCAGAGACTTTCAAGTGAATTCTGGATTAAAAGAATACACGGAAGACTATAAGCAGATGGCAGATCGAATGCAACGGACGGAAAAAGTTTTAGATAGGCTAAAAGAAAAGCAAAAAGAAATGGATGCTGCAGGGATAGATGAACAGAGCGAGGCCTGGAAAAATAATGAAAGAGAAATCGCAGCAGCAGAAAGAAGACTGAGAGAATACACGATGGATGTAAATTCATTAAAAAGATCCGGAGAAGGATTACAGTTCGCAGGAATAAAGAATGCCTTTAAATCCATCAAATCCATTATTTCGGGAAAAGATACCGGAGCTGATAAGGAAACGGAAGGAATTAAGAAATCCGGCGGAGCATTTGCTTCTCTGATCCAGAAGTTCCGAACAGGTATCCCGCACATAAATAAAGCGAAGAATTCCATGAAAGGTCTTGGAAATACTGGGCGTGGATTAGGTGGAATCCTAAAAACATTAGGGATGACTGCCAGATTCATGTTTGCAAGTTTTGTTATAAGCGGGGCAGTAAATGGCGCAAAAGAAGGCATGCAAAATCTTGCTCAATACAGTAGTCAGACGAATGCAAGCCTATCTATGCTCATGTCGAGCCTGACACAGTTAAAGAACAGTCTCGCAACAGCATTTGCACCAATTTTAAATGCTGCAGCACCGATGTTAAATCTACTTATCCAGAAGATATCACAGGCGGTAACAGCTATAGGGATGCTATTTGCATCACTGACAGGACAAAAATCATTTACGAAAGCGACAAAAGTTAATCAGGATTATGCATCAAGTCTGAAAAGCAATGCATTGAACGCTAAAAAAGCAAACGATACAAACAAGACGTTACAGAAGACATTACTCGGATTCGATCAGATCAACCGAATGGATAATCATTCAGACAGCGGGGCAGCAGATACTGGTGATACAGGAGACTTGGGCGGACTATCACCAAGTGATATGTTCGAAACAGTATCGATACCGAATAAAATAAAAGCATTTTCTGATCAGTTAAAAGAAGCATGGAAGAATGCAGATTTTACGGATATCGGTAAAATTGTCGGTGATAAACTGAATCACGCACTTGAAAACATCCAATGGGATAAAATCAGAGCTACATCCAGCAAAATTGCAAAATCTATTGCAACTTTTTTAAACGGATTTATTGGAGAGACTAATTGGGAGCTTGTAGGAAGTACGTTAGGAAATGCCTTAAATACAGTTATAGATTTTGGCTATACATTTGTTACAACATTCGAGTGGAAGAAATTCGGAAATGCAATTTCGGAGTTCATAAATGGGGCTGTTAAGACTGTAGATTGGGGCAAAGCAGGAAAAACACTTTCAGAGGATGTAAAAGGCATCCTGGATACAATCATTCAAGCTATTCAAAATACTGATTGGAAACAAATAGGAGTGGCCATCGGTACGTTTTTAGCAAACATTGATTGGCAAAAAAATATAGCAAAGCTATTAACGGCAGTTGCAAGTATTCCAAAAGCAATATTCGATGCGATAGCAGGTGCAATCGAAACGGTAGATTGGGGACAGCTTGTAAAAGATATCGCAGGAGGTATCAGAGATTTCTTTGCCAGCTTTGACTGGAAAGGCACGTTCAAAAGTGCGGGAGAGGCAATTGGAGCTGCACTGAAAGCACTGTTCGATGTCGGACAAGTAATCGGAGAAGCGCTTGCTAATGCGATAGAATCTGCAAAGAATTATTTCAAGGATAAGACCGAAGAATGCGGTGGAAATATAGCATTAGGATTTCTGAAGGGGATCAAAGATGGCCTGGTAGACATCGGCAAGTGGGTTGTTGATAACATTTTCAAGCCGTTTATAGATGGATTTAAGGAAGCGTTTGGTATTCATAGTCCATCAACTGTAATGGAGGAGCAGGGAGGATATATAATCACCGGATTACTCAATGGACTTGCAAACAATGTTAAAGAAGTAATCGAATGGTGCAAAGGGCTTCCTGATAAAGTAAAAGATGCTCTGGGGAATGCGAAAGAGTGGCTTGTGCAAAAAGGAAAAGATGCCATCGAAGGTATAAAGAATGGATATGATTCAGTAAAAGAAGGAACATTGCTAAGCAAATTCAGGAAGTTAAAAGATGATACATTTTCATCAGTTGGAGATGTAGCAGGCAAAGTAAAACAAAAAGGTACAGATGTTATCTCCGGAATTAAGCAGGGATACGAGAACAGTAAACAGTCAGGGCTGTTGTCAAAAGTAGCTACATTAAAAGAAAATATCTACACATCTATTGGAAATGTGTCTGAAAAGGTGAAAAGTAAAGGGCGCGATGTTGTATCTGGATTTAAAAGTGGTTACGAAAATAATAAAAGTCAGATTGGTAGCGCCGTATCCGGAATACCAAATCTTATTACGAGCTCGATCGGAAATTTATACCAGGTTGGCTCTTCGGCGATGTCATCGTTTGCAAGGGGATTTTCTTCAATACATATTCCGACACCACATATTGGATGGAACTGGAATTCAATAAAACTTGGAAAGACGAGTTTTAGCGTACCAAGTTTTAACGTGAATTGGTATGCTTCTGGTGGATTCCCGGAAAATGGACAAATGTTTGTTGCTGGTGAGGCAGGACCAGAAATGGTTGGTCGAATGGGAAAAAGGAACGCAGTTGCGAACAATAACCAAATCGTGGATGGAATTAAAGCAGGAGTGTTCGAGGCCATGATGGATGCATTCAATGCAAGCGGAATTCTTGATCAGGATGCTACAGATAAAAATGTGATACTAGAATTTGTGATAAATGCAGATTCGGAAACATTGTATAGAGCGGTCCGTAAAGGAAAACAAAAATACGATGGAAGATTTATGGTAGTAGAAGAAATATAAGGAGATGGGCAAATGGATGAAATGATAATCGTAGATGGGAAACAATTCAAATGCCCATCGAAATTTAAGTGGAAAAAATCAGATGTAAGCGGAGCGGATGCTGGGAGAACAGATGACGTTAGAATGCATAAAAACAGGATCGGAAAAAAAAGAACGCTCTCACTTGGATGGGTACAATTAAGCAAACAGGAAATTCATGAAATTCTTGATGCGTTTGATCCAGAATACATTTTCGTGACGTATTGGGATCCTCTTGAGGGAAAAGAGATAACAAAAGAGTTTTACACAGGAGACATGGAAGCAGAGGTTGGATGGTGGGCAAAAGGAAGAGAACGCTATTCGACCTTGAATTTTGATGTGATAGAGAGGTGATGAACGGATGCGAAAATTATCAGATGCGTTCAAGAGAAAACAAAATGAAGGAACGGCAAAATTTCTGAAGTATGCGGATTTCACTTTGAAAGATGGAACAGAACTGCATCTTTCAAATGAAGAGTTATGGGATAACGGCTTCAAGTTTGAAGATGCAGTATCATCAGAAAGCAGCTTTGATATTGGCGCAGCAATTACGAATCAGTGTACGATTAGCCTAAACAATATATACGATGATTTTACCGATTATGTATTTGAAGGAGCAGAAGTTGTTTGCTATGTTGGATTGAAATTATACCCAGAAGGTGCAAAGGAAGATACGATAGAGCAGGAATGGAAAGATGTAGATGGAAACGCAATACTGGATGTGGATGGAAACAAAATACTACTGTCTCGGGATGATTCACTTATTGAAAGGGTAAGAATCTGTACTATGACGGTTACAGATGCTCCGTATCAAAATAGTTCTGTAATAAATCTTGTCTGCCAGGATAACATGAGAAAGTTTGATAGAAGTTACTCTGACAGTAAATTACAATATCCGGCAACGCGGAGTGAGATTATCAGGGATGCATGTAATGTGTGTGGGGTTGTGCTGAACACAACAACATTTGAAAATGATGATTATGTAATAAAGGAACGACCAATAGACGAAGGTCTAACTTTCAGACAGGTGATAGCATGGACAGTACAGTGCGGTTGTCAATGGTTAAGGTGCAATGAAGATGGTCAACTTTGTATTGGATGGTACAACACAGAACCGAAAGCTGAAGAGAGAGGAAGTGTTGTAAACACAAACGGATTGACTGTAAACATGGAAGATGTTGTTATCACTGGTATAAGAGTAACGGAAAATGTAGAAACCTCAGATGATAAAAAAATAAAAAGTTATTTATGTGGCGAAGAAGGTTATGTACTAGAAATTACTGGTAACAAACTGATATGCGCAGGCTCAGGAAATGAAATTGCTACATTGATAGGCGAGCGATGCATAGGAATGAAGTTTCGACCATTTACAGTAAAACATCTGACAGATATATCCCTGGAGGCCGGAGATGCGGTAGTTGTTACTGATCGAAAGGGAAATCAATACGAAAGCTACATTACGAACATGAACATCCAACCGGGAAACTACCAGTTGACAGAGTGTAACGCCAAGAGCGCAGAAAGAAATAGCAGCAAAAGATACGAACTGCTCACGCAGGAAATGGCGAATGCAAGAAAGAACATGAACCAAAAGATTGCTCGTTACGATGAAACAGTGCAGCAGATGACAAAATTAATCAGCCAAGGGTTTGGAATGTATTTCACAGAGGTGAAACAGGAAAATGGTGGAAGTATATTTTATATGCATGATAAACCTAATATGGAAGAATCCGGATATGTGTGTTACTGGACGTCAAATGGAATAATTGCATCACTGGATGGCGGGACAACTTGGGCAATCGACAAAAATGGAAATGCATTATTCAATGTGATCACAGCTAGCGGGATAAATGCAAATTGGATTAATACAGGTGAATTCAGAGTCACGGATGAAGATGGAAATGAAGTCTTCTACGTCAACTGCGATACAGGCGTTGTAAGGATTAAGGCACAGCAGTTTTCACTTACTGGAGAAAGCATTGCAGAGATTGCTAATAAGCAGATTAAGAATTTTGTTAACAATACGTACAAAACAGATCTTGAAGAAATTAAAAAGCAATTAAGCAATAAGATAGAAACATGGTATCAAGATACGGACCCGTCTGTAAACTGGGATAAAATAACAGAAGTAGTATGGTGTGATGTTGATGGATATCCTATCTTGGATTCGGACGGAAATAAGATTCTTACATATTATGAAGAGTCGAAAGCAGAGCACGAGGGAGATCTATGGTATAACACAGACACAAAAGAAAAATGGATGTACAAATCAGGACAATGGGTTCCAGAAGAAATTCCAGATACAGTATTTGACGAGATTGATGGGAAATCAAGTATCTATATAAATACTCCAACAACTCCTTACAAAGAGAGAGATTTGTGGTTTAAGGATGGAAAAATTCTTGTCTGCAAGGAATCGAAAAGTACAGGTGAATGTAATACTGACGATTGGGTTAAGAAAGATGAATATACCGATGATAGTAAGGTTACTGACTTTATACAAAATACCTATACTCCTAAGATACAGGAAATGCAGGAACAAATAGATGGGAAAGTGGAAAGTTTCTTCTTTGATTACGAACCAACTCTTGAAAATTATCCGGCCAATAAATGGACGACAGAGGAAGAACGACTTAAACATAATGCAGACACTTTCTATTGGAAAACAAAGAAATCTACATATATTTTCTGCAAAATAGATGGTGTATGGCAGTGGTTAGAGAATAAAGACCCTGACATTAAAAAAGCAATGGAGGCGGCAGCAGCAGCCAAAGACACAGCAGACGGAAAAAGAAGAACGTTCGTAACAACACCGGTTCCTCCATACGATGAAGGAGATTTATGGACGCAAGGCGATAAAGGCGACCTTATGTGTTGTAAAGTTTCAAGATTGAGTGGAAATTATGTATCATCGGACTGGGGAAAAGCAACAAAGTATACAGATAATTCAGCCTTAGATAAATTCAATGAAGAACTTAATCAGTCGGAAATATTCAACAGATTGACCAACTCTGGTACAGAGCAGGGAATATTCCTTAAAGACAAGAAGATATACATTAATTTCTCATATGCGGAAGGTGGAACACTTAAACTTGGCGGGAGAGACAATCAATACGGCGAATTAATTATGCTCGATGCAGATGGAAAAGAGGTTGGAAGATGGAATAATGGTGAATTAAGCACATCAAGTGCGAAGATATTAGGTGGAACAATAAATATTGACACGGGAGAATTAAATAACGCAATAAAACTAAATGCAAGAAATCTTTCGCTGTCGTTGTCTCCGGTAAAGATGGTAGTCAAAATGGGTCCTATAAACAGTGGCGAATATGGATATGGTAATTATTCGGAAATAGCATCTAACATGATTAAAATGGGACGTGTTTCGAATGGAAGTGGAAATAGTGCAATATCAAATTACACTGTATTGACTCCAGATGGAATTGCAATTAATGATTATAAGAAAGGGGGACATATATATCTCGAACCGATATCGCTCGGAGGATATTTTGATTGCGATCTCACAGTAACAAAAAACTTTTCAGTACAAGGGACAAAAAACAGAATCGTAAATACAGAAAATTATGCTTCAAGATTACAATATTGTTATGAAATGCCATCACCTATGTTCGGAGATATTGGAGAAGGATATACAGACGATACTGGTGTGTGTGTTGTAGCCGTAGATGATATTTTCAGAGAAACTGTAACATCCGGTTCGAATTATTACGTGTTCCTGCAGAAAGAAGGTCCGGGGGATATCTGGATAGAAAACAAGACAGACTCATATTTTACGGTACAAGGAACAAAAAATATGAAATTTTCTTGGGAAATCAAAGCGAAGCAAAAGGGATACGAATTTGAGAGACTTGAATGCTACAAAGAATCAGAAAATGATGAGGAATACATTAATTACGAGGACGTTGGCTATTATACCTACACAAAGTACGTAAATGATTTAGAATTAGGAGGAGAAGAAGTATGAAATTACTTACTAGTTTCACAAAATTAACAACTGGAGAAGGTATTAGAGTGGCATATACATATTCAGAGGTTGATGAAGAAGGAAAACTGATCAGCCAAAATAATAGAGGAAATTTTATCGCGGTTGATCAAGAATTGAGAAAACATATTGAAGCAGTTGATTCTTATATTTCAGATAAGTATCTTGCGAAGGAGGAAAAATAAATGGGAAAATGGACAGAATACACCAAAAAAGAAGCACTGAAAGACAATGATGAGTTAATGATTCTTGACACGGATGGTAAGGCAAATAAGCGTACCTTAATGAATAAGGTATGGGATTATGTTGTCGATAAAATGACAACAGCAGTAATAGCAAAATTAGATACCACAGATAAGACAATAATAGGTGCTCTTAATGAAGTAAATAGTAAGCAGCTGGTAAATGTTAAGTCTGTCAGTATCGAAAGTGGCAAAATACCAGATGGATTGGACTATGTAAAAGCTGCACAATACATCGTAGATAATCTGTTACCATATGATGTATTTGCAAGAACATTTTATTTTGTTTCTTTCACACAAAATGCATCATTTACAATGATTGTACAAAAAACAGACAATGGCAATGGATATGCCTCGATTATTCTTTTTGGATATAGTATTAGAAGCATTGTATATAAAACAAAAGTAAGTGGTGTTTGGATATCTTGATATCCAACTCCGATTTCATCAACTAACAAAAGTGTGTAAATTCACCTCTTTTTGAGTCATAATTAGGTTCAGAAAGGGGTGTTTTTTATGGAAAAAGACATTAATATCATCATCAAAAACGTAGTAAATATGATGCAAGAGGATTTGAACGATGAGCAGCTACATAAATTGGAGAATGTGCTGTATATTTCGTTCCACGGAGTGAAGTTACAAGAGGAATGTACATCGTTGGTTACAAGCCAATCGCACTGGGATAAGATTCTAAGGTTATTCATAGCCAGTAAACGCTTAGAGAACTGCTCACAAGGTACATGAGCTTATTTTATAACCACCATTTCTATAGCTGCAACGAAAAGAAAAGCAAAAATACAGCAGGTATAGATGCAGAAAAACAAAATAAAAAATGAAAAAAATAGCACCTAAAGTTGCAGATAGAGAAAAGCTGCAGCTTTAGGTGCTATTGATATATGCAGCAATATAGCAAGTATAAGTTCGAAAAAAAAGAAAGGGGATTAAGTAATGAAGATTAGAGCAGAACCAAATTATTAGAGTTATAAAAAACAGAAATTGCACCGGTGCAACCGGAGAAAGGAAAGTGAGGTACATGAAAATGGAACAAGCAAATCAGGTTAAGGCGGTATTCACAATGGTATTCGCCTTTGTTTCGGCAATATTTGGAGTTTTAGCGATTCCGGTAATGCTATTGGTAGGGTGTAATGTGATTGATTATATTACAGGTCTTATGGCAAGCAAGTACAGAGCACAAGATATCAATTCATACAAGAGTATCAGAGGAATATTCAAAAAAGTGAGTATGTGGTTACTGGTAATGGTTGGTGCAATCATCGATGAGATGTTGTTATATACATCAACTTCAATCGGTTGGAAATCACCAGTTACATTCTTGATTGCGTGTGTAGTAGCATTATGGCTGATCTGTAATGAAATAATCAGCATTCTGGAAAATATTCAAGATATGGGGGTGAGGATACCGGCATTCTTACAACCACTAGTACAACATATCAGGTCACAGGTAGAAGAACAAGTGAAAGTAGACAATGATTCAGAGGGCGAGTAACATCGTCCTCTTTTTGCGCCAGCGCAAAAAGAAAGGAGAAAATTATGAGTATTTGTAGAGGTGTAGCAGGAGGAAGAGGAGTTAATCCAATTGGTATTTTTATTCACAACGATGCAGGAAGTCAGAATGCAACTGCAGCATTCTATCGAAAGTGGTTGCAGACACATAATCTGGAAAATGGGTTTGCCCACTATTATGTAGCACAGGATGGTACATTGCAGGCAGAAGATGATGTTAATCACGCATGGCATTGTGGAGATACTAATGGAAACAACAATTATCTGTCTATAGAAGTCTGCCAGAGCATGGGTGACCTTGAAGTATTCAAAAAGAATGAAGAGAAAGCGTTACAGTTAGCAGCACAGAAATGTAAACAGTACGGCATCGAACCGAACCAGAACACAATTAGATTGCATCAAGAAGTGTATGCAACATCATGTCCGCATAGATCTGTTGAGATTCATGGAGGAGCTTCTGGTTGTAAGATATATTTTGTTAATCGAATCAGAGAATTAATGGGAATGGATAAGATGCCGAAAGTTACTCCAAGCAATGCAGGAAAACCAGCTCAGACAGGTGATCCAGGTATTGTATTCAAATATGCAGTACAGCTGGAAGATGGAACAATCTTACCTTTTGCAAAAAATTTGAATGATTTCGCCGGTATTCGGGGAAAGAGAATTGTAAATGTTACTATTGGTGTCAATAAAGGAGCTGTGAAATACCGTGTCCATATATTAGGAAAAGGCTGGCTCCCTTATGTAACTGGTTGTAACTGGAATGATCCAATCAATGGCTATGCAGGCAATGGACAGATTATTGATGCTATCGAGGTGTATTACAGTACGCCAGCAGATATAGTTAATAAGTATGGGTACCAGAAAGCACAGTATCGTATAAGTCCAGTGAATGGGAATTACTATCCTTGGCAGTATGACAACGAGACTGGCAATGGACAGGACGGATACGCAGGATGCTTTGGTGTTCCAATGGATAGATTCCAGTTGTTCTAATAAGAATCCCCGGTAGAAATACCGGGGTGAATATTGCATCATCTATTATTAAGGCGTAGAATTTCCGTAGGAAATCCGTAGGATTTTGTGGCAATGAAAAAACAAAATAATAACGGAAATTATCCGATAAACTCAGTAAATAAGGGGAAAATATAAAAGCTGTCATTATAATGACATGGTGTAATAAGTCCCCTAGGCAGCTTTGAACTTAGCCCCGGAAACACTGATATATGCGGTGTTTCCGGGGTTTTTCATGCTATTATAATTTTTCGGAATCTAAAATGATTGTAAACGGGCCATCATTTATGAGAGAAATCTTCATGTCTGCACCAAAACTTCCAGTTTCTACGATGTCAACTTGTTCCTTGCACTTGGAGATAATATATTCGTAGAGTGCGTTTGCTTTGTCTGGATTGCCTGCATCTACAAAACTCGGGCGATTGCCTTTTTTACAATTTGCATAAAGGGTAAATTGTGAAATTAAAAGAAGTTCTCCGTTGACATCTGCCAAGGATAGGTTTGTCTTTCCGTTTTCATCTTCAAAAATACGAAGTCCAATCAGCTTGTGGATCAGTTTGTCGGCAATTTCTTCGGTGTCTGATTCGGCTACACCAATTAAAACCATAAAGCCCTTTCCAATCTGTCCAATGACCTTGCCATCAACAGAAACAGAAGATTCGGTAACTCTTTGTATTACAAATTTCATTTTAATAAATCCTCCTTTGGTAAAAGTAAAGCAATGAATATATTTTATCGTGTGCTGTGAAAAAAGTCTATAAAAACATGAAACATTTTGTTGCAAAATATAATTTGTCAGTAAGTAAAAGATTGAGTGATTGTCCTAAAAATAAAAGGCTTTTTGTAAGCCGAAAGGGCAAGGTGATCATATGGAGCATTTTGAACGAACCCAACTAATTCCTCTTCGTGATGCATTGAATTCGTTGATGAAATTTGTAAGGGAGATACCGAGTGTTGGAATTCCTCAATTTTATTGTTTTCTGGATTATATGAAGAATAATATTGAAATTTATTTATATGCACCGATGGATGCTAATGAATGGGAAACGTTATTTTTGCGCTTAAAAGACATCTTGATCCGTGACTGGCGAGAAGCCAATCATAGCGTCTGGGGAATTCCTGCTTTTGATTTATTAATAGGTGAACGTGAAAATAAAGCAGAACTTTGCTTAGAATTCCTTCAATTAGTGTCGGTTATAGACGGGTTTTTCTGAAAATCATCTTGCTGTCATATCTGATTTATGGTAAAATCAATTGCAGATTTTACGATAGTAGGAGGCAACTATGGAGAACGAAACTGTTTCAAAAAATTTTATAGAACAGGAAATAGATAAAGACCTGGCGGAAGGTGTATATGATCATGTGTGTACACGATTCCCACCGGAGCCGAATGGATATTTGCATATTGGACATGCAAAATCTATTTTGCTGAACTATGGATTGGCGCAGGAATATGATGGGGAATTTCACATGCGTTTTGACGATACGAATCCGACAAAAGAGAAGATGGAATTCGTAGATTCAATCAAAGAAGATATCAAATGGCTGGGAGCTGACTGGAAGCAACATTTATATTTTGCATCAGACTATTTTGATCAGATGTATGATTGTGCAGTGAAATTGATAAAAAAGGGAAAAGCATATGTGTGTGATTTGACAGCGGAAGAGATTCGTCAGTATAGAGGAACTTTAACTGAAGCTGGAAAAGAAAGTCCATACCGCAACAGAAGTGTAGAAGAGAATCTTCAGTTGTTTGAAGAGATGCGAGATGGTAAGTATGAGGATGGAACAAAAGTACTTCGTGCTAAGATCGACATGGCATCACCAAATATTAACATGAGAGACCCTGTTATTTATCGTGTTGCACATATGACGCATCACAATACAGGAGATAAGTGGTGTATTTATCCGATGTACGATTTTGCACATCCAATTGAGGATGCACTCGAAGGAATCACACATTCTATTTGTACATTGGAGTTTGAAGATCACAGACCATTGTATGATTGGGTAGTAAGAGAATGTGAATTTACTATGCCGCCAAGACAGATTGAGTTTGCAAAATTATATCTGACAAATGTAGTGACTGGTAAGCGTTATATTAAGAAACTGGTAGAAGACAAGATTGTAGATGGTTGGGATGATCCACGTCTTGTGTCCATTGCAGCACTTAGAAGAAGAGGATTCACACCGGAATCAATTAAGATGTTTATTGAAATGTGCGGAATTTCAAAGGCACAGAGTTCGGTTGATTATGCAATGTTAGAGTATTGTATCCGTGAAGATTTGAAGTTGAAAAAATCTCGAATGATGGCAGTATTAGATCCTATCAAACTGGTTATCGATAATTATCCAGAAGGACAGATTGAATATCTGGACGTACCTAACAATCTTGAAAATGAGGAGCTCGGAACAAGAAAAGTACCATTCTGTCGTGAACTTTACATTGAACGAGATGACTTTATGGAAGAACCACCGAAGAAATATTTCCGACTCTTCCCAGATAATGAAGTCCGCCTGATGTCAGCATATTTTGTTAAATGTGTTGGATATGAGAAGGATGAAGATGGTAATGTTACAGTTGTACATTGTACGTATGATCCGGAAACAAAGAGTGGAAGCGGCTTTACAGGAAGAAAAGTAAAAGGAACAATTCACTGGGTAGCAGCACCAACAGCTCAAAAAGCAGAAGTGAGATTGTATGAGAATCTTGTTGATGAAGAGAAAGGTGTATACAACAAAGAAGATGGTTCTTTGAACTTGAATCCAAATTCATTGACAATTTTGAAAGAATGTTATGTAGAACCAAGCTTTCAGGATGCGAAAGCATATGATAGCTTCCAGTTTGTACGAACAGGTTACTTTTGTATTGATGCGAAGGATTCAACAACAGAGAATCTGGTGTTTAACCGCATTGTTTCATTGAAGAGTTCGTTTAAACTTCCAAAGAAATAAGGTCTATGAATGAATTAACAATTAGCTTACAGCCAAAATCAGGCAAGCCATTATATGAACAGATTTATTCGTATATCAAAGAGGATATTCAGAACGGACGTATGAAGAGTAGCGAGAAACTGCCTTCAACAAGGGCGTTGTGTAAATATTTAGAAGTAAGTAGAAGCACAGTGGAACTGGCATATGAACAATTACTTTCAGAAGGATATGTGAAGGCAGTACCTTATAAGGGATATTATGTAACAGATATTAAAGGATTATATCAGATTAAGAATAGTTCGAGAGAATATCAGGAGAAAGAACAGTCACAAAAGCGACAGTATTTGTATGATTTTACTCCTAATGGAGTAGATTTGAGAGGATTCCCTTATAATGCATGGAGAAAATTATCAAAGGAATGTTTGGCAGACGATAAAGCGGAAATGTTTCGGCTGGGAAACCCGCAGGGGGAATCGGGATTGAGAAATGCGATCTGTAATTATCTACATCAGGCGAGAGGAGTTAATTGCTCGCCTGATCAGATTATAGTAGGTGCAGGAAACGATTATCTATATATGGTTCTTACAACAATAATGGGAAATCACCACAAAATTGCGTTTGAGAATCCGACTTATAAACGAGACTATCAGTTGTTTTATAATTTATCATATGAGACATGCACGGTAGATATAGATGAGCAGGGGATGGATGTCTCAAAACTAGAACAGTCGAATGCTAATATCGCATTTGTTATGCCATCCCATCAATATCCACTTGGAATTGTTATGCCGGTAAAACGTAGACTAGAGCTCCTTCGATGGGCAGAAAAGAAAGCAGACAGGTATATTATAGAGGATGATTATGACAGTGAATTCCGTTATAAGGGGAAGCCTATCCCGGCATTACAAGGATATGATAATCATGAAAAAGTAATTTATGTGGGAACCTTTTCAAAATCTATAGCACCTGCAATACGTGTAAGTTATATTGTATTACCTCGCGTATTACTTCAACAATATTGGGAGAAAAGTGGATTTTTAAATTCAACTGTTTCAAAAGTGGATCAGTTTATATTGCAAAAATTCATTGAAGAAGGATATTATGAGCGGCATTTAAACAAGACAAAATGAAACTTCCGGGCGCCGGGACAACCGCGTGCCTTTTCGTGCA
>OGXI01001577.1_pt1 | contig 18741 bp, 7 predicted proteins | sample 1576221 | NCBI WGS metagenome assembly OGXI01 (sample SAMEA3541523, study PRJEB24748) | human gut metagenome | biome: human gut; feature: human-associated habitat; material: faeces | place: China | collected 2012
ACATGTAAACCATGTGCTTGCACAAAGTGTAAACCATGTTACTCTTGACAAAGCCCGCTCCCCTACGAAAAGCGAGTGGGATAGTGCCGATGCGAAAGCATATCAACGCATATAGACGATTGCAGTACGGAATGCGGGTGGGATAGTGCGGTTTTGGGAGGGTTGGTGTCAGTGCTGTTGTACAGATAAAGTCACGAAAATATTAACTCCTTGTCGGTGCGGAAAATGTTTTAGGCAGTGCTTGGCGATATATTTCACTTGAACGGTGGCTGTAGGGCGCCGTTTTTTTGTATTTTGTGCCGCATTTATGACCGTTTGCGCCGTTATAACAACCGTTCGTGCCAAAAAGTTGAAAATTAAAAGCGAATGAGTTATGATATAATTATAAAATTATAAGGGGGAGAGGTATGCTCATCTGCGTTTACGATACCGCAAACGAGGCGGAGATACTGAAAGCGAAAATAACACAGATCGCAACGGCGGCATATCGAAGAATTGCCTACAGGGTATGTCAGAGGTATGAGAGCTTTGTGAAGGAGTGTAAGACGGCTGACCTTATAATCGTGCTTGCCGACGGAGCGGACGGTATGGAGGGCGTTATCGCGGCGAAGAATGCCGACAGGGATACGCCTGTAATATGGCTGTCGGACGATGAGGGATTCGGGGCGCAGTCATACAGGCTTGGCTGTACCTATTTCCACAAAAAGCCGATACCGCTTGAAAAGCTGAAGGAGGCACTGCATAAGTGCAGATGTATGGCATAAGCACGGGTAAATCTACAGGAGGAAAAACATGAAGAAAAAATTTGTACGGCTCATAAGTGCGGTGCTGTCTGCGGCAATGACGTTGACGGCTGTACCGTTATCGGCATTTGCCGAGGGCGAGGGACATACGCATGACGGCGAGAGCAATGTCATCACGACACCGCTTGATTTCAGAGAAAAGACGGCGGACGAAAACGGTGACGGCTGGAGCTGGGTATATGACACAAAGACGCTGACACTTGACGGAGTGAACATTCAGGCGACAACAGACAGTATGAGCGTCGTAACAGTCCCCGACGGTACGGAGATAGTGCTGAACGGTAACAATACTATCGTACAGACGAACACCGGCGACAGCGATACATACGTTCTCAGTGCCGTAAATACGAATGATGTTAACTGTGACGGCACTATGACGATCAGCGGCGACGGTGTGCTGAATGCAGAGAACCGATCTACAGACAGTATGGCACGCTCTCTCGGCGGATCAATAATCCTGAACGGCGGTATTGTAAACGCAACAGGTACTGTAAAGACAAATTCGCTTGAAATACATAATGACGGTGTGCTGAACGCAAATGCGACAACTGCATCTTTTGAGGGTGTGGCTGTCAATGTCGGCGGCAGTATTACTGTTGACGGCAACGGCAGTCTTACTGCAGTAGGTTGTGCTAATGAATCTACGTTAAACAGTGCAATATTGCTTACCAGTAATTTCGGTGACAAAATTTCCGTCAGCGAAAACGGCAGTATTACTGTGCCTGAAGGCAATGCAGCAAGAGTCGGAATATACTACAGCGGAAACAACGGCGACGGAATGGATGCCGAAATAAGCGGCGGTAAGGTCACTGCTTATGGTGCTAAGTATGGCATTTACAAAGTAAACCTTATAATGAGCGGTACAGGCTCGGTATATACTACGGGCGGTTCATACGCTATCGGTCAAACTGTACCGACAATAGACAAGGACGAATTTGTAGTAAAGGGTTCGACCGAGTCCAAGGCTTCAGAAAGTGCTGTGACAGGCGAGGTCGAGCTTAAGGACGGCTATTATGAGATTGGCGGAGCAGACGCTAAGACGGTAGTTATAAAGCCTGATACTTCTCCCCGTATAATACTCGGAAAGCAGACAGGAATATTCAAGACGGAAGAGTTTGAAATAATTGAAGGCATGACTGAAATCAAGCTCAAGGGTACGGTTTACTTTGATATTACTCTGAAGAATATGAGCGATGAAGAGTTTGCAGACGCAAGAGGCTATTTCGGCGGCGATGAACTCGATTTATCAGCAAGCATAATCAAGACCGATTACGGCTGGGTGTGCATGGTCTGCGATACCGAGTTTTCGCTTACATACGACACTGATAATACTCTTACAATAAAGTGCGGAGATATTGTATCCAATACCGTTCAGGTAAAGTCGAATGCAAACCGTTTCAACAAGGTTACACAGGGTGACAACACAAACAGAACGGTTTTCTATACAAACACTTCGCAGGAAGAGAAGGACAATTACAAGCTTGTAAGCACCTATACGGTTGACAGTGAAAGCATAAGCTATAACTGGTACAGTACGAACAGTGCATACAGTGCAGATGAGCTCGGTGCGGCAGTATCCGGAAGTAACGGCGAATTCAAGCTTGCGGATAATATTCCTGTCGGAAATTATGTTCTGTATTGCGATATAACCTATTCAGACGGTGACAGCACAGAAACTGTTACAGAAAAATTTACATTTACATATAAAGAATGTGCACATGAAAACGGTTATTCCGACGGTAAATGCACAAACTGCGGAGCGTTATGTGATCACAGCGATATTGACATTAACACGGGTAAGTGTAACGAGTGTGCGCATCAGTTTGTTGCTACGATCAGCACAGACGGCAGTGCACCGACAGGCTATGACACGCTCGCAGACTGCCTTGACAGCATTACTGCCGATACCGGAAACTATGTTAAGATCTATCAGGATATCGGCGATGCATCGGCAACTGCAACTTTAGATACTATAGATGTAAATCACAATGTTATGATCGACCTTAACGGTCACAAGCTGAACAATATCAAGCTTGGGGTCAACAAAGACGTCACACTTACATTAACCGGCACAGCGGGCAGTTATGTTAAGCAGGTGTATGTTCGCAAAGGCGGATCGTTTATAATTGACAGCGTTGCAAATGTAGAATTTGATACAATTTTTGTTGAGGTAGGTGCAGGGCTTGCTGTAAACGATGGTGCAAAAGTAACTACAGCGTCTTTGACTGTGAAGGCATCCGTGAATGATGACGGAACTACAACGACATCTGTAAAGCTTGCTACGGGAATGAAGATAGGTGGGCTGACATATTGGCGCCAAGATGGTTCCGGATTACTGAAATTAGGCAATCTTCTTGATGTTACCCGGCAGGCACTGCAATATGACGAAAGCGGCGAGTATCATGATCTTTATAAAGAATTTGTAAGTAAGGATTTACCCGTTGCGCTTACTGTTGTAGAGCATACTGACGCTGACCACAAATACGGCAGTGGAACAGGCAGGTGCGAGAAGTGCGGAAAGCCCTGCGAGCATGGCGGTGATATAAACACGGACACCGGCATCTGTTCAATCTGCGGTGCGGTTGTGTCTGTCGCACTCTATACAAGTGCAGACGGAAACTTATCATCTTATTTAGATGCTGATGGGCTTGACTCTATACTGAATGAATACAACGGAAGCGGCACGATAAAGCTGTTTAAGGATTATTCTAAACCAAGCGCTCAGTATGACTTATACGGAGAGCTTACAATTGACGTAAACGGACGCCAATTTAATATCCGGAGTATTACTCCTTGCAAAAACGGAAAGCTTACGATCAAAAACAGCGGCAATCCGGTTATGCTCGGTTGTAATGTATATCCGACAAACGACGCTTCATACGCCGGCGGTACGCTTATAATAGACGGCGATGTAGTTTTAGACACTTCGATCTATGTATATGATTCGAGTACGGTTATACTGAAAGACGGTACATATACTGCCGGACTTTACGCAAGGGACAGCAAGACATTATATGATATGCTCGGCGAGGGTAAGGCTTTCTTCAAGACTGACGGAACTCTTTTCAATGCAAGCGTTAAGGAAATATCAAGCAGTGAAACGCTGACAGTCAAAGACCACAGCCATACCTATACTGACGGCAAGTGCGACTGTGGATATGTTTGCCCTCACAGTGATGTTGACAGCAAAACGGGCAAGTGTACAGAGTGTGAATATCAGTATGCGGCTGTTATCGTAAAGGACGGGGCTGTAGCTTCCGTTTATGAAGAAAATGAGATGGGAGCGGCTTTTAAAGCGGCTGACAGTGACACAAACACCGGCTGTACATTAAAAGTATACAAGAATTATACAGGTAGCTATACAACACTCAGCGGTAAGTTCACGCTGTGGATCGCTGAGAAAGCCAATGTAGGTACGTTAACTGTTTCGGGAGATATAACCGTTACGGGATCGGGAAAAAATAATAGTATTTATGGCGATTTCAATGTAGCGGACGGCGGTAAGCTGACATTTGACGAAAAATGCGGCGCTACGGGAACTGTGTCGGTAGGTGCAGGTACATTTGACTGCTATAGTACATTTGCTATAACACTCAATATAAACGATGCAAGCAGTAACGTAATTCTTCACGGCGGAGCTTTCAAAACAATATGCTATAACGGCGGCGGGGACAGAGCAAACGCAGAAATACTGACTTTGTTGGCTGAGAACCGTATGTTTATGAGGACTTACGGTGAGCCGATAGACGGCTCAAAAACACTGTTGAAAGACGGTTTTGCAACAACTGTTATTGTAATATCACATGAAGATCACAGTTACGACAGCACAACGGGCAAGTGTACGATTTGCGGTAAGCGGTGCGGTCATACGGATGTTGACAGCAAAACAGGTGTATGCTCTACCTGCGAGTATCAGCTTACTGTGGGCGTTTCGGGCGTGGGAACAGCGAAGTATTTCGATAATATAGACGACGCTTTTACTGCGGCATTATCGGAGGTAAACAGCGGCTGTACGCTGACATTATACAAGGACTGTGAGCTTTCGCAGAACATAGTGATCGGCAACGCAACGGTTACTGTCGATATGAACGGACATTCTATATTATTGGCGTACAGAATTAAAGTAAACGACGGAGGCGTGCTGTATCTTAAAAACAGCAGAGAAAACGGCAGTATAGACACAGAAATTGAAGTGAATAAGGGCGGCACGCTTATAAACGGTACTGCGGACGACAGCAGTTCAGCCGTTTCCGTGTTCAGTGTATACGCCGACGCGGCTAAATGTGTGGAGATCTACGGTGGTAGTTTTACAGGCTTAACAGTAAACAACGGCACAAGCGGTATAGCTTTATACGGCGGAAGCTACGAGTTAATTCACACAAATGATTTAACTGATAGCACGCCTGTAAGCGCCCTGCTTGCAAAGGGCTATGCGTTTGCGACCTTAAACAGTGTCACACATCTCCCCGAAAGTATAGTTGACGGCAGTGCGACAACACTGAATCCGGGTCTTAAAAATGTCACAGTTGTAAAGCATACCCACACCTACACTGAAGCAAATACCAAGTGTGCGTGCGGTGCTGTGCTTTATGCAAAGGTGACATCAGCCGACGGCACTACTAACGAATATTTTGACAGCATTGAAGAAGGCTTATTATATGCCGATAAGGCTGAAAACAAGGGCTGTGTTTTCACTCTTGTAACAAGCGGTAAGATTAATAGTGAGGTTACGCTGTCAAGCGGTCAGTTTACGATTGCCACTGCCACAACGAATAATAATTATGTCCTCGGTCCTTACGCAGGGAAAATAACTATTGACGGTGCAGATGTTATGGCTGAAGGTTATACGTTCATCAGGTGCAAGGTTAATGTGAAGAGCGGATCTCTTACATTACCTGAGGGCTCAAGCGCCGGATTTGATAGTATTGCTATATCAGGCGGTACCGTAACTGTCAGCGAAGGCGTCAATGTTGACAATTATGCGGGTGCTGATAATTTATTTGTAAGCGAAGACGCAACTGACGCAAAGCTTACTATAGGCGGAGGTACTTACAGCAATATCAATCTCGGACAGTTTAAATTAAAGGACGTAATCGCAAGCGGTGTGCGTGTGATAAGCTACGACAATCCGACAGATCCGACTGCTGAGAAAACAGCAAAGGCTTTATTATACAGCGATATAGCCGAAAAAATATTTTTGACTCCGAAAACCAAACTGTAAGCTATTATCTGTTTACCAAGTGCGAGCATAAGAATGAGGACGGCAGTTATGCCTTTAATGAGGGCGGTATATGCAAATACTGTAACTCTGAGTTTGCCGCAAGCGTAAGCTATACGGTTGACGGAAGTGCAAAGACAGAGCTGTTCGGTGATATTTATGACGCTTTTGACAAGGCTAATGAGATAGGTACGGCTACAATAACGCTGTATAAGGATATTACAGACAGCGAAAGTACACGGGACGTTACCGTTACGGGCAATGTAACGATTGCACTGAACGGTAAAACACTGGGTGGTCGTTATGGCATAGCGCGTATATCGGTATCTGACGGTGGCACGCTTACTGTAAACGGCGATGGCGATATGGATACACCTATTTACGTTAATGAAAACTCAAAATTAGTCATTAACGGCGGTGGATACTTCAATTCTGTGTCAGTTAAAAAAGGAGGCAACGCAGAAATAGGCGGCGGCACTATACGAGGTCTGTCCGTTCGCGGTAACGTAAAACTCAGCGGCGGTAAATTCAACGACATCGAGATACTTAACGGCAATCTTGAATCTGTTCTGGCTGACGGTTATGCTTATAAAGTGGACGGCGGTGCATGGCTTTCAATTGCAGAACGTGCAGAGAGCGTTTATAGCAGTTTGAATAACAACGATAAACCGTTGAGTGTAGAAGAAGCGCCGATAAAGAGCGCAAGTATTGCGTGGCACGGCGGAGGAACGCCTGTTATATACCGTAACGGAGTGAAAAATTTAGACGTCAATGTTACATACGAATTGGCGGACGCTTCAAAGCAGATAACCTATTCGGACTATGTAAACGGCAATAATCACAGTAAAGATTCTGAGTTTTCTGATAACTGGTATACGGTATTCGGTTATAAAATCGGTGAGATTGTAGCGGAAGACGGTGAGGTTGAATATTACACTGTACTGAAGTGTGACGGATACGAATATAAGTCGAATGTGCTTAAGCTTACACTTGCGACCTGCTCGCACCCGGAGGATAGCTTTACCGAGAAAAACAACGACGGAGGGGTATTCTGCGGTATATGTGATTTATTGATAGGAGCTCAGGCAATAAAGGCTGACGGTGAGCCGTTAGGCTATGCGGATATAGAGAGTGCCATAAAGCTGGCACAGGAGAACGAGGGCAGCACTGTAAAGCTGATTTCTGAAGGAGTATCTACTTCTAATATATCCATTACCGTGACGGGCGGCAAGTTTACTGTTGACTTTAACGGTAAAGAGGTATATTATAATTCCGATGTCAAAGGCGGAGACGTGACTTTCACTTCTTCGGTAAAACAAGCCGATGCAGAAAATCTGCTAAGCACAATCAATGTAAACGGAGCTGACGCTAAGGTTACAATTGACGGTAAAATCAAGCTGGGAAGAGTAAGAACATTTAGCGGTACGCTTACAGTAAACAGTACCGATGGCTATATTGATGAACTGTCAACAGAAGGCGGAAAGACTGTTATAGACGGTGCAAGAATCGGTGCACTGAGAACTTTCGGCGGTGAAGCGGTCATCAATGATGTTAATGCCGATTCTTTAGCTATGTTTGACAACCGCTCCGGTGAAAGCGAATATAACATCTCTATCGTAAGCGGTAGGTTCGGCAGTTTCACTTGCAATGCAGACAGCGGTTATAATATAGGCAAGGTGATGGCGAGCGGAAGCAGCGTATTTGAAAAGGGAGAACCTTGTTATTATGACAGTGTTAAAAATCGGACCGAAGGTACTGATTTAGTCTTTGCGGTATGCGACCATAAAAACAATATGGGTCGTCCTAATTTAAACGATGCAAATGTTTGCAATTACTGCAATGAGGAAATCATTGCAACTGTAAGCTATACGGCAAACGGCGGCGAAGAGACGGATCTGTTCAGCGATATATGCGACGCTTTTGCCAAGGCTAATGAGATAGGTACGGCTACTGTAACGCTGCAGAAGAACATCACGGACGGTATTACAGATACGATAGCTGTTACAGGCAATGTTACGCTTGAACTTAACGGTAAAAGGCTCTCACAACCCGGTACTGATGTATGGTATTCCATAGAAGTAACGAGCGGTAAGCTGACCGTTAACGGCAGTGGCTTAATAAAACGTGTTGCCGTTCGCAACAGCGGCGATGCGGAAATCAACGGTGGTACTTTCTCTGACTTCATAATTAAAGACGGCGGTAACGCTGTAATTAAAGGCGGTCAATTCTACAGCTTACAGGTTTCAGGCGAAGGCAGAAACGTAAGACAGCTTCTTGCGGACGGCTATGCCTATTGGAGTTTTATCGATTCCGGCATCTGGTCTACTATTGCAGAGCGTGAAAAGCAGGATATAGCTAATGTAGAAGTAAAGGAAGCGCCGATAAAGAGTGCAACAATTTCCGCTGAGAACGAGTCACCGATAATATACCGTAACGGTAAAAAGGCTTCAACTTTCGCGGCCGATGTGACATATTCGGGAAATGAAACACTCTATATTACCGGATGCTTAATTGACGGAACGGTAATAAGCGAAAAAACAGAATTATTAAACGGTTACTGTTATTTACTTGGCGATCAAGTTGATAAAGTGGTGGCAGAAGACGGAGAAATCCAATATTACTGCATATTTACCTATGACGGATATGATTATAAGTCGAATGTGGTAACGCTTACAGTAGCTACCTGCCAGCACCCCGGCGAAAGCGTAAAATGTGACGATAACGGTTGTGTGTGCGGTATATGCAACAGAGCACTACCGGCTTCGGTAGAGCTGTCTGACGGCACGTTATCGTATTACGAAAACTGGAATGACGCTATCAGCGCTGCCCAGGAAAGCGAAGGCTGTACATTAAAGCTGTTAGACTACAGTGGTGTTAATGATGGTGAAATATTTGACATAAGCAAGGGTAGATTTACCGTTGATTTAAATAGAAATGACGGCACCACAACATTTGCATTTAATGTCAAGGGCGGAGATATAACGTTTACGGCATCGCAAGCAGCCTCAAGTTCACTTACCGGTGTAACGGTATCGGGTGAGAATGCCAATGTTTTAATTGACAGTAAAGCCACATTGAATTATTTAGTTGTAAATTCCGGAAAGGTTAGTGCCGATGGTGCTAATATCGGCGCAATAACGATAAACGGCGGAGACACGGTCATCAATGATGTTAATGCCGATTATTTAAGCATGAAAGCAGACACGACCGGTGGAAGCGGATATAATGTCTCTATAGTAAGCGGTACGTTCAACATCTTCACTTGCGAAAATGAAAGCAATTATACTTTAGGCAGGGCAATTGCGAGCGGAAGCAGAGTTATAGGCTTAAATGCGATTGTCGGTTCAGGTTTCAAATATGCTGAAATTCAGAGCATGACCAAAGCCAATTATCTTAATGTTATAAAGTGCGACCATAAGGACGAAAACGACAGCTATAAGCTTGACGGAAACCTTTGTCCTTACTGCAATGAGGAAATTGTTGCAACTGTAAGCTATACGGCTGACGGCGGCGAAATGACAGATCTGTTCAGCGATGTTTATGACGCTTTTGCCAAGGCTAATGAGGTAGGTACGGCTACTGTAACGCTGTATAAGGATATTACAAACAGCGAACTTACACAGGGCGTTACCATTACCGGCAATGTAACGCTTGCACTGAACGGTAAAAAACTGGGTGGCACTTTTGCTTTCAACGCACCTGTAGAAGTATCCGACGGCGGTATGTTTACCGTAGGCGGCGATGGCAAAATGCGGATGCCTATTAAAGCTTACGCAAACTCAAAGTTAATCATCAACGGCGGTGAATTCACATCGGTGATGGTTTACATAGACGGCGACGCAGAAATAGGCGGCGGCGTTATAGACGCTCTGACCATTATAGGTAACGCTAAAGCAAAAATCAGCGGCGGTAAATTCTACAACATCGAGATAGCAAACGGCAGTCTTGAATCTGTTCTGGCTGACGGTTATGCATATAAAAAGGACGGCGGTGCATGGCTTTCAATTGCAGAACGTGCAGAGAGCGTTTATAGCAGTGTGAATAACGACAATAAACCGGTGAATGTAGAAGAAGCGCCGATAAAGAGCGCAACGCTTAGCACAGAAATAAACAAGCTGTATCGCAACAGCAACGCAAACCCCACGCTGAAGTTCAACCTTGCTCTTGCTCACGGCTCGAACCTGAACGACTCGTATGTAAGTAAGAGATACGGTATAAACTCCTATGTAAGCGGAGATATAATTTATAGCAGCTTAAGCGCACTTGTAAAGGACGCTAAATTGTCGGCAGACGAAATAATTGATAAGGCAGGCGACAGCGATGCTGCCGAGATATACTTCGTAGTTACTACCGGTGACGGCTATGAAATAAAGTCGAACACTGTAAGCATAGACCTTGTTGACTGTGATCATTCTCAGGTGGTCGATCCTACAGCGGACAAGGAAACCGCAGGTAATATTACTACGCCGACATATTGCGAGATATGCAAGAGCAAGTTCAATGCAAAGATAACAAAGGGCGACGATGTCAGGTATTATAACGATCTTGACGAGGCTGCGAAAGACGCTCAGAAGAGCGAAAACGAGGGCTGTACCTTATATCCGCTTTATAACAAGAACGGATACGGCGGTCAGTTAGTCATAACCGAAGGTAACTTCACGCTCAAGTACGCAGTTCGTACAGCGTTCTCATGTCCGATCATCATAAACGGCAAGGCAAAGCTGACGGTTACGGGACGTTGTGCGGTGACAGCGTTTGAGAATCAAGACGCATTCATAGTGCGGGGCGGTGATGTCACATTTGACGGGCTTGCAACAGGCAGCAATGTGACCATAAACGGCGGAAATGTTACAATGGCCGCAAACAATATAAATTGCCTTACTATACACGGCGGTAATGTATCCATTTCGTCAGGTGGGTTTGCCGAAATCGTAACTACGGTCAGTGATAAGGTGATAGCCGATTATATCGATCACGGCTTCTGGGTACAGGACAGAGGAACAAAAGAGTGGATAGATATATACAGTCTTAATAAGGCAACGGCATCATCGACAAGCGGTCTTACGGTACGGGTGTGTCCGATGCAGATAATTCAGCCGAGGAATAATGTATATTACACCAACGGCTATTATCCCGGCGACATACCGTCACTTCAAATAAGTGCAGTGCCGTGGTATTCAGGCGAGGTCAACGCAGATGTTGCTTATCAGTGGATCGGCATTGATGAAAACGGCAACGAAACAGAGATAGAGGGTGCTACAGACAGAAAGCTGTCGCTCGAAAATCTCACAACGGGCAGGTACTACTGCCGTCTTACCTACAGCAATGCTACAACGGCGGGAGTTTCGATGAAGTCGGACGTTGTAACGGCTACGATAACCGAATGTGAGCATTCCGGAGGAGAGGCTACCTGCACCAAAAAGGCAAAGTGTGAAATATGCGGTGCGGAGTATGGCGAACCTCTCGGTCACGACTATGTTGTAATTAAAGTAGTTGAGCCTGACTATCGCAACGAAGGCTACAGCGTATTTGAATGCACAAGATGTAAGGATTCATATATCGGAAACCGTGTTCCCGTAAAGCCTATTCCCGATGTGGAAGAAATAGCGGTTGAAAAGACGACATACAATGAAGTCGATATAAGCTGGAAGAATATAAGCGGTGTTGACGGATATTATGTCGAATGCTATGTCGGCAATCAGTGGAAGCAGATCGGCTTCAGCACGGACGGCGACAGAGTAGCGGCAAAGCTGAGCGGTCTTTCTGCAGGCCTTAAATATAAGGTAAGGATAGCGGCTTATGCAGGAAGCTTCACCGGCAAGTTCAGATGTTTCTATGTTGATACCATTCCTTCTCCCGTATGGAATATAAATACGGTGAAGGCTACCGATGAAACGGTAAGAATAAGCTGGAACAGAAACACCAGAGCGGACGGCTACAAGGTAGAGTGGTACATTGATAATCAGTGGTCTGCAAAGACTGTTACCGGCAACAATAATATAGCGGCGGTTATAGACGGACTTTGTGCGGGAACACGATATAAAGTAAGGGTAAGCGCATATAAGGGCAACCTTTACAGCCCGTATACATACGGCTATATCGATACGCTCCCGTCAAAAGTTACGGGTATTACACAGGCAGTAACATCTTCTTCGTTTACGCTTACATGGGATAAGAACGAAAGTGCGGACGGTTATACCGTTCAGTACTATGCAGACGGTAAGTGGAATGAAAAGACGCTGACCGGCAATAACAAAACTACCGTTACAATAGGCTCGCTTAAGGGCTACAAAACCTACAAGGTCAGAATAAAGGCTTATAAGGGTGAGCTTCAGAGTGCATTCGACGATATTTATATCACTACCGCTCCGACAAAGGTCAGCAGTCTTAAGGTAAAGAGCGCAGTTGACTCAAAGGCGGTTGTTATATGGAATGCGGATGCAACCGCTGACGGATATAATGTAGGATATTATATCGGCGGTAAGTGGGTTGAAAAGGCCATAACCGATAATAAGACAGCAATGGCTAAACTTGACGGACTTACACCTTACAGCACATATAAAGTAAGGGTAAGAGCGTATAAGGGCAATCTGTACGGTGATTACAGCTATACTACGGTTACTGCAGTGCTTTCACCGGTAACCGATATCAAGGTTGTATCGGCAAAAAGAAACTCGATAACCGTTAAGTGGGGTAAAAACGCCAGTGCAGACGGATATAAGGTTGAAATTTACAAAGGCGGCAAGTGGGTCAAAAAGACGGTAAAGGGCAGTGCGAATGCTACTGTCACTATTGGCGGACTCAGGGCCGGAAGCGTGTATAAGGTAAGGATTGCGTCTTATAAGGGTGCAAATACAAGCGCTTATACTTATGCAAATGTGAATACAGCCAAATAAGCTGACAGTAAAAAAAAGAGAACACCGGGCGACCGGTGTTCTTTTTTGTGTATCAGATGCGTTTTTACTATAAGAACAAACTGAGCCGTAAGCAAGAGTGCTTACGGCTCGATTTGTATAATTATAACGTTAATATCCGCCGGTAACGTAACTTTAGTCGAACTGAAACAGCCGGAACGGCGAATCTGAGGCGGCTCACAGCCGCCGCTTACTTGAAGTATCTGTTCAGCAGACCCTCGAAAGCCTTGCCGTGACGGGCTTCATCCTTAGCCATCTCGTGAACTGTGTCGTGGATAGCGTCAAGATTTAACTGCTTTGCTCTCTTTGCGAGGTCAAGCTTGCCCTGTGTAGCGCCGTGCTCTGCGGCAACTCTCTTTTCGAGGTTTTCCTTAGTCGATGCGCTTACAACATCGCCTAAAAGCTCTGCGAACTTTGCTGCGTGTTCAGCCTCTTCCCAAGCTGCCTTTTCGTAGTAAAGGCCTACCTCGGGGTAACCTTCTCTGTGAGCGGCTCTTGCCATAGCGAGATACATACCTACCTCTGTGCATTCGCCCTCAAAGTTTGCCTTTAAGCCTGCGATGATCTCTTCATCCTCAACTGCCTTTGCAACGCCTACCTTGTGCTCGTCTGCAAATACAAGCTTTTCGCTTTCCTTAAGCTCTGTGAACTTGCTGCCGGGAACCTTGCACTGGGGGCAGAACTCGGGAGGTGTATCTCCCTCATGAACGTAACCGCATACCGGACATACCCACTTTTTCATAGTAAATTACCTATCCTTTCATAGTGATAAAATCTTTATTTTCTTATTGTTGTTAGCGAAATCAGTAACGTTTACTGATTTGTTGATTTTATTATAACCGATACTTCGGCGTTTGTCAAGAGGTTTTTGAAAATTTTTTTGTAAAAAATAGGTTAGTTGAGGCTTACTTGTGGGCGGCTTGGGAGGAGAATTACCGTTTTCAGCCGATTAAATACCGTTTGTGCCTTTTCGTTGCAATTGCCGAGAAAAACGATTATAATTAATATGTGAGAATATGGTTATAATTACGGCTAAGAGAAAAGGAGAGCTTATGAGAAAAACAAGCGAAAAGATATTACGGGCACTGCTTGCGGTATCGGTACTTGCAACGGCTGTGCTTTCGAGCGGTTGCCTTGACGATGAGGAGGAGATCTCCGACGGCACGGCAAGCGACAACAGGCAGACGAGTGACGGCGGCAATGCGGAAAGCAGCGAAGGCAGTGAAGGCAGTGATAATAAATATGAGGGGAATGTTACGGGCAGTCGTGCGTCAAAGCTGACGTTCAGCGGTTCGGACGGGATAAGCATTGCAAGAAAACAGCGTGAAGCCGAAAAACCTATGGGCGAGGACGGCACACAGACGGTATTCATTTATATGTGCGGAAGCGACCTTGAAAGCGAGAACGGGCTTGCAAGCGGCGACATTGAGGAAATGATCGCAGGGTCACAAAGCGAGAACGTGAAGTTCGTCATTCAGACGGGCGGTGCCGGAGCGTGGGCGGATACATACGGCATCTCTGCCGAAAAGACACAGCGTTATGTTGTAACGGGCGGAGAAATAAGCCTTATCGAAGAAAAAGAGTCTGTCAATATGGGCAAGGAGGATGTGCTTGTCGATTTTTTAAGCTGGGGTATAGAAAACTATGCGGCGGCTAAAATGGGGCTTATCTTCTGGAATCACGGCGGAGGAAGTATAAGCGGCGTGTGCTTCGACGAGCTTAACGAGAACGATTCGCTGTCGCTTGAGGAGATAGACACTGCGCTTACATCTGTATATGACAAGATGACGGATAAGTTTGCGTTCATCGGATTTGACGCTTGCCTTATGGCAACGGTCGAAACGGCGAATATGCTTGTTCCGCACGCTGACTATATGTTTGCATCGGAAGAAACTGAACCCGGCTACGGCTGGGATTATACCGAGATAGCAGGCTTTATGGAAAGTAATCCGACAGCGGATACAGCCGAACTCGGAAAGACGGTCGCTGACAGCTTTATGGCATCGTGCGAGGCTATCGGCGCAGGCGGCGAGGCTACGCTTTCGATAACGGATCTCAGCCGTATAGACGAACTTGTAAAGGCAGTGAATGATGCCGCCGAGGAAATGAACGATATTTCTTCCGACCCTGCACTGCTTGCAAATGCGGTAAGAAGCATCTATACCGTAAGAGCATACGGCAGTAACAACGATACAGAGGGATATACCAACATGGTGGATCTCGGCTCTATGATAGCGGCTACGGTATCGGGCGACAAAGCGGACAAGGTTATGTCGGCACTGGAAAAGGCGGTAGTGTATAACATCTACGGCGAGGACAAGGACGGATCAACGGGACTTTCGACCTACTATCCGTTCGGCGTTTCAGGCTCTAACGAGCTTGCCACATTCGGCAAGGTGTGCGTAAGCCCGTACTATATGACGTTTGTTGACAGAATCGCATACGGCGCACAAAACGGCAGTACGGACGGGTACAGCGGTGAAAAAACATGGCTTGCGGACGGTGCGGTGTACTGGAGCGACGGGGATTATTCCGACTACGAGAGCAACTGGGAACATTACAACAACAAGACCGACGACATGGGCTTCTGCGGTGATAAGAGCAGTGTACAGATAGATGTCGGACCTGTGCTTGACGATGAGGGAACGTTCTACTTCAATGTTACGGACGATACTATAAACAACCTTGCGAGTGTAAACTGCTCGGTTTATCGTGTTGACGAGGAAACGGGTGAGCTTATCGAATTCGGTGTTGACCAGAGTACAAAGGTTGATTTCTCATCGGGACTGGTCGAGGATAATTTCAGCGGTCAGTGGTATATGATCGAGAATAATCTTATCCCTATGTTCATAGTGGAGAAGAACGGAAACAGCTCGGTTTACACATCACCTATAAAGCTCAACGGCAAGGAAACAAATCTGCGTATAGCTATGACGCAGGACGGCAATGCGTATGACATAACGGCGCTTGGAACATGGGACGGTGTAAACGAAAACGGCGAGTCGGCAAGGAGTGTTGTTCCGCTTAAAGAGGGAGATGTCATAGTGCCGATATTCAATACTTACGACAGCGAGGGTAACTTTGCAGGCAAGGCGGAGGGCGATGAATGCACCTACAGCGGCGACAATATGATAGAGTTTGTCAATCTGCCTGCAGGCGACTACAGATACAGTTTTGTTATAAACGACATTTACGGAAACGTGTGCTATACAGGCTTCACGGTGTTTACGACAGACGATGACGGGAATGTGTTCTTTACGCCGGAAGAGTAGTAAAAACAGCAAGCTGTATCGATCACGGATTTTTCTTTTACAAAAAACTAAGAGGAGAACCCCTATGCCAAACCGGATCATCACAGATATTTCAGATTATATCTTTGTGTCAGGAGAACCTCAAAAGGTCGATGCGATTTTTCTGCCGGGCGGCTCACACCCCGAACAGCCCGAATATGCCGCAGAATTATACCGACAAGGTTTGACTGATTGGATAGTCCCGTCAGGAGGAGTAAGCGTTAAAGAGGAAAAATGGCACGGCGTCCGCTCAAAAGCGGAAATTTATAGTGGCGATTACCGGTCAGACTGCGAGTTTTTTACAGATGTACTCGTAAAAAACGGCGTTCCGCAGACTGCGATCATTGAAGAAGGCAAGTCGGGGCATACCCGTGATAACGCATTTCTCTCTCGTAAAGCCGTTGATGAAAAGGGCATAATGATAAAAAGCGGTATAATTGTTTGTAAAGCCTTTCATGCTCGCCGATGCTTAATGCTGTATCAAATGGCTTTCCCAAATGTTGATATGACGGTCTGCCCCGTACATTGCTATAACATCACCAAAGAAAACTGGTATACGACCGAAAAAGGAACCGATCGAGTGCTCGGTGAGCTTGCACGGTGCGGAAATCAGTTTGTCGGCGATCTCAAGACTTATCTTGATCTGATATGAAAATACTGTGCTGCCTTCAGTAAAAACAGCAAGCCGTATCAAGTTTCAGCTTTCTCGTTTGTGATAAAATGAATACAGTCGAAAAGACGGAAGAAGGCTGTAAGGGGGAAAACAGATGAGTGAGATAAACGAATGGTGTATGAATATTCAGAATATTGTTGACGACATAGACAGGTGTATCAGAAGCGGCGAGGACGAAAGGCTGACACTCGGCAGGCTGTCGCAGACGCTTGGCTACTCGGAATACTATGTTTCAAGGAAATTCAGCAAAATATCGGGAATGAAGCTCAGGGATTATATGAGATACCGCAGGCTTGCTTTTGCGCTGAGGGAGCTGAGAGATACCGACAAGGGCATACTTGATATTGCGCTTGACTACGGCTTTACATCTCACGAGGCATTCACAAGGGCATTCAAAGCGGCATACGGAATTACTCCGAGCGCTTACCGCTTACACCCTGTACCTGTAATTCTCCGCACGGCTATAAGGCCTTTCGACTGCTATCTTTTAGGTATAGGAGGAACAGGTATGGCACAGACAAACAGTGATATTAAGGCGTATTTCGTAACTATCCCGGCTCATAAATTCCTGCATATCAGAAACTTCGAGAGTATATGGTATTACGACTTCCGGGAAAAGCAGAGTCATATTCCCGGACAGGACGGCGAAACGATATGCGGACTGCTTGACAGTATCAAGGGTAAGCTCGACGATATGGGCGGTAATGAGGCGAACAGCGGAAGCGGTCAGGTCATGGCATTCATAAACGAGCCTGAGGGAAGAATATGCAGCTGGGGCATTCCGCTGGCTGAGGCTTACGGCGTAAGGCTTCCTGCCGACTACAGCGGAGAGATACCAAGGCAGATGCAGATTATGGACGTGCCTGAGGGCGAGTATATCGTGTTTGAGCACGGACCGTTCGACTTTCAGACCGAAAACAGTGCGGTTGAAGCAAAGATAGAACAGGCTATGAAGGACTTTGACTATGAAAAGTCGGGCTATGAGCTTGACAAAACGCAGGGCAGGGTATTTTACTTCTATCACGACTGCATGAGATACTGGAAGTATATAAGGCCTGTGAGGAAAACCGGATAAACGGAAAACCGCCTTTTAATCGGGGCGGTTCTTCGGATTATGCCGGGCGATGCACTTGACACCGGCTTGATTTTGTGTTATATTATAGATACAAAAAGAGGGAAACGACAGACGGTCGCTCCCTGATTACGATGAATAACCGCACACAGTTTGGAGAGACATGGGCGGTTATTTCTTTTTATTAAAAGAAATGATTGTGAAAATCATAACTGTGAAAGCAGTAAGAAATATTCCTATCTGTGTTAAATCACTTAGCGTTATGTACACAGCTTCACCTCCTTTCAAAGTGCAACGCACTTTCGGGAGATGAATTGACCGCCTGACGTCCAAGGTTTCCCTCGTGAATATTTTAGCATATTATCGGGGAGAATGCAACTTGTCCGGACTTGACACCGACTTGATTTTATGTTATATTATAGATACAAAAAGAGGGAAACGACAGACGGTCGCTCCCAAAATTAAGGCATGAAATAACCGTTAAGTTGGTAGCTTGGGCGGTTATTTCTTTTTATTTGTAAAATTTATAACAAAAGAAATGATACTGAATATCATAACGGTAAATCCCGTTAGGAAAATACCAATCTGAATTAAGTTGTCCAGAGTTATGTACACAGCTTCACCTCCTTTCAAAGTGCAACGCACTTTCGGGAGATGAATTGACCGCCTGACGTCCAAGGTTTCCCTCGTGAATATTTTAGCATATTATCGGGGAGAATGCAACTTGTCCGGACTTGACACCGACTTGATTTTATGTTATATTATAGATAC
>OGXI01001590.1_pt1 | contig 18610 bp, 24 predicted proteins | sample 1576221 | NCBI WGS metagenome assembly OGXI01 (sample SAMEA3541523, study PRJEB24748) | human gut metagenome | biome: human gut; feature: human-associated habitat; material: faeces | place: China | collected 2012
TGTTCGTTTTTCCTTATGAAAAATGACCGTTGACTTGGGTTTGTCAACGGTCTGAAGTTCCATGGAATCAGACGATTCCATGGAACTCTGGTCGGAGTGTAATTATAGAACTTGGAAAAATCCAGTTGTATCAATGGTTTTGTAGGCAACGAGCTTGAGGTTCTTATTCGATAAATTAGGAATAAAGGTATGCCACTCGATCATTCTGAGTAGCATACCTTTATTTTAGAATATATTTTACATGCAAATTTCTAAGAACCGGCTGTGCATATATAGTAACTATTTTTTCCCCTCTGGTTGGTATGTAATATTGGCACCTGCGACTAACGCAAGCCCATTTGATACTAATGACCGCCGTTGCTTGTCCAAGGTGCCTAGAATTAATAGGTTTCCATGGTAATGATTTCCGTCCACTTCTTTACGCTCATAAGAAAAAAGCCCTTGGTCGATAAACGCAGACAAAAATAATTTAACTTTTTCTAATTCAAGATTCGCTACACCAGCGGAGAATTGCAATTTACCGTTATCTTTTTTCTGATTAAGTGCCGTTTCTAATGCCGCATCACAGTCATTCCAATTTATAGAAAGTTCTTTGTATCCATCTTCTCGCACAATATCATCAAATTGAAATGCAAAAGAAAATTCTCCAAAAGTCCGCCAAAGACAAGAGCTATACAGACACCATCTTTTTCGTGGATGTGTAAAACCGCATTTTGATACAATCCACCTCAAGAAAAATGTAAAGAACGCTTGAAATAAAGGCTTTCGACAGGTCTAACGACTTGCCGGAAGCCTTTTCTTTTTGTGCTTTCAAAACGTCTCGCACTGCTACTATCTGAGTTTGAACCCTCTTGCGTCATTTGAACCACTTTCCCAAGGAAAAATTAAAAGGTTTGAAAATAGGAAAAGCACATTGCCATCGACGGTCAATGTGCTTCAGATGGAATCCATCAAATCCAGAAGGATTTGTTTCTGTCTATCAGTTAGAGTGCTCCATTTTGCAAAAAGTGTTTGCTGCTCTTATGTCAAAGGCGTTTCCCCATCACTGGCGAAAAACTGTGCCAGCGTGATACCAAATGCCTGACACACGGCCTCCAAGGTTGGCAACGTAGGGGCGTTATTTCTGTTGAACATATTTGTAACGGTGGAATGGGAAAGGTTAGCCTCCTTTGCCAGCCGGTAATCCGTCCATCCACGCTCTGCCATCAGTTCTCTGATTCGTTTCTGCGTATCCATAAAACACCTACCATTCTGCCTGTACTGTATCTATTCTAAGTCCCAAAATGGTGGTATAATAGTCACAATCGGTAGCCATAAAATTACCCAAAAGGGACTTATGCAGTAATAGCCTGGTAGCTATCAGGGAATGATATTCAGGATGTCAGGAGGCTAAACTATGGCAGAGCATATATTTGAACGGTTGGCTCATGAACGTGGCATTACAGTAGAGGAAATGCGGGCGATTATTTCCACTCGAATTGAGGAAGGGTGGAATGATCTTGACCCGGAAAAGCGGGCGCAGTGGAGAAAAATTCCTTGCAAGGGGGAATTACCGACACCAGATGAATGGCTGCGGTATGCGGTAGAGAGAATCAGGTATGATGGTCGAGATGAACTTATAAGAAAGTATTTGAATTGGTAAAATTACTGATCATGATTCAAAATTACTTCACAAACAATGACTTGCTTTCTTCGAGAAAACGAAATATAATTGTAGTGGAGGCGAAGCCGATGGATTATATGACATTGAAACAAGCAGGGGAAAAGTGGAATATTTCTCCCCGACAAATCAATTACTACTGCTCGGATGGACGCATTCCCGGAGCAGAGAAAATAGGACGGGTTTGGCTTATTCCCAAAGATGCAGAAAAGCCGAAAGACAAACGGAGGCGGGAAATAAAAGAATCTGCCCGCTGAGAGGAGTTGAAAGTTTTATGTACAACCCACAATTAGAAACTTTTCTGTGTGTGGTAGAGTGCGGCAGCTTTAACAAAGCCGCAGAGAAACTATATATTTCTCCACCGGCGGTGATCAAGCAGATTAACCTGCTGGAAGAAAATTTGGACCTGCAGCTTTTTGTGCGCACGCATCGTGGACTTCAGTTAACCGAGGCCGGAAAATCGTTGGCACAGGACGCAAAATATATCATCCAATATTGCAAAGACTCAGTGACGCGGGCAAAAAATGCCATGAAACAGAGCGAGGACATCATCCGCATCGGCACCTCCCCCATGACGCCGGCCCAGGTGCTGGTGGATTTGTGGCCAAAACTGCAGGAGGACTGCCCCGGTATCAAGTTCCAGCTGGTGCCTTTCTACAACACGCCCGAAAATGCCAGGGAGATCCTGGCCAACTTGGGACAGAACATTGATGTGGTGGCGGGCATTTTCGATGAAACCATGCTGAACCTACGCCGCTGTGCCGGACTGGAAATTTCCCGTGAGCCCATCTGTGTAGCTGTGTCCATACATCACCGCCTGGCGGCCAAAGACCGGCTGACGGTGCAGGATCTCTACGGAGAGAAATTTATGTTGATGCGTCGGGAATGGAGCCACTATGTGGATCTATTGCGGGACGATCTGTGGAAAAACCACTCGCAAATCCAAATTGTGGACTTCGACTTCTACGATGTAAACGCATTCAACCAGTGCGAAAACAACAACTGTATGCTGATGGCAGTACCTAAATGGCAGTATGTCCACCCGCTTTTGAAAATTCTCCCGGTGGATTGGAGCTACACCATCCCTTATGGCTTGCTCCACTCCCCATCACCATCCTCTGTGGTGAAACAGTTCCTGCGGGCGGTGCAAAAGGCGACAGAGCAAAACAAGTAATAACCTAAAGGTAAATAGTGCATAACGAATCGAGACTTCTGTTGAGGTCTCGTTTTTTTTATAATGAAATCAGAAAAGAAAGAGAGGAAGGTGACAAGATGAAGGCGCAGGGAGTTCTGGCTATTGCGGTTTGCCTACTGCTCTGTCTGACGGGATGTGCAGGCCGTGAACAGATAGAGACAACTTCTTCCGGGGAATCGCCTTCTGCCGGGAATGCCGGCCTTTTGGATCGTGCAGATTCCCAGCAGGAACCGGACAGCTTTGCGCCCGCGGATCAAATGGCAGAGCCGTTTACAACATCTACGCCTATTCAGGATGTAATGGATGATCCGGTTTTCGCAGGATATGGGCGGTTACTCTTCCCGGTGGATGACTGGTATATGAGCGGCAGTACCCTTGGAGATTTGCAGCTGACCTGGTACAACAACATCGACCCGGAGGAAACCGTGGAAATCGTCAATACCCTGTGGCAGAGGGCCAATGCCGGGGAAACGGTGTTTTACGACATTTACACCAACGAAGAAAAAGCCGCCGATCCGGAAAAGGAGGACACGGGGCTGTTCTTCTTCAAAGGTAAACCAGGGGCAAGATTTGCCGTATGCAATGCCGGCGGAGGGTTTGCCTATGTGGGGGCCATGCAGGACAGCTTTCCCCATGCGTTGGAACTATCCAAACGAGGCTACAACGCCTTCGCTTTGATTTACCGCCCCGGAGCTCAAACAGCCTGTGAGGATCTGGCCCGAGCCATCAGCTTTATTTTTGAGCACGCGGAGGAACTGGAAGTGGACACGGACTGCTACTCCCTGTGGGGAGGCTCGGCAGGGGCACGGATGGCGGCCTGGCTTGGTTCCTACGGTCCGGCGGCTTTTGGCGGGGACGAATTGCCCAGACCAGGGGCTGTTATCATGCAGTACACCGGGCATAGTGACTACACGGAAAATGACCCTCCCACCTTCGCCTGTGTAGGGGAAAGGGATGGCATTGCAAACTGGCGCACCATGCAGCGGCGTATAGAAGCGCTGGACGCCTTGGGGATTCCAACCGAATTTCACCACTATCCCGGCCTGCCCCACGGATTTGGGTTGGGCACCGGTACGGTGGCGGAGGGATGGCTGGATGAAGCGGCCCAATTTTGGGAAGCGCAAATGTGAGCATCCCGTTGACAGAACATAAAGCATCATACAGAAAGGAAGCATCATTATGAACAACTTTATTTTTCAAAACGCTACGAAGGTTTACTTTGGCAAGGGCTGCGTGAAAGAATATCTGGCCTGCCTGACGAAAAATGCCAATACCATTTTGCTCGCTTATGGCGGCGGTAGCATCAAGAAAACCGGCGTCTATGATGAGATCACCGGCATTCTGAAGGAGGCCGGCAAAAACATTGTAGAGTTTTCCGGCATCATGTCCAACCCCACCTATGCTAAGGTACAGGAGGGTGCAAAACTGGCAAGGGAAAGTGGGGCTGATATGATTCTGGCCGTGGGCGGCGGCAGCGTTATGGATTGCTGCAAGGCCGTCTCTTTGGCAGCCCGGTATGACGGGGACATTTGGGACGATTTCTGGGCACGCCCCGGCGTCATCGACTTTGAGCCGCTGCCCCTGGGCGTGGTGGTTACGGTGGCCGGCACCGGAAGCGAGTGCAACGGCGGCGCGGTGATCACCAATGAGGAAAAGAAAGTCAAGACCGGACGGGACTATCCGGCCCTCAATCCCCGCTTTGCCCTGATGGACCCTACTTATACATTCTCTGTACCGAAAAAGCAGATGGCCTCCGGCAGCTTCGACATCCTGAGCCATATCATGGAGACCTATTTCAGTGAGCCCAACGAGGACAATGTTTCCGACGACATTATGGAGGCACTGATGAAAAGTGTCATCCGCAACCTGCGCGCTGCCATGAAAAACCCGGAGGATTACACGGCCCGCTCCAACCTGATGTGGGACGCTACCATGGCGGAAAACCGGCTCATCAAGATGGGCAAAAAGTGTGACTTTGAGTGCCACAACATGGAGCACCAGCTGGGCGCTTATACCAACTGCAACCATGGCTGCGGCCTGGCGGTACTCCACCCGGTCTACTACCGCCATATTTACAAGGAAGGGCTGCCCAAGTTTGTCCGGTTCTCCGAAAATGTATGGGGTATAGCCCGTGACGGGAAAACGGACGAGGAGCTGGCTCTGGCCGGTATTGACGCTCTGGCCGCCTTTATCAAAGAACTTGGCCTGCCAACCACGCTGAAAGAGCTGGGCGCAGACAAGGCGCTGCTGAAAGAAATCGCCGACTCCTGCGGTATCTCTCATGGCAGCTATAAACCCATGACCCATGAGGAAATTCTGGCAATCTTCCAGGAATGCTATGAATAAAATATTTAGAACTAAGAAAGGAACGATCGACATGAAAAAATTAGCAGCCATTTTTTTGAGCCTGGCGATGGTTTTGAGTCTGGCCGCCTGTGGCAACAGTTCATCCAATGAAACCAGCGCCCCGGAAACATCCGACTCCGCCGTTTCCAGCGAAACGCAGGAACCCAGCGCAGCGCCGGAATCCGCAGAACCCGCAGAGTCCACAGAAGAACCTTCTTCTCAGCCGGAAACGGAAGGCGAGGAAGGAGGAACTCTGGTCGTCTACTATTCAGCTACCGGAAACACGGAGCAGGTGGCGAACTATATTGCGGACATCACCGGCGGCGATTTGTTTGAGCTGGAACCGGTAGAGCCTTACACCAGCGATGATCTGGATTGGACGGATGACAACAGCCGCGTTTCTCAGGAATACTATGATGAAAGCCTGCGGGATGTAGAGCTGGTAGCGGATACGGTGGAAAATTGGGACAGCTATGACACGGTATTCATTGGTTATCCGATCTGGTGGGGCATTGCAGCATGGCCGACGGATGGTTTTGTAGAAGCTAATGATTTTACCGGCAAGACTGTGATCCCCTTCTGTACCTCCTCCAGTTCCGGCCTGGGTGAAAGTGGTGAACTGCTGGCAGAACTGGCAGGCACCGGTGACTGGCAGGAAGGGATGCGTTTCCGTTCCAGCGCCAGTGAGGCAGATGTACAGGAGTGGATTGACAGCCTTAGTCTGTCCTAACTAATAAGCCAGAGCGGTTTATCCCGCCTGTTTACCATACCGGCAGGCTCCGACCTTTTTTGGGCGGGGTCTGCCTATTTCTTTTGAAAGGAAGCGATGGACACAATGGAAGAAGATGCGGAAAAATATTTGTTCGAAAAAATGCCGGTGCCAAAAGCGGTGGCGACCCTGGCGATCCCCACCATCATCAGCCAGGTGGTGACTATGATTTACAACCTGGCAGATACCTTTTTTGTGGGACAGCTGGGCGACCCGCTGATGGTGGCCGCCGTTTCCCTGGTATCGCCCTGGTTCAATCTGCTCACGGCGCTGGGGAACCTGTTCGGCCTGGGCGGCAGCAGCTTGATTTCCCGGATGATGGGGGCGCAAAACCACAAGGACATAAAATATGTGTCCGTATTCAGCATTTGGGGAGGAGCGGCGGTGACGCTTCTCTTTTCCCTGGGCACCTGGTTCGCGCGCGTACCTCTGCTTAATTTTCTGGGAGCCAGCCCGGATACCTATGGCTATGCAGAAGAATATCTTTTCTGGGTGGTGGTATTGGGCGGCGTGCCAACCATGGTGAGCCTGGCGCTGGGCCATCTGCTTCGGAGTGAGGGCCATGCGAAACAGGCCAGTGCCGGCATGATGTTCGGCGGTATCCTCAATGTGGTACTGGACCCTGTTTTCATTTTTATATTTCATTTGAATGTGGCTGGAGCCGCTATGGCCACAGCGCTGTCCAATGCCGTTTCCGTGGTGTTCTTTGTCATCCAGTACATATGGTTGAAGGACAAAACGGCGGCTTCCCTGAATCCCCGGTATTTTACCTTCCGCTTTGTGCGTCCCATCTTCTCGGTTGGCCTGGCATCTGCTTTGGCTACCGCATTGGGAAACGCCTCCAATATGGTAATGGTCCATCTGGCCTCTGGCTACGGCGACATCCCCGTGGCGGCCTACGGCATGGTGAAACGCATCGACCAGTTCCCGCTGAACGTCTCCATGGGGCTGTGCCAGGGGTTTATGCCGCTGGTAGGCTATAACTTCGCCGCGAAAAATTATAGTCGGATGCGCAAGGTTTCCACCTTTTCATGGAAAGTGGCGCTGGTGATGTCTGCCTGCTTTATTGCCTGCTTTGCCGCCTTTGCGCCGCAGATTCTGCATCTGTTTATCCCGGAAACACAGACCAGCACCCTGGGGGCGTCTTTTCTACGCATTGCCTGCCTTGCCGTGCCCCTGACCAGCGTAAACTTCCTGATCAGCTACACACTACAGGCCATGGGGAAAGGGGCACAGTCCGCCATCCTTACCTCATGCCGCCAGGGATTGCTGAACATTCCCTTGCTGATTGCGATGAACCTGCTCTTTGGATTGTATGGGATGATTTGGACCCAGCTGGTGGTGGAGATTATCATGCTGCCGGTATCACTGGGGATGTATTTCCACACCTTCCGGGGGTTGAAACCGGACGCAGGTTAAAACCTTTGGGTTTCTACTGCATAACAAATGGAGACTTCTGCTTTTCTATGGGCAGGATTACAATAAAGATAAAGGAAAGAAGGGATTTAAATGCAATCACGCATTTTAGGAAAAGATTTGACCGTTTCTGCGGTGGGCCTTGGGTGCATGGGATTTTCCCACGCCTACGGCGCTCCCACAGCGGCAAGGTGCCGATCCCCCTCGTTCCCGATTCCAGGCCGGAGACGATCCGCCGGTCGGTGGAAGGATCCCTCCGGCGGCTGGGAATGGACCATATCGACCTCTATTTCCAGCATCGCATCGACCCGGCGGTGGAGCCGGAGGAAGTGGCCGGGGTGATGGCGGATTTAATCAAAGAGGGCAAGATCACCCACTGGGGCATCTCGGAGGCAAATGAGGAATACCTGCGCCGCGCCCACGCGGTTTGCCCGGTGACGGCGGTGGAAAACCGCTACTCCATGATGGCCCGGCACTATGAGGGCCTGTTCCCGGTTTTGGAGGAACTGGGCGTGGGGCTGGTGGCCTTTTCTCCCATGGCCAACGGTTTTCTCACCGGCCAGTACGGCAAGGGCCAGCACTTTGACCCCGCCACCGACTACCGCGCCGCCATGCCGCAGTTTACCGATGAAGCGGTGGATCAGAACGCAGCCCTTTTGAAGCTGCTAAACGATATGGCGGCGGAGAAGCACGCTACCCCGGCCCAGATCAGCTTGGCCTGGATGCTCTGCAAACGCCCGTGGATCGTGCCCATCCCCGGCACCCGGAAGGAAACGCGCATGAAGGAAAATGCGGGCGCTGCCGATGTGGCCTTGTCACCCGGCGAAGTAAAGGCGCTGGACGATGCGTTGGACACCATGGAAATGTCCGCCGTGTTTGGAGGGACAAGCCTTCCAAAAAGGTGAAAGGATGAAATTCGATGAGCAATCTACTAAAAATAATGGGATTACTCCTTGCCGCAGTCATGCTGTTATCCGGCTGCTCTGCGGATCAGGACAACACTCTCGCCGTTTCTACGCAGGGAGGGGAAGAATCCATACAGGAAGAAACCGCACAATCTGCTTTACCAGAGCAGGCAGAAACTCCGGGAACCACTGTTTCATCGTTACAGGAGGAGTCAGAGGTGCGGGAAGGCACATCCGACGATACCTTATCAACACCAGAAGATTTTCCTGCAGATTATAACTATGGCAGCGGCTTGGCAAGTGATTGGAGCATCCAGGCGTCTGCCCGCCTGCCGGAGCCGGAGGGCAACGCCACTGTTTTGAATACCACCCCCGATTTGGCGGGGATACAGGCTCTCTACTTGTGGGAAGAAGGAAATGCCCCGGCACAGACGGAGGTTACGCGGGATGGATATGACCCAGCGGGTTTCCGCCCCTATGTCACTGCTATCCCGGTGCGGGAGGGGACGGATGTAAAAGGTGCGGTAGTTCTGCTGGCAGGCGGGGCATTCCAGGCCAGAGCAAACTACACCGACACCCTGCCTACTGCCGCCATCTACGAGAGCTGGGATTCCAGACCTTTATCGTGGATTATCGTCTGCGCCCCTATACCCAGCAGGAAGGCGCGATGGATGTAGCGCGGGCGGTACGCTTCATCCGGAAGAATGCGGATGCTTATGGCATCGACCCGGATGACATCGCTGTGATGGGGTATTCCGCCGGTGGCATCCAGGCCGGGGAGTTTTTCTTAAACTTTGATGAGGATGTTCTACCGACTGCCTTAGACCCCGAATATGTTCCCGATGAACTGGACGAAGTGTCTGCCCATGCTTCCGCCGCAGGGATGATCTATTCCTTCTACGGCAGGCTGAGTGTGGCCTCTATGGACGCAGACGAGCTGCGTTCCGGAAACTTGCCGCCCACCTTTTACTGCTATGGCACGGAGGACCCTTTCTACCGCCAGTTCGAGGCGCAGTATGACCTGATGCAGGATGTGGGAGTCCTTACCAAACGGATCGTCCTGCAGGATTGGCCCCATGGCTTCGGCGGGGACGGCGGCTGGGTGGAAGATTACGCCCAGTGGCTGGAGCAAGTTTTTGCGCAAAATGAATGATAGAAAAGAGGGATTACCATGAAAGAAGAACTTTTGAAGGTTTCAGAAGAATTTTGGGATGCCATGGAACACGCTGACGAGGCCGGGATGCGTGCCTGTGCGGATCCTGAATGCAATTTTGTCCATATCGGCATCACCTGCAAATTGGACAAGGAGATCGGCTTTTACACCAGCGGGGCCTTCCAGCCCACGGACATTACCTTCCACGGCAAAACGGCAGAAGTATTCGGCAGCACCGGCGTAGTACTTACCGACTGTGATTACAGCTTATTGCTGGACGGTAAGGAAACGACCCATCATTTTATGGTGACGGAAGTCTATGCCCAGGGAGAAACCGGTTGGAAGCTGGTCACATTCTCTTTTACGGCACTGGTGTATTGAATGGTTGTCTACACACAAATCAGTAATTCGTTTTAAGGAGGTTCAATTTATGGAATACGCAACTTTGAACAACGGAGTAAAAATGTCTATGGCCGGTATCGGCACCTTTATGCTCAGCCCGGATGAGGCGGAAGCATCTGTGCTCTCTGCCCTTCAGGGCGGCTACCGGCTGATCGACACCGCCAACGCCTATGTAAATGAGAAGGCGGTCGGCAGAGCGATGAAGAAATCCGGTGTTCCCCGGGAGGAGATTTTCCTGGAAACCAAGCTGTGGCCGAGCTTTTATGAGCAGCCGGACGCGGTGGAAAAGACGCTCCAGCGCCTGGACACCGACTATATTGACCTCTTGCTGATCCACCAGCCCGCGGGCAATTATGTGGCCGGCTACCGGCAGATGGAGAAAGCCTACAAGGAGGGCAAGGTGAAGGCCATTGGCCTGTCCAACTTCAACGAAAAGCAGATTCAGGAGATCTTGGACATCTGCGAAGTAAAACCCGCAGTTCTTCAGACAGAAGTGCATCCCTATTCTCAGGAAAAGGAACTGAAGGAATTTCTGAATCAAGAAGGCATCGTTATCCAGGCGTGGTATCCCCTGGGACACGGCGACAAGGCGCTGCGGGAGGAGCCGCTGTTCACGAAGCTGGCAGAGAAATACGGCAAGAGCAATTCCCAGATCATCCTGCGCTGGCACATCCAGAGCGGCAACATTGTGATCCCCGGTTCTAAGAACCCGGCTCACATTAAGGACAACCTGAATCTGTTCGATTTTTCCCTCACTGATGAGGAGATGACACAGATCGCCGCGATGGACAGGCAAAAACGCTACTACACCAGCACCCCTGCCATGCTGAAAGCCTATGCGGAAATGGTGCCGGATGTGGACGGGCAGAAATAAGGAGGAATTTTCCATGCGTAAGAATTTCGGAGTCAAGTCCTGGTTTTATCCTCTGCCGGTGCTCATCATCGGCACTTATAACGAAGACGGCACACCCAATGCTATGAATGCGGCCTGGGGCGGGCTGTATGATGCGGACAAGGTTGTGGTTTGCCTCAGTGCCGGCCATAAAACCACGAAGAACATCAAGGCAACGGGTGCGTTCACCGTGGCCTTTGCGGATGCTGCCCATGTGATTCCGGCGGACTATGTGGGGATGGCCTCTGGCAACAACGAACCAAAGAAAATGGAAAAGGCCGGTTTCCACACGACCAAAAGCGCCTTTGTGGACGCCCCTGTGATCGACGAGTTGCCGGTAGCGCTGGAGTGCAAATTCCTGAAGGTAAATGAGGATGGCAATATCATCGGCCAGATCGTCAATGTGAGCATTGATGAAAGCGTACTGGACAGCGATGGGAAACTGGATATGAGCAAATTTCAGCCGATTTCTTTTGAACCCGCCAACAACGGGTATCATGTGCTGGGCGAACGCATGGGCAACGCATTCCGTGATGGCGGCAAATTGAAATAAGGGGGCAGCTGGTATGAATGAAGAATTTCACAATCTGTTTCCACAGGGTGGCCCTAACACAGTGGCCGGGCAATATTTCAGCGGGGCCAGTTACCTGTGCCCTCTGAGTAACATGGGCGTGTCCGTTTCCAACGTGACTTTTGAGCCTGGTTGCCGGAACAATTGGCATATCCACCATGACGGCGGCCAGATTCTTCTGTGTACGGCAGGGCGCGGCTACTACCAGGAGTGGGGCAAGCCCGCCCAGGAACTGCGTCCCGGCGATGTCATCAACATCCCACCGGAAGTCAAGCACTGGCATGGTGCGGCACCGGACAGCTGGTTTGCCCATGTGGCGATTTCCGTCCCCGGTTCCCATGCCGAGTGGCTGGAACCGGTGGACGCAGAGGAACACGCAAAGCTAAAATAAATGGAAAGGATGGTTTTTTATGGATAAAGTAACGGCAGGCAGAGATGCAATGAGCAAATTTGCCCCCAAATTTGCGGAGCTCAACGATGACGTCCTCTTTGGAGAAGTCTGGTCACGGGAAGATCAGCTCTCGCCCCGTGACCGCAGCCTGATCACCGTCTCCGCTCTGATGGCCAGCGGGATTTTGGATACCTCCCTGCTCCACCACATCCAGCGGGCGAAGGCAAACAGCGTCACCGCCACCGAGATGAGCGAGGCGCTGACGCAGCTGGCGTTCTATGCAGGGTGGCCCAAGGCTTGGGCGGCACTGCGGATGGCGAAAGATGTCTATGGGGAAGCGTAAGATGGAGCGGCCTTTTGTGGTGTGCCACATGCTGGCTTCCTTGGACGGCAAAATCGACGGGGCATTTTTTGGCGCGCCGCAAACTGCCCCCGCCCTTCAGGTATACGGTGAACTGCGCGGGTTTTACAGCTGCCAGGCCACCCTGTACGGCACCACCACCATGCTGGGCGACTATGCCGACGGGAAGGTATCGCCGCTTTCCGCAAACGGAAAAGGGCTGCCCAAAGAGGACTGGGTGAACCCGGCGGGCAAGGAGATGGGCCGTTTCATCATCGCGGTGGACCCTGCGGGGGAACTGGCTTATTCCGGCCCCACCCTCGAAAAGAAAGGTCGCCCCGCCGCCCATGTGATCGAGGCGTTGACGCAGCAGGCGTCCCCGGCCTACCTTGCCTATTTGCAGGAGCGGGGCGTGTCCTATCTGTTCGCCGGCAAAGAACGGCTGGACTGCGACCTGCTCCTCCAAAAGCTGTACCGGCTGTTTGGCATTGACAAGCTGATGCTGGCGGGCGGTGGGATCGTCAACGGGTCGTTTCTGGCTGCGGGCCTGGTGGACGAGTTCAGCCTGGTGGTCGCGCCGGTGGCCGACGGCGGCAGCGGCGTGGCCTCCTTTGCCCAGGCGGACTTTCTGCCCCACTGGCCCCCGGCGGCCTTTCATCTGAAAAGCGCGCAAACCCCACAGCCGGATGTGCTGTGGCTGCGCTATACCCGCCCATAAGGATAACTGCTTTTCCATATCTATTTCATCCCCAAAAAAAGGAGGTAAAAATATGCGTCAAAAAGGCACTCGCATGATTTCGGCATTCCTTTTATGCCTGGCTCTAACCTTAAGCGGCTGCAGTACACAGCCCCCTGCGGAATCTGACAGCACGCCCCCATCTTCCAGCGCGGACTCTTCAGCGGCAGAGGAAAATCAGGTCGCGGCATCCCCGGAGGAAGGCGTGGAAATCGCCACAAATGGCGGGGAGATTATTGCCATTTCCGCTCTGGAGCATCAGGATGAAACGGCAGAATCCGTCGTTTACTATACATCTCAAATTACACCGGAGGCGATGGTCGCGATTTATCAGGCATTGGGGGACGGCCTCTCCGGCGAAAACATAGCCGTGAAACTGTCTACGGGCGAACCGCCGGCCAGCAATTACCTGGACCCGGCTCTCATCGCCGACCTGGTCAGTCTGGTGGACGGAACGATTGTGGAGAACAATACTGCTTACGGAGGTCAGAGATCGTCCACCGCTATGCACTATCAGGTGGCAGAAGACCATGGTTTTACAGAGATTGCGGACTTTGTTGTGCTGGACGAGGATGGCTCTATGACCCTTCCGGTGGAAGGCGGGACGCAGCTCACGGAAAATCTGGTAGGGGCCCATTTCCCGGAATATGACGGGTATTTGGTGCTTTCCCATTTCAAAGGGCATACCATGGCCGGTATGGGCGGAGCCATCAAAAATATCTCTATCGGGATGGCGTCGCAGGAAGGAAAGTGCCTGATCCATACCGCCGGGGAAAGCCATACCAGTCCCTGGGGCGGTGAGCAGGACCCGTTCCTTGAGTCTATGGCAGAAGCTGGAAAATCGGTCATGGACGCTCTGGATGGGAATATGCTGTTTGTCAGCGTAATGAACCATCTTTCGGTAGATTGTGACTGCGATGGGAACCCTGCCGAGCCTGATATGCACGACATTGGGATTTTGGCGTCTGCCGACCCTGTAGCGCTGGATCAGGCATGCGTGGATCTGGTTTACGCTTCTCAGGACGACACCGCTTCCCTGATTGAGCGGATGGAATCCCGCAATGCCTACCATGTTCTGGAGCATGGAGAAGGCATCGGCCTGGGCAGCCGTACCTACCGCCTGGTGAGTATCGATGAGTGAGGTGTGGGAGGTCCTGCACCGGGAATTTGTGTACCTTTGGTATTACTTTGACATCCAGTTGAGACAGATATTCGGCTATTGGGTGCTGGGTATGGTCATCGGTTCTGCCATATCCGTTTTTGCCAAAGATAAACTTCACCGGCTGTTTGGATCTCTTTCCGGGATGCGTTTAGGGGCATTGGGAGTGATCCCGGCAAGCCTTCTGGGTATTGCTTCACCCCTTTGTATGTACGGCACGATTCCTATTGCGGCTTCGTTTTCCCGCGGCGGGATGCGCCATGACTGGCTGTCGGCGTTTATGATGTCCTCTATCCTGCTCAATCCGCAACTGATTCTATACAGCGGCGCACTGGGCGGACAGATGCTCGCCATTCGGATTATTTCGTGCTGTCTGTGCGGAATGGCCGCAGGGTGGCTGGTAGGTATTTTTTATAAGGACCGCCCGTTCTTTGACTTCACGGGATTTGACGACCCCACGAACCATGACACCGATCCTAACATTGTACTTCGCTTTCTCAAAAACCTGGGCAGAAACATCAAAGCTACCGGGCCGATGTTTTTATTGGGAGTGATCCTTTCAGCGCTGTTCCAGCGCTATGTTCCCTCAGAATGGGTGGCGGAGCTGTTCGGGGAAAATGAAGGATTCGGTGTGCTTTTAGCCGCCACCATTGGCGTACCGCTCTACGCCTGCGGCGGGGGGACGATCCCTCTCTTACAGGCATGGTTATTAGACGGGATGAGTTCAGGCAGCGCCGCCGCCTTTATGCTGACAGGGCCGTCTACCAAAATTACCAATCTAGGGGCCTTAAAGACAGTTTTAGGGTTCCGGCGGTTTTTACTTTACCTGCTTTTTGTGATGGGTTTTTCTCTCATAACAGGGTTGCTGGTGGATTTTATATTTTAGGATATACATTACTCAAACAAAGGCATCTGCTGTGCAGGTGCCTTGTTTTGTGCTTTTAGTAGAAAGCTAAAGGTTAATACTTCATAACGAATCGAGACTTCTGTAACCTCGCCGGAACCTTTACAATAGAATCAGAAACAAGGAAGTTTCTCTTGGCAGAGTCCAGAGAGGTGCTACGAATCTACGGAAAGGAAGTCATAGATGATGGAATATGTAACATTGAATAACGGAGTCAAGATGCCGAAGCTGGGGTACGGTGTTTTCCAGGTTTCAAAGGAAGAATGTGAACGCTGTGTATTGGATGCCCTTTCGGTGGGGTACCGCTCCATCGATACGGCACAGTCCTATGGAAATGAGGAGGCAGTGGGCAGTGCCGTTCAGAAATCCGGTGTGCCCCGCGAGGAACTGTTCCTCATCAGTAAAATCTGGATGTCCAACGCCAGTTATGAAAAAGCGAAAGCCTCTATCGACAAGTCCCTGCAAAGGATGAAAACGGATTATCTGGACCTGATGCTGATTCATCAGCCCTTTGGGGACTACTACGGCGCTTACCGGGCGATGGAGGAAGCCTACAAGGCAGGAAAGCTCCGGGCCATCGGGGTGTCCAACTTCTACCCGGACCGACTCATTGACCTTTGCCAGTTTGCCGAAACTAAACCGATGGTAAACCAGGTAGAAACCCATGTGTTCCAGCAGCAGAAAACTGCTCATGAATATATGAAAAAATATGGCGTACAGCATGAAGCATGGGGGCCCTTTGCAGAAGGAAAAAAGAGCTGCTTTACCAACCCCGTGCTGGTGGAGATCGGCCAGAATCACGGCAAAACAGCCGCCCAGACCGCCCTGCGGTTTCTCATCCAGTCCGATGTGGTGGTGATTCCCAAATCCACCCACAAGGAGAGGATGGAGCAGAACCTGGGTGTGTTCGATTTTACCCTGAGCGATGCTGAAATGGATGCCATCCGCGCATTGGATGAGGGCAAGAGCCTGTTCTTCGACCATTACGACCCTGCCACGGTGGAGATGCTGACCAATATGGGCAAGGCCAGGATTGTGTAAGGGGTGTGAATCCATGCAAAGGAGAAAAAAATACGCCTCTGGTATCCTTTTATTATGCTGTACTCTGATTCTGTCCTTCTTTTCTGGCTGTGCCGCTTCTTCCGATGCGGAACCAGAGCCGGAAGAGCCTGCATCATCTGTCTCTTCTGGGGAGATGGAAACGGAGCCTGATACGGGAAACGCAATGCCTTCCACAGAGGAGGAAAAAACCCATGGAGACAGGAATCATTTCGGAGCAGATTTTAGAGGGAGAAACAGGGACGATTCATTACAGCTATTATCTGCCAGAAAACTACGATCCACAAAAGGAATATCCACTGATGATGACAATGCCCGGCTATGACAGGATGTGGTTTGGAGAGGATTCCTCCGGTTCCAATCTGAGCTGGGACGGCTTTTTATGTTGGACAGAACTCCCGGAGGAGATGATTGTTGTCTCCGCTCAGCTCACCGACTGGCATGAAACATCGGCCCGGCAGGCCATTGAGCTGACAGAATACTTTATCGACCATTTCTCTGTGGACCAAAACCGGGTATATGCGGCAGGTTACTCCGCCGGCGGGGAGACCATGTCCCAGGCAGTGTCCATGCGCCCGGATCTTTATGCAGCCTATCTGCACGGGGCATCCCAGTGGGATGGGGACTATGCGCCCATCGCGGAAAACGGCGTGGCCGTGTATATCTTTATGGCGGAGCATGATGAGTATTACGGTTCCGAACGGGCATGGGACGCATACAACAGCCTCCGTGATGCCTATATCGAGGCCGGATGGAGCGAAGAACAGATCAGCGAAGTTTTACAAATCCAGACGCCGGATGACGAATGGTTTGCCCAGCGCGGCATTACCGGAAACTACCATGGAGGCGGCAACGCGGTGTTTGGAGAAGAAGATGTTCTGAACTGGGTTTTGTCTCATTCTAAGGAGAGTGATATTTCTTGAAGGTATTGCTGGTAAACGGCAGCCCGCATAGGGAAGGCTGCACATATACGGTGCTTTGTACGGTGTCGGAGGCGCTGAATCAAAATGGAATTGACACGGATATTTTCTGGATTGGGAATAAACCACTTTCCGGGTGCATCGCCTGCCACAAGTGCAAGGATCTCAACCGCTGCGTATTTCAGGACACCGTGAACGAATTTCTGTCACTGGCAGAGGACTATGACGGTTTTGTATTCGGAACACCAGTCCATTGGGCCGGAGCCACCGGCGCAATCACTTCCTTCTTGGACCGTGTTTTTTATGCGGACCTGAACGGGGGCGGCGGGCGCTTCTATTTGAAGCCTGCGGCCGCAATCCTGCCAGCCCGGCGGGCCGGAACGACAGCCACCTGGGATCAGGTCAACAAATATTTTGGTCTGATGCAGATGCCTATTATTATCTCCCGCTATTGGAATATGGTGCATGGTACAACGCCGGAGGAGGTGCTGCAGGATCGGGAAGGGATTTACAACCTGCGGACCCTTGGACACAATATGGCTTATTTTCTGAAATGTAAGGAGGTCGGCAGCAAGCTGGTGCCGCTGCCCCCGCTGGAAACGCCGGAACGAACCAATTTCATCCGATAGAACAAAATTGGAGAACAGGAGGCCACACCAATGAAGCCTAAAATGATTGGAAAAATCACAGTGGATCTTGGCATGACCATCCTTCTGATGCTGCTTATGGCCTTTGAACTGATCGGCAGAACGGCCCATGAGTGGATCGGGGCCGGGATGTTCGTGCTGTTTATCCTTCACCACATCCTAAATAGAAAATGGACGGGTAATCTGCTCCATGGACGGTATACTCCCTATCGCATCTTACAGACGGTGAGCGCTGGTCTGGTTTTCCTTGCGATGATAGGGCTTATGGTTAGCGCAGTGTTGATCTCTCGTGAGGTGTTCACATTTCTGCCGATCCGCAGCGGTCGCAGCTTGGGCAGGATGCTTCACATGATTTGCTCCTATTGGGGATTTCTCCTGTTCTCCTTTCATCTGGGCATTCATTGGAATATGATTATGGGAATGGCAAGACAGTTGCGCAGGAAGCCATCAAAACTGAGAGCACATCTTAGCCCCGTGTGGCGGGGGTTCTGATTGCAGCCTATGGCGTGTATGCACTGATTCATCGGGATATTCCAGTTTACCTGTTTTTGCAGACGCCATTTGTGTTTTTTAATTCTGATGAGCCAATTATTTTTTTCTATGGCGATTATATTGCCATCATGGGATTAATGATCTGGATAGGATATTATTTTTCTAAATTGTTAATGCAGCTCATAAAAAGAAGATGTGATAGGTAATCACACACATATAGAAGCACAAGGAAAATCCTTGTCATTCAGGTCAATCTGCCTTGTGCGGATTGGCCTTTTCTGTACTTTGAGAGAAAATAAAAAACTCAAAAAATTTTTCAAAAACTTTCCGGTTTGCACCCTTGAGATGTGTTCTGGTTATGCGAGGAGGCGAAAAAGAACCAGCTCAAATCTGCAGGAAGGAGGGATGCGGCATGAAGTCTCCCTCTGACTATGAAAAGCGGATCGTCGCCATGGTGGATTCCTTTACCAAGACGGTGGCCCGGAATTTCAGCAGAAATCTCAAGCGGGCAAAAGGTAACTTGGAGTAACTGCATCGGTGCTTTTGAGGTGCCGGATCGCCGGAAGATCCCCGAGCGGGATATTCTTTTGGAAACGAGAAAGGGCGTGTTGCAAAACACCCCAACAAAAAAAGACGAGGTAAGGAACCGCAAA
>OGXI01001602.1_pt1 | contig 18572 bp, 20 predicted proteins | sample 1576221 | NCBI WGS metagenome assembly OGXI01 (sample SAMEA3541523, study PRJEB24748) | human gut metagenome | biome: human gut; feature: human-associated habitat; material: faeces | place: China | collected 2012
CAGTGAGTCGCAGGTTGATAAAACCGGGACCGGCTATTTCACCCGATTCAATCAGACCCTGATGCAGAGGGTTGGTCATCAAAGAAGAAAGGATTGTCTGGGCAATCTCCCGTGGATTTTTTTTCAGGGGTTTCGACAACTGCATGGCAATATTGCAGGCAATGTCTCCATGAGAGGCATCTCGTGGTCTTTCCAGCGCAACGACTGGTTGTTTTTCGAGACTTTGTCCATCAATGATGGCATTGACGGCATCCTGTAATAAACCCGAGATGAGTTGTTTCTGTTGTGCAAGCATGGAAATGACGAAAATCTGTAATCAATAAAAGACGGCTTCGGCCTTATTTTGCCGAAAATAGAAATTATACTGTTTCGGCAAAATTAAAGGGGATTTGCGGGCCTTATTCCATAAAAAAACGCCTGGCAGACTTGTCAGGCGCTACAGGAAGGAGAGTAATGAATACGATTGTTTATCTTGGGCCCGGGCCACCTCTGTGACCGTAACCGCCACCCCTGTGGTAACCACGATTGAACAGGGACTCGTTGTCGAAGGTTTTCTGTTGTTCCGGAGTCAGTTTGTTATAGAACGTTTTGAGGGCCGCCAGTTGGTTGGCCATTTTGCCTTCACGTTCTTTCATGCGGTCCAGCATGGTTTGCATGCGTTGGGGTGCCGTCATTTTTTCAATGTCAGCGCGTGAGATGGGTTTCCATGAATTGTAATTGGCGTCGACGACAGCCAGATAATTCTTCCACGCCTTTTCCTGATCGGCATTCAATTTCAGCTGATCGTGCAGGGCCGTCTGGCGTTGCTGCCTGTAATGATGCCAGCGTTCCATATGGTAGCCACGGTTATCCTGATCAACGTAGCAGTTACCCGGACCGGGGCCGCCCATATTCATCGGACAGCCGTCATAGCCACTGTCTGCAGGAGCCGCGATGGCGGATGTACCAAGAATGGCCCCACTTAATCCGATTGCTGCGATTCCGGCAATCAGGCATTTGTTCAAGATTTTCATTCTTTTTCCTTTCGGATGAATTAAACGAATTGTGCACGTGAAGAAGTATACGTTGTCATGCTTTTATGCGTAAGGTTTTGAGCAAATGAATATGTAACAGTTTGTTTCGACTGATTTTGCTCAAATTAATGAAAGATGACGTGAGATAGCGGGAAGAAAGAGGAAGATGCCGGAGGTGCAAGAGGAAAAACAAAAACGGCAAACAGTTTGTTACTGTTTGCCGTTCGTTTGAACGTAAAGCGGGAATCAGGCTTCGTATTTATTGACGAGATGTCCGACGCCGTCGATAACAACTTCAACCGTGCTGCCCGGTTTCATGGAACCGACACCAACGGAAGTACCGCAGGAGATGATGTCACCTGGTTCAAGGGTCATGTCATGGGAGATCATGCTGACCAGTTTGAATGGGCGGAAAATCATGTCGGCAACAGGATAATTCTGGCGTTCCTGATCGTTCAGAATGGTTTTGATAACCAGTTTGTCCGGATCATCGATACCGGAAACAATGCCGGGGCCGAATGAACCGAAGGTGTCGAAGCCTTTTGCGCGGGTCCACTGTGCAAAGGTAGGATCTTTCTGGATCAGCTGGCCGGCAGTAACGTCATTGGAACAGGTATAGCCGAAGATATAGTCTTTGGCTTGTTCTTCGGAAACTTCCTTGCAGCGTTTGCCGATAACGATGCCAAGTTCGCCTTCGTAAACGACTTTGCCGTCGTAGGAATTCGGTTTCCTGACGATTTCGCCGTCAGCGATATAGGAAGTACTCGGTTTCAGGAGATAAAGAGGTTCTTCCGGAATGGCAACGCCCAGTTTGCTTGAAAGGGCGTAAAAGTTGTTCCACAACAGGATCATCTTGCTGGGTGAACAAGGCGTCATCAGTTTGACATCTGCACGCTTTACGGTTTCGCCGGTAGCTTTTGGATTGTCAAACATGTTACCACTGTAAACGCTGATGGTATCTCCTTCCAGTGTACCGAATTTGACTGCATCGCCTTGTTGGAAACGGACCCAAGTTTTCATCTTCTCTCCTTAAAAAACATTGCAGGAAGCTTTTTTGCAGCATCCTGAAAATGGTATTCCTTAAACAGGAACAACTTCGCCCGGTTATTTGCCAGACTATTGTTTTAAATTAACCAATGGTTTAGAAAAACCATCATAACCGAACTGCTTCAAAATTGGTATAAACAATGAACCAGTTTTTTATTTTTGCGACTGAAAGTGAATATATCTGCCAGTCCTGAAATCGCAAAAGAGCAACAGAAATAAAAAAGGCCGGAAGGATAATACCTTCCGGCCGGTTGATTTCATTACATGAAGGAAATCATGATATCGCCGAATTCAGAAGTCGATACCTGTTTGGCATCGTTCATCAGGCGGGCGAAATCGATGGTGACCTGTCTGGAAGAAATGGCTTTCTGCATAGAGTTAACGACCAGATCGGCGGCTTCTGTCCAGCCGATGTGACGCAGCATCATTTCTGCGGAAAGGATCAGCGAACCCGGATTGACGTTATTCTGCCCGGCCATCGTTGGCGCTGTACCGTGAGTCGCCTCGAAAATGGCGACGGAATCGGAAATGTTGGCACCCGGTGCGATACCGATACCGCCAACCTGTGCAGCCAGTGCGTCGGAAACGTAATCGCCGTTCAGATTCAGTGTTGCCAGAACGCTGAATTCGGCAGGGCGCAGCAGGATTTCCTGCAGGAATGCGTCAGCCAGCACGTCCTTGACGACAATTTCCTTGCCGGTTTTCGGATTTTTGAATGTGCACCATGGGCCTTTGCCGATGACTTCGGCGCCGAATTCACGTTTTGCCAGAGCATAACCCCAGTCACGGAAGCTGCCTTCCGTGAATTTCATGATGTTGCCCTTGTGAACAAGCGTGACGGATGGACGGTCATTGTCGATGGCGTATTGAATGGCCTTGCGAACCAGACGTTCCGTACCTTCACGGGAAACCGGCTTGATGCCGATGCCGGAAGTTTGCGGGAAACGGATCTGGCTGACGCCCATTTCCTTTGTCAGGAAATCGATGACTTTTTTGGCTTCCGGGGAGCCTTCAGCCCATTCGATGCCGGCGTAAATGTCTTCGGTATTTTCACGGAAAATGACCATATCGGTTTTTTCCGGTTCACGCAACGGTGAAGGGACTCCCTGAAAATAACGGACAGGACGCAGGCAGACATAAAGGTCAAGGCGCTGTCTCATCGCGACGTTCAGTGAGCGGATGCCGCCACCGATCGGGGTCGTCAACGGTCCCTTGATGGAAATGACGAAGTCTTTCATTGCTTCGAGGGTTTCGTCAGGAAGCCAGACGTTTTCACCATAAACTTTCAAGGATTTTTCGCCTGCATAAACTTCCATCCATTCGATCTTGCGCTTGCCACCGTAGGCTTTTTCAATGGCAGCGTCGATAACCTTGCGCATGACTGGCGTTACATCGATACCGATGCCATCGCCTTCGATGAAAGGAATGATTGGACGGTCGGGTACGTTCAGTGAAAAATCGGGATTGACCGTGATTTTGTCACCGGACTGGGGTACTTGAATATGTTGATACATCAGAAGCTCCGGAATAATCTTTTAAAACAATAAAGCAAAACCATTCATAAACACGGATCAGACAACAGCGCCGTCGGCGTTGCCTTTTTCCTTGACCGGCTTGACCAGATCTTCACGTTTGATGCCAAGCCAGATAGCGATGGCGGCAGCAACGAAAACGGAAGAATAAATGCCGAAACAGATACCGATGGTCAGTGCAATGGCAAAGTTGTGCAGGGTCGGGCCACCGAAAATCAGCATCGACAAAACCATGATCTGGGTACAGCCGTGGGTGATGACCGTTCTTGAAATCGTGCTGGTAATGGCGTGGTTCACGATTTCCTTGACGGACGCTTTGCGCATCTTGCGGAAGTTTTCGCGAATCCGGTCGAAAATAATGACCGATTCATTCACCGAATACCCCAGAATCGCCAGTACGGCCGCCAGAACCGAGAGCGAAAATTCCCACTGGAAGAATGCAAAGAACCCGAGAATGATCACGATATCGTGAAGGTTCGCGATAATCGCCGATATGGCGTATTTCCACTCGAACCGGAATGCCAGATAAATGATGATGCCGATGACCACCATTCCCAGTGCCATCAATCCGTTATGGGTCAGTTCATCCCCGACCTGCGGCCCGACGAATTCGACCCGTTGCAAATGGACATCAGGATTCTGCTGGGTCAGCGCAGCCATTACCCTGGCGCTTTGTTCTGCGGAGGTCACATCTTTCTGCAGGGGCAGGTTGATCATGACATCCTGTGCACGACCGAAATTCTGAACCTGAAAATCGTCACCGAATCCCAGTTCCCTGATCGTGCCACGAATGCCTTCCAGATCAGCGGCTTTCTGGTAATTGACTTCCATGACTGTACCGCCGGTAAACTCGACGGAAAGATGCAATCCCTTGTGCCACAGGAAAAAGACGGCAGCCAGAAAAGTGATCAGTGAAATGATATTGAATATCAGCGCATGGCGCATGAAGGGAATATCTTTTTTGATTCTAAAGAATTCCATAATCGGTCCTGTTAATTATCCGTATATAAATTAATTTTTTGTGTAATCCGACGGGGTATGGCCTCTCCATACCTGACCGATCGAAAGTGACGTGAGTTTCTTTCTTCGTCCATACCAGAGATTGGCGATGCCTCTGGAAACGAAGACGGCAGAGAAAAGCGACGTCAGAATACCGATGACGTGAACGACCGCGAAGCCGCGAATCGGTCCGGAACCGAATATCAATAGTGCCAGGCCGGCGATCAAAGTCGTCACGTTCGAATCGAGAATGGTTGCCCATGCATGTGCGAACCCGTTTGAAATAGCCGTTTGCGGGGAATGGTCCATCCGGAGTTCTTCACGGATACGTTCATTGATCAGGACGTTCGAGTCGATCGCCATACCGAGAGCCAGCGCAATAGCGGCAATACCCGGCAGTGTCAGCGTAATCTGCATGAGAGACAGAATGGCGATCAGCAGCAGAAGATTCACCGACAGGGCAATGACGCTGAAGAGACCGAAAACCATGTAGTACAGAATCATGAAGATGGAAACGACTGCAAACCCGTACAGGGTGGACAGGAAACCTTTCGTGATGTTTTCTGCGCCGAGTTGAGGTCCGATCGTCCGTTCCTCGATAATCTGCATCGGGGCGGCCAGTGAACCGGCGCGCAAGAGCAGGGCCAGATCGGTCGCCGCTTCAGGTGTGTTCATGCCGGTGATCTGGAATTTGGAACCCAGTTCGTCACGGATGGAGGCGACAGTCAGGACTTCGCCCTTGCCTTTTTCAAACAGGACGATGGCCATCAGCTTGCCGATTTTGCCGCGTGTTGCCTGACGCATCTTGCGACCGCCATCGCCGTTCAGGTCGATACTGACGGCTGGTTGCTGGTACTGGTCGAAGCTTGCGGAGGCATTGGAAATGTAATCGCCGGTAATGACCGGGTCTTTATACAGGACGACCGGTGCACCCTTGCCGAGGCGGAAGAGTTCAGAACCCAGCGGTACGGCAACGGATTCCTCGGTGCCGCGGGTAACCGATTCATCCACCATGCGGACTTCGAGTGTGGCGGTACGGCCGATAATGTCTTTGGCGCGCGAAACGTCCTGAACGCCCGGCAACTGGACAACGATACGGTCTGCCCCCTGTTGCTGGATGACCGGTTCGTTAACGCCGAGTTCGTTGACCCGTTTGGACAGGGTGGCGATATTCTGTTTGACACTGTTTTCCTTGACCTGTTTGACGGCTTCAGGGCTTAAGGAAAGGATCAGTTTGTTGCCGCCATCTTCACGCAGCGTGACATCGGACATCTGGCCCTTGAAGATTTTTTCAGCCTGCTGGCGAGTCTGGGCATCGGTAAACTGCATTTCGATCGTATCGCGGACACGGATCAGGCCGGAATAACGGATGTTCTTTTCACGCAAGAGATTGCGTGCTGAAGTCTGCATACCCGCGATTCTGGAATTCAAAGCCGCATCAACGTCAACCTGCATCAGGAAATGAACACCGCCACGAAGGTCAAGACCGAGATACATCGGCAAGGCATGCAGGCTCTGGAGCCATTGCGGCGTATTCGGCAAGAGATTGAAAGCGATACTGTAGGTCGGGTCAGCCGGATCGGCATTCAGTTTGCTTTCGAGCACTTCTTTTGCTCTGAACTGGACTTCGGTGTTGGTAAAACGGACCTTGATGGTCGAATGCATGCCGCTGTTGTCGAAGAAGATGCCGTCAGTCTCGATATTGTTGTCTTTCAATATGCTTTCGACCTGCCCCATCATGGGAGTATCGATTTTGACGGTCGACCGGACACTGCTGATCTGGACGGCAGGTGATTCACCGAAAAAGTTCGGAAGTGTGTAAATAATGCCGAAAACGATAGCTACGGCAATGACGAGGTATTTCCAGAGTGGGTAACGATTCATAATGATTCAGGGTTTGAAAATGCCGGTTCATTCTGAACTGGCAATCCAGTCGCAATATTCTGGGTCTGTTACAGCGTTTCGATGGTGCCGTTCGGGAGCATTGAAACAATGGATGCTCTCTGAATGAGGATTTCCGTGCCTTCTGCGATCTGCAATGTCAGAAAGTTGTCGGAAACTTTCGTGATTTTTCCGACGATCCCGCCGGAAGTCAACACTTCGTCGCCAACCGTCAAGGCACTGATCATTTCGCGCTGTTCTTTCTGTTTTTTCTGCTGGGGGCGAATCATCAGGAAGTACAGGACGGCAAACATCAGTACGAGTGGAAGAAAGCTTCCCATGCTATCGAAGCTGAAACCGGATGCAGCGGTTTGGGCGTATGCGTTGGTAATGAACATAACATCTCCAGTTTGGATTTTTGTTTAACACAGGATTCTAGCACTATGCGCTGTGTTTTCATGCATTTATGCGGTTTGCAGGAAAATATAACGTTTTTTTTGGCCAAATCCATTGAATATTGAAAGCGAAATGATGTCATTTCAATAAAACAGGGCAATGACAACCCGTCAATATTAAAGAGATCGCTTATATGCCTCTTTGTCGTTCCGCATGAAACTGTGCGGTAAATTCGTTGAACCGGTCGTTTTCAATGGCTTTACGCATGTCATTCATAAGCTGCAGGTAATAGTGAAGATTATGGATCGTACTGAGTTGCGCCCCGAGAATTTCGCCGACACGGTTCAAATGATGAATGTAGGCACGGGAAAAATGACGACAGGCGTAACACTGGCAGGTTTCATCCAGTGGTTTGCCGTCGTCCTTATATCGGGCGTTGCGGATTCGGATATCGCCAAAGCGTGTGAAAAGCCATCCGTTGCGGGCATTCCGGGTTGGCATGACGCAGTCGAACATGTCGATGCCATTGGCAACCCCGGCAACCAGATCTTCAGGAGTGCCGACGCCCATCAGATAATGAGGCATGTGGGCAGGCAGACGCGGCCCGATATGGGACAGGATACGGTTCATCTCGTCCTTTGGTTCACCCACGGAAAGACCGCCGATGGCAATGCCGTTGAATCCTATCTGTGACAAGCCGGCCAGAGATTCGTCACGCAAATCGGTGAACATACCGCCTTGTACGATGCCAAAGAGGGCATTTTTGTTTTCATTCCGGTCGAATTCGTCTTTTGAACGTTGTCCCCAGCGTAAAGACAGGCGCATCGATTGGGCAGCTTCGTCTTTGGTCGCCGGTCTGTCATTGATCAGATACGGTGTGCATTCGTCGAATTGCATGACGATGTCCGAATTCAGCACATGCTGGATCTGCATGGATATTTCGGGCGACAGAAAAAGCTTGCTGCCATTGATGGGGGACGCGAATTTGACGCCCTCTTCGCTGATTTTGCGCATCGCGCCGAGCGAAAATACCTGAAATCCACCTGAGTCGGTCAATATCGGTTTGTCCCAGCCGATGAAATCATGAAGGCCGCCAAACTGCCCGATGACGTCGAGTCCGGGACGAAGCCAGAGGTGGAAGGTATTGCCGAGGATGATTTGTGCCTCGATATCGTCCAGATTTTCCGGCGACATGGCCTTGACGGAACCATACGTTCCGACTGGCATGAAAATCGGGGTCTCAACGGTGCCGTGTGCCAGTTTCAAACGCCCTCTTCTGGCATTTGACGAGGTGTTGATAAGTTCAAAATCAAGCATGTGTCTGATTCCCGGTTGAAATGGTCAATAATCGGCTCAGCCGTTTTTATGGGAAATGCATTTCAGCAACATGGCGTCACCATAGCTGAAGAAACGGTATTTTTCGGCAATGGCATGCGCATACGCTTTTTTGATCAGGTTGTATCCTGCAAAAGCGGAAACCAGCATAAGCAGGGTCGATTTCGGCAAATGGAAATTCGTGATCAGGTGATCGACTGTCTGGAACTGATAACCCGGAGTGATGAAAAGCGACGTTTCGTTAATGCCGGCTTTCAGTTCACCAGTTTGAGAAGCGGATTCCAGCGCACGAAGGCTGGTCGTGCCGACGCCGACGACCTTGTGTTTGCCCTGCTGCGCGGTTTTGACGGCTTCGACGGTTTCTTCGGGAATGGTGTACCACTCGGTATGCATCTGGTGTTCTGACAGGTTTTCACTGCGGACGGGCTGGAACGTGCCTGCGCCGACATGAAGCGTCAGATAGGCGAAACTGATGCCTTTTTGCCGGAGTTTTTCCATCAATTCGTCATCGAAATGCAAGCCGGCAGTCGGTGCGGCGACCGCTCCCAATTCCCTGGCAAAAACGGTCTGATATCGTTTTTCATCGAATGAGTCGGCCGCCCTTTCAATATAGGGAGGCAAGGGAAGATGGCCGTGTTCCTCCAGTATCTTGAAGATATCGGAAGGAAATTGCAGGATAAAGAATTCTCCATCCCTACCCGTAACGGACACGTCGATTTCATCGTCGATACGGATGATGCTACCGGCTTTCGGGGATTTGGAAGCCCTGATTTTGGCCAATGCATTCCGGTTATCGAGAATACGTTCGATCAGGATTTCGATTTTACCGCCGGAAGCCTTGGAACCGAAAAAGCGGGCTTTCAAGACTTTGGTATTGTTGAAAACAAGCAGGTCGCCTTCGGACAGATGGTCGATCAGGTGGTAAAAACGGGAATCGGCGATCTTTTTTTCGTCAACAAGCAACAGGCGTGAAGCGCTGCGTTCAGGTAAAGGGAATTGGGCGATCAATTCCTCTGGTAAATCAAAATCGAAATCGGAAAGTGTATACATGCCAAAACAGGCCATTCTTTACTTCAATAGCCTAAATGAATAAAAAACAAATAGTTTTCAGGAAATCGACAGTATATCCGTGTTTAATGGCGAGAATAAGTGCGTCCGTATATTTCTGTCATTTGGGCAAGGAAATCGGAATACCAGCCTTCAACCTGATCCCACGAAAAACGCCAGCCCCACGCGCCGGTGCTGTTACCCGGAGTATTCATCCTTGCCTCTGAACCAAGGCCAAGGACATCCTGATAAGGCGTCAGTGAAAACGCCGCTGTTGACGACCATGCCGAACGGATCAGGTCCCATTGGATCCACTCGCCGTTAATACTCAGGTAACGGCGCGTAAAGTCCCTGTCCCATTCGGAAAGCGAGCTCCACCAGCCACGGGTCGTATCGTTATCGTGCGTACCGGTATAGACGACGGTATCCGGTTTGTAATTATGAGGGAGATAGGGGTTGTCAGGGTTATGGTCGAATGCAAATTGCAGAATACGCATCCCGGGCAATTCGTACTTCTTTCTCAGTTCATTGACTGCCGGTGTGATGACGCCGAGGTCTTCCGCTATGAAACCGAGCGAACCGAGTTCTTTTTTCAGGGCATCGAAAAAAGAATCCCCCGGCCCCGGCATCCATTGGCCTTCTGACGGTTTTTTTGCATCGGCAGCAATGGCCCAGTAAGCCTGAAAACCGCGGAAATGGTCGATCCGGACAGTGTCGTACAGTTGCAGCATGTATTTCATGCGACGGGCCCACCAGTCATAACCGGTATTGGCGTGCATTTTCCAGCGATAGAGGGGATTGCCCCAATGCTGGCCGGTATCGCTGAATTTGTCAGGAGGAACACCGGCAACGGCAGTCGGAAAACCGGTTTCATCCAGTTCAAACAGTTCCGGATTGGCCCAGACATCAGCACTGTTCAATGAAACGAAAATAGGCACGTCGCCAATAATATCGATATCTCTTGAATGGCAATAAGCGTGTAAATCCGTCCATTGTTCGTGAAAGCACCATTGGCAGAATTTCCAGAAGCGTATTTCTTCGGCATGATTGTCGGAAAACTCCGACAGGGCCTTTTTGTCGCGTTGCGCGAGAGGCTTTGGCCATGTTTGCCAGCCGGATTCTTCAGTCTTGTAAATGTCAGTGATGGATTTGAAAAGAGCGTAATTATCGAGCCAGAAAGCCGCTGTTTGGCAAAAATCGAGAAAGGATTTCAGCGGATTTTTTTCTGTCGAGTCAAAAAATCGCTTTGACGCCAGTTTCAGGCGTTCAATCCTGTATCGCGAAACGGCCGGATAATTGACACGAGCCGTTTCGAAAGCGGAATCCGGAATCAGTTCTTCACTTTTCAGCCATCCTGCATCCCGGCATTTTTCAAGGCTGATCAGCAGGACGTTTCCGCCGAATGCAGAAGGGCTCATATAGGGGGAGTTACCAGCACCGATATCGCCCAACGGCAACATTTGCCATAAAGACTGACGTGCGGATACCAGCCAGTTGACGAAGTTATAAGCCTCGGTTCCCAGATCTCCGCAACCGTATGGGCCCGGTAATGAGGTAGGATGAAGAAGTATGCCGCTTTTCCGTGTCAGTTTCATAAATGGATAAAATTTTTGAATCCGTTCGGGGTCAATATAAAATCAAGGCCTATGATAACGGATTAAACTATTCTCATACGGATTTTGAAATACGGTCTTGTGAAAATTGGATAAATTAACCATCTCTCCGGACAGACGATTTGAATAAAACGAATACAGGCAAGCTGGAACGTCTCGGTATCCACACGGATATGGAGCTGGCGCTGCATTTGCCGTCCCGTTATGAGGATGAGACGAAATTGACCAGTCTTGCCGAGGCCATGTTCCGCCGGATCGGCCATATACAGACCGAGGGAGTCATCACTTTATCCGAAATCCAGTACCGGCCACGGCGGCAACTCGTCGTTTTCCTTTCAGATGGTGCAAACCAGCTTGTTTTGCGTTTTCTGCATTTTTACGCCAGCCAGCAAAAGCAGCTGGCGCTCGGGAAGCGGGTTCGGGCGCGCGGTGAGCTGAGGCAGGGGTTCAACGGCATGGAAATGGTTCATCCGGTCTATAAAATCGTCGATGAAAACACGCCTCTTCCCGATGCATTGACCCCTGTTTATCCCACGAGCGAAGGAGTTTCCCAGAATTTTTTGCGCAAGGCGATCAATGAGGCGCTGGAGAGAATCGATCTTTCGGATACATTGCCTGATGCGCTTTTGAACAAACTGGATTTACCCGGGTTTGAAAAGTCCATTCGTTATTTGCACAATCCGCCGGCCAATGCGGATGAAAATGCCTTGCTTGACCGTACTCATCCGGCCTGGGAACGCATGAAGTTTGACGAACTTCTGGCGCAGCAACTGTCGATGAGGCGTGCCCAGATCGCGCGGCGCCGTCAAAAATCGAATGTCCTGAAAGCGCCGGGTTCACTGACAAAAGCATTCATCCGGAGTTTGCCTTTTACCCTGACGGACGAACAGGAGAAAGTAGTTGCCGAAATCCGCGAAGACCTTGTGAAGGCCTGGCCGATGCAGCGATTGCTTCAGGGCGACGTCGGCAGTGGCAAGACGGTGGTGGCCGCCATTGCTGCCTGTCAAGCCATCGATAACGATTTTCAGGTAGCGATGATGGCTCCCACTGAAATTCTGGCCGAGCAGCATTTTCAGCGATTGAATGAATGGATGGCGCCTTTGGGTATTTCTGTTGTCTGGCTGAACGGCAGCATGAAAAAGAAGGCAAAGGAAGAGGTATTGTCCCTGATCGGGTCCGGAGAGGCGCAATTCATTGTCGGAACACATGCCCTGATTCAGGAGAGCGTCCGTTTCGCCAATCTGGGGCTGGCTATTATCGACGAGCAGCATCGTTTCGGCGTCGGCCAACGGCTTGTGTTGAGAAACAAGGGAGGAAATGCCGAGTCAATCATTCCGCACCAGCTGATGATGAGTGCCACCCCGATTCCCAGAACGCTGGCGATGACTTTTTATGCCGATCTGGACGTTTCCGTTATTGCAAAGCTTCCTCCGGGCAGAAAACCGGTTGTGACGCGACTGATCGATCAAAAACGTCGTGATGAGGTCATCGAACGGATTCATGCGGCGACACTGGGCGGACGGCAGGTTTACTGGGTTTGCCCGCTGATCGAAGAGTCAGAAGCCTTGCAGTTGCAGACAGCGGTCGAAACGCATGCGATTCTGACGGAAGCACTGAATGAATTGTCTGTCGGGTTGATACACGGGCGCATGAAAGCGGCGGAAAAGCAGGCGGTCATGACGGATTTTCTGGAAAAGCGGATCAATGTGTCTGCCGGTGGTATTCTCGATGAAAAGCGGATTCATGTGCTTGTTGCAACCACGGTTATTGAAGTCGGCGTGGATGTCCCGAACGCGTCCCTGATGATTATCGAGCATGCGGAACGCTTCGGTTTGTCGCAGCTTCACCAGTTACGGGGACGTGTCGGTCGGGGAAGCATCGACAGTGTTTGTCTTTTGATGTATCAGAAACCTCTGGGAGACACGGCGAAGAAAAGGCTGATGACGATGCGGGAAACGAATGACGGGTTTGTCATATCCCAGCGCGATCTGGAAATCCGGGGGCCCGGAGAATTTCTGGGCGCCCGCCAGTCCGGACAGGCCATGCTGCGTTTTGCCGATCTGGAAAAAGATGTTGACCTGATCGGAAAAGCGGCGTCGCTTGCCGAAGACCTGTTAAACGGCAAATTGCCGGACAGCGATACGATTATGTCAAAACATCTTGCGCGATGGCTGGATTACAGGGAAGAATACCTGAACGTCTGATCGGGTTTTAATTTATCAATTCAATTGTTTTGCCTTGGAATGACCACACAATCTGATGTAATGGAAAACCGGTTTATGCTGTATTTGCGACTTGTGCGTCTCGACAAGCCGATCGGTTCCCTTTTGCTGTTATGGCCGACTTTATGTGCCCTGTGGATCGCTTCTGATGGCAAGCCCGACTGGTATCTGGTCCTCGTTTTTGTTCTCGGGACGGTCTTGATGCGTTCGGCCGGGTGTGCTATCAACGATTTTGCCGACAGGGACTTTGACAGGCATGTCAAAAGAACCGCCGATCGACCGCTCACGTCCGGAAAACTGAGGCCGCTCGAAGCTGTCTGGGTCGCCTGCTCATTGGCGTTTTTGTCCTTTTTGCTGGTGTTGTCCCTGAATTGGCTGACTGTCGGTTTGTCCGTCATTGCCCTTGTCGTGGCGGCCACTTATCCACTGTTCAAGCGCTTTTTTGCCTTGCCTCAGGCTTATCTCGGTATCGCCTTCGGGTTCGGCATTCCGATGGCGTTTGCAGCGGTACAAAATAATGTGCCCTGGATCGCATGGTTTTTGTTATTGGCTAATATCTTCTGGGCGCTGGCATACGATACTGAATACGCTATGGTGGACCGTGACGACGATTTGAAAATCGGGATTTTCACGTCGGCCATTACCTTCGGCCGTTATGATGTGCTGGCGGTGATGGCCTGCTATTTCATGATGCTCATCATCGTGTTGTTGGCAGGAATTTTCACCGGTTTGGGAAAATGGTTTGTCATGGGCTGGTCACTGGCTGTCTTGTGTGCAGCTTATCATTACAGACTGATCAGAAATCGTGACAGAAACGCTTGTTTTTTCGCTTTTCGTCACAATAACTGGCTGGGTGCGTTTATATTCCTCAGCATTGCACTGGACTATGCGTTACGTTAAGGTTTATCCTATGAAAAACGCATAAAGTTTTTGGCAATTGTCGTGCTTGTCTGTTAAATTATTCATTGTCGAAATACACTTTTTACATAAGTTAAAAGGGAGGAAAGAATATGGAAATTCTGGAAAATGCAGGACAATCCGGTAACAAACTGATGGGAAGCCTGAAATCGATCATCAACGACGCTGAAAAAGTACTGGAAAACAGTACGCATCAGGGAAGCGAAACCTACCAGAATGCCAAGAAGAAACTGGAATCGACGCTCGTCGACGCCAAATTTGCCTTGGGCGAACTGGAAGACATCGTTGTAACGAAAGCAAAAGATGCAGCAGTCTGTACAGCGGAATATGTCAAGGAAAATCCCTGGAAAGCAGCTGGTATCGTTGCCGCCGTCGGTGTTCTCGTCGGTATCCTGATTGCTCGTAAAAAATAAAGTTTACGGATAGCTTATGGCATTGGGCGATTCTTTTGTCAGGGTGGCGGGTACGGTACTTGCCATCCTGAAGACACGTTTCGAGCTGATTTCAATAGAAGTGGAAGAGGAATGGATTCGTCTTCTCACTTATCTTTTGTTATCGCTCGCGGGTCTCTTTTGCCTTGCGCTGACGATATTGCTTGCCGTTATCCTGATCATCGTCCTTTGCTGGGAATCCTACCGGATACCTGCCATGATCGGGCTGATTGTCTTTTTCGGACTGGTCACGCTGGGAATCGCTATCGGAGTGAAGAGAAGCTTTGCCAGAAAACCGAAGATGCTGGCCCTGACATGTCAGGAAATAGCAAAAGATATCGATCGTCTGACATCCTGAGCATAAATAAATCTATACCCGATGGCTGACTCATCCAACAAAATGACGAAACGAAAGGCGGAACTACTGGTTCAGAGCGCTCTTTTGCGCGAGAAACTGGCGGTCGAGGCGCTTTCACTGTTTCAGATGCCGGATATTGTGTCGAAAGGTCTCGGGTTCCTGAGCGGCTTTAACAAGATCAAGAAAAATCCTCTTGTTATCGCACCCGTTATTCTGACATTGCTGGCGCTGCGTCCACGCCGCATCATTTCATGGGCTGTATCGGCAACAGTCCTGTTCAAAACATGGCGCCGGTTCAAACCGGTTCTGTCATTCGTGCTGGGGTTTCTTGCCAGACGAAAAAAATGATTTCCGGCTGGCTTAAAAAATTTGCCCGTTCACTGTTTGTCTGGATAACTCCGTTTGCCAAAGATGGCCGTGCCGATACGCACGGTTGTCGCGCCTTCCTGTATGGCAGTTTCCATATCGTCCGACATGCCCATGGACAAGGTATCCAGATCGTATCCTGACTGAACCAGCTGGTCGAACAGGGTTTTCATTGCAGAAAAAGGCTCGCGCTGTTTTACTGGATCGCTTTCCGGTTCCGGGATAGCCATCAGGCCGCGCAAACGCAGATTCGGCATCGCCGAAACCGCTTTTGCCAAAACGGACACTTCTTCGGGCAATACGCCGCTTTTGGTTTTTTCCTTGCTGATATTGACCTGAAGGCAGACATTCAGCGGCGGGAGATTTTCCGGTCGCTGTTCGGAAAGGCGTCGTGCGATTTTTTCCCGATCCACTGAATGCACCCAGTCGAAGTGCTCGGCAATGGAACGGGTCTTGTTGCTCTGGATGGGGCCGATAAAATGCCATTCCAGTTTCAGATCCGGCCGGGATTGGCGGATAGACTCGATTTTGGAGACGGCTTCCTGTTCATAGTTTTCACCGAAAGCGAGTTGCCCCGCTTCGGCTGCTTCAAGAATATCTTCTGGCGGCCGGGTTTTGGAAACGGCGAGCAAATGAACCGTATGGGGACCACGATTGGCTTTGCTGGCGGCTGCCTCAATGTTTTTGGTAATAGTTTGTAAATGGTTTGTAATGTCGGTCATGATTGAGAACGTCAATGTGATAGACTCAATATTGTTTCGTTTTCATTATAAAGACGAAGAGAAAATTAATCATTGTCGTAAATGATGTTAAAGCCGCTTTACTGGACAGGCGACTTTGTACGGGAGACTGGAAATGGGATGGATGTGGTTACTGATTATCGCTTTGGTCATCGCTGCAATTATTGCCAAATTGCGGCGCAGTTCCCGTATTTTCATCATCAGACAGAATTTTCAGCACGGTGAAAATCCATTCCGGAATGCCTCCCCTCCTCCACGTCCCCATATTCAGAGGCGGGGTGAAGTGGAACAGATGGTCTGTTGTGAAGAATGTGGAATTTATATCCCGGATTCGGAAGCATTGGAACATTCCGGAAAAATTTTCTGTTGCCGGGAACACAGTGCCGCTTATTTCTCATCCAGGAAATCCTGATTGCTGTTCCGGTATTCGTCCCGGGTGATCCGGTAAATGGTGTGAGGCATGTATACGTTATAGTAAAACTTGATTGTCTCGCCGATCTTTTCCATGCCGTTTCTGGTGGCCACTTTTTGGGACGGGATATTATTGTCCCGTATGATGGAATACACTTCATTGAACCCGAGTGTCTCAAAGGCATATTGTTTACAGGCTGAAGCGGCTTCGATTGCATAACCCATATGCCAGTGTGCCTTGTTGAAGATGTAGCCTATCTCAGGAACATGACGGCCATTCCAGTCCTGCAGAGTGATGCCCGTTTGCCCGATCAGTTCATTTGTCGCTTTCAATATGACGGCCATCAGGCCGAAACCGTTTTCCCGGTAGCGTTCCAGTTGTCGTTCCAGCCAGACAGTCACTTCAAGATCGGTAAAGGCATGTTCGTATGCCCACATGACATCAGCGTCCTGAAGCATTTTGCAAAGATCGGGAAAATCTTTTCGGGTGATTTTGCGCAGGACAAGGCGTTCTGTTTCCAAAAGCATTTGAAAGAAAGGCAATAATGGTTTTTAATTGAAAATACTTTCACTCGAGTTACTACTGCCCATGGATATCGACAAAGAAGGCTGGTGCCTGCAAGCGACACGTCTGGCTTCGCCCAACCAGAACGATCGTCCCGACAATCAGGGAATCGATCTGCTGGTTATACACAATATCAGCTTGCCTCCCGGACAGTTTGGTGGCCATTGTATCGCCGATCTGTTTCTTAATCGACTGGATTGTAATGCGCATCCCTTCTTTGACCAGTTACGCGCACTGAAAGTGTCTTCCCATTTTTTCATACGACGTGATGGCAGCCTGTTCCAGTTCGTATCGGCCGATAAACGTGCATGGCATGCCGGTGTTTCATCTTTCAAGGGGCGGGAAGGATGTAATGATTTTTCTGTCGGAGTCGAACTGGAAGGGACGGATTTTGTTTCATTCGAGCCCGAGCAGTATGAGACGCTTGTGTCCCTGACGGATGCGTTGCGTCGGCGTTATTCCCTGAAAACCATTACTGGTCATCAGCATATCGCTCCGGTCAGAAAGACCGATCCGGGCCCGTTTTTCGATTGGCAGCTTTATAAAAAAATGCTGGGAGAAACCAGTACATCTGAAACAGGAAATGCCTTGCCTGATTTCTGGATTGAATAAACGTTCAGGAAGAAAGCAGTTGTTTTTCGAGCTCTTCTTCCGGGATGTCGGGCAAACCGATTTCAAGCAGTTTGTGTTTTGCGGAAAGACCGTGCGTTATGCTAACGTTCCTCTTTGGGGTTCGAAGTTTTTTCGCAATGAATTGAACCAGCGCTTCATTGGCTTTGCCGTCAACAGGTGGTGCCTGTAATCTGATGCGCAAGGCTTCACCGTCAGACGAAACAATTTCCGTTTTTTTCGCATTCGGGCTGACCTGTACGGCAATCCGGTATCCTGCGTTAGTTCTGGATAACCATTCCTTCGTCATATCAGATTGGACAGGATAAGGTTGGTGACGACTCGCGAAATGATTTGAAGCAGGAAAAAAGCGATCAGGGTTGAAAAGTCGAAACCGCCCAGCGTCGGAATGAATCGCCGGATCGGATTCAGCAAAGGTGCATTCAGTTCACGGACGAACGACGCGACCGGCGCAAAAGGATTGACCCAGCTGAACACGGCTTCGATTACGAGCAGACCCATGAAACCATAGATAATCCAGTGCAAAAGGGACAGGGCTGTCAGGAAAACGATGACTTTTACGGCAAAATAATTGATCAGCCAGGTGTCGAACAGGGCTGAAATTACCGCCATCAAAACGGCTGCAACGATGGATGCCCAGTCATAGCCGCCTTTACCGGGAATAGCCTTGCGCAAAGGCTTGATTGCCCAGTCGGTCAACTGGAAAATCAGATTGGCAATTCGCATCGGGGGTCTGGCCCGGACGACCTGAATCAAAAATCTCAGCAGAAAAGCGCCACCCAATATGGTTGTGGCGGCATCAATGATCATTTTCAGAATACTGTACAGCACGGTTTATCCTTTACATCAATTCGATGACTTGTCCGGTTGTGTTTTGACGAGTCTATCAGAGTCGCTCCGGTCGGCATTGATTATTCCTTAATGACGATCCGGCAGAACAGGTATAACGACGTATCGCACTGCTTAATAAAAGTGATGCGAGGTACGTATATTACTGGAGCTCGCTTTCAGACACAAACGCCCGCGTTAAGCGGGCGTATGAATAAAGGGATAGAAGAGAGGAATCAG
>OGXI01001605.1_pt1 | contig 18562 bp, 15 predicted proteins | sample 1576221 | NCBI WGS metagenome assembly OGXI01 (sample SAMEA3541523, study PRJEB24748) | human gut metagenome | biome: human gut; feature: human-associated habitat; material: faeces | place: China | collected 2012
CCGATCAGCCCGCAAACGACAAGAGCGATTACCCGCCGCAGAGGGGAGGTTGCCTGTATCGCTTCCAGATAGTTTTCGTGGTCAGGCCCTGCGCTGTAACCGAAAGCCAGAGACTGGGTTTCAAACAGTACATAGCCCAGCAGCATACCGATCAGGCCGGCCACGACGCCAAGCAGCAGGACGATCAGGGCAAAACGCAGGAATTTGGGCAGACTGGTCATGGATCGATGAATGATGAATAAAATGGGTACGTCATTTTCAAAAAGCATGCTCTTCTGCTCTGAAACGGAAGAGCTATCCGGTTCGGCTTCAATATAAACGAATTGAACCGCTTCGTCTTTGAGATAAAACCGGATCAGGTGCCCTGACAGAAGGAATGTCAAGCCTGTCCGGTGTTGTTTCCATCGCGGCATGAAGACTTTGTTCGCCAATATACAGGAGGAATGGAGCCGATTGAAACAGCCGTATTTTTCTCTTTTTTGTCACCTGAACGTTTCATTTTCCCAAATTTTTGTTACAAATTCCAAAGCAATGAGCTAGCGCAAATCCGATTCGGATAAATCTGGTTTACTGAAGTCTGATCGCCTGATGGCTAAGACTAACGAACTGGATGGAAGACGTCATGAAAATCAAAACGGGTGTGGGGGCGACAACCATATCACTTATTACCCTGATCGGGATCTGGTCCATTTCTGCCCTGAACGCCTTGCCCGGGCTGGCCGTATCGCCGATTCTGGGGCAGCTGACCAATATTTTTCCCAGCTCCAGCGAACTGGATATCCAGATGTTGACTTCCTTGCCGTCCCTGATGATCATCCCGTTTGTCCTCATCGCCGGGCGGCTGACTGAAAAAGTCAACAACATGGTCTTGCTCCGCGTCGGGCTCGGTATATTCCTGCTCTCGGGTATCCTGTATTTTCTTTCCAACCAGATGTGGCAGCTGATCGTCGTTTCCGCCATATTGGGGATCGGTTCCGGCCTGATCGTGCCGCTCTCTACCGGTTTGATTTCCCACTTCTTCGTCGGGGACGAACGCCTGAAACAGTTCGGCTACAGTTCTGCCATCACCAACCTGACCCTCGTCATCGCAACCGTCGTCACCGGCTATCTGGCCGAAGTGAACTGGCGCTGGCCGTTTGTCGTTTACCTTTTGCCCGCCATTTCGCTTGTCCTGTCGGTCTTTCTGGCGCGAAGCATGAAAGATGACAAGAATGCCGGAAGCACCAGCATGCTCGTTTCGGCAGACAGGAACACCGAATCGACCGTCAAGACAAAATCCGGTTTCATGGTCGGCAATCTGATCGAAACCATGATCCTGTACGGTCTGGGGACATACCTGAACCTTGTCGTCGTGTACAACCTGCCGTTTCTGATGGAAGAACACCATTTCACCAGCGGCAACGCCGGAACCATGATTTCCCTGTTTTTCCTTGCCATCATGCTGCCGGGGCTGATACTGAAGCCCATTGTGGCGAAATTGAAAGACACCACGCTTTTCTTCAGTTACCTTTCCATGGCGATTGGACTTGGATTGATCCTGATCGCCCCGATCGAATGGCTGATTGCCCCCGGTTGCATACTGGCCGGTCTGGGCTATGGCGTCATCCAGCCCTGGGTTTATGAAAAAGCCACGCACATGGCCGTTCCGAAAAAAGTCACGATGGCACTCGCCTATATCATGGCCATGAACTATATCGCCATTTTGCTATGTCCATTCATCATCAGCTTTTTTGCAGGCCTGCTGGGTTTTTCGTCGCAGGAATTCCCGTTTGCCTTCAATATGATCATAACGATAGCCGTTGCCGTTTATGCATGGATGCGCCAGAAGGCTTTCGTGTTCAGCTCATGGGAAACAAAAAACGTCTCTTCCTGATTTCCGGAGAAAACAGGAAAAGCCGAATTCAAACCGTCACAATCGATTGGCAAAATGAGAGGGCATAAAGAGGAAAAAACGTGCCTCATACGATACAAAAAAAGCATTTTCTCCCTCTGAAACTGAAATTTTCATGTTTGGATAAACCGGAATAGGCTTAAAAGTGATATTTTTAGAAAGCGAATCGTTTTTCTGTCAAACATTGGAAGGGAATCGAATACCATGAAACGTATGGGACTGATGCTGGCCGTGGCTGCCGTACTGATTCCAGTCGCTTGCAAGGCTATCAAAAAACACCGCGAGACAACCCGGAAACCCGTGGTCGTTCTCGACATGGAAGCGCTGGCCGAACGCTCACTCCCGGGTCGCGCCGCCGCCCAATATATCAAAACGGTACAAACCATCCTTCATAGAGGCATCGACGATGTGAGAACCATGTACCGCGGTCGGGAAAACACACCTGAAGGAGCGCGTGCCATTGCACAGGCGCAATCCTTTTACCAGCAGCAAATGGCGCTGTACCAGAAAAAACTGGACAATGAAATCGGCGATATCGTCAGTGCCGCCGTCCGTTCATGGCTGAAAAAGAACAGGGGCGTCGCCGCCGTCGTGCCAGCCGACGATACCCTCGGGTATAACAAGCATGCCGACGTGACCAGACAGATCATGGTCGAAGTGGACTGGTACAAGCCCTCGTTCCCGCCCATGCCTCGTGTAAGGATCAACAAGACGCCCGCCTGATGTAAAGGTCTGGCTCATGAAAATCCGGCAGGCAATGACCTGCCGGATTTTTTGTTCTTGCTGCCTTCAATAAGTCATTCGCTGCGGCTTGACGATACTTTTCCGGCAGCAAAAATTTCATGGCGGAAAGTTTCCGGTTAAATGTCAGACATAAACGCCACATCCTGTTTTTTCTGGAAAAATAAAACGGATAACGGGTTGACATTCGTTTGATGCATCCTTAAACTCGCGATGCTTTTCAGCGGTATTATGCTTGATGACCTGTGCAAACAGGATTAAAGTGAATCCCGTCGAATATGGTGGCTGGAACATCGTTTCAGCCTTTTCAACAACCTTCACTCAAGGTGAAAAAATGGACCCGGACAGTAGCAGTATGACCAGACCTGACGGGCATATCGTCAGCGATTTTTAGTTGCCCACGGCAACTTTTCAGCGACGTTTTTTTCGCCCAGCATCCTTTCGTTTTGCCAGTCGGTCGGTCAGTGCACGACCCAGCCCATCCAGAATAACTGGAGGAATAATCATGAACGGCAAAACCGTATCACGTACCAGAACGCAAAAAGCAGTCAAACCGAACGCTGCTTTTCAACGGCTCATGTACGACGCAACGCTCCCGGCAGAGGACGTCTTGCGCGCTTACCACTCGGGTTGCGATGGCATCGCCAACCCCGAAACAGTAGAAAGAAACCGGGAAGACTGGGGCAGCAACCTCGTTGACACCGGCAAACACAAATCGTTTCCCAGACGGCTTGCGGAAGCGTTCATCAACCCGTTTACGGCAATATTGACCGTACTGGCTGCCGTATCTTTCGTGACCGACGTCGTCTTGCCATCGACAGGCGAACAGGACTTCATGACAATCGTCGTCATCCTGACGATGGTTCTTTTGTCCGGCGTCTTGCGTTTCGTGCAGGAAACGCGCAGCAATAACGCCGCCGAAAAACTGACCAGTATGGTCAAGAACACAACGGCCGTCCTCCGGCAATACACCGGCAGACAGGAAATTCCGATGGAAGACGTCGTCGTCGGCGATATCGTCCTTCTGGCTGCAGGTGACATGGTTCCTGCCGACTGCCGCATCATCAAGGCCAAAGACCTTTTCATCTCCCAGTCCGCCATGACGGGAGAGAGTGAACCGGTCGAAAAGACGCCTCATGTCGTCGACATTTCAGACGGAAAAGCCGTCACCGAGTGCAGCAATCTGGCTTTCATGGGCAGCAACGTCATCAGCGGCAGTGCCGAAGCCGTCGTCATCCTGACCGGAAACCAGACCCTTTTCGGCGGTATCGCCAAATCGCTCGACGCCAAACGCGAACCGACCGGTTTTGAAAAAGGCATCAGCTCCGTCTCATGGTTGTTGATCCGCTTCATGCTCGTCATGGTGCCCATCGTATTCGTCATCAACGGCATCACCAAGGACGACTGGATGGAAGCGCTGCTCTTCGCCATCTCGATCGCCGTTGGACTGACCCCTGAAATGCTGCCGATGATCGTCACGACCTGTCTGGCGAGAGGGGCGGTTGCGATGAGCAAAAAGAAAACCATCATCAAGAACCTGTCTTCCATCCAGAACCTGGGATCAATGAACGTTCTCTGCACCGACAAGACCGGGACACTGACGCGCGACAAGGTCATCCTTGAACGCCATCTGGACATTCACGGCACCGAAGACGTGCGCGTCCTGTCATTTGCCTTTTTGAACAGCTTTTACCAGACAGGCCTCAAAAACCTGATGGACATTTCCATCATCGAGCGGACAAACGAGGAAAGCGAAAACGAACCCTCTCTCAGAAGGCTGTCGACCAGCTACGCCAAAATCGATGAAATCCCCTTCGATTTCGAACGCCGCCGCATGAGCGTCGTCGTCACGAGTCCGGATGGCGGGACGACTTTGATCACCAAAGGCGCAGTCGAGGAAATGCTTTCCGTTTGCCGGTATGCCGAATACCGCGGGGAAGTCATCGAACTGACCGATACCATCATCGATGAAATCCGGATCATGGTAGAAAACCTGAATGACGACGGCATGCGCGTCATTGCCATCGCCCGGAAAAGCTCGACCGTCAAAACGCCGACTTTTTCGGTGGCCGATGAATCCGATATGGTACTGATGGGGTATCTGGCTTTCCTCGACCCGCCGAAAGAAAGCGCACAGGCCGCGATTGCCGCACTGAACGCGCACGGCGTCAACGTCAAGATCCTGACCGGCGATAACGACCTCGTGACCAGTGCCATCTGCCGTCAGGTCGGCATGAAAACCGGCAAGATCGTCCTCGGTAGCGACGTTGAAGACATGGACGACGCCACTTTGTCCGATACCGTCGAAAAAACGGACGTTTTCGCCAAACTGTCGCCTCAGCAGAAAGCGCGCATCGTCAGCATGCTGCGCGAAAACGGGCATGTTGTCGGCTACATGGGCGACGGCATCAACGACGCCTCGGCCATGAAAGCGTCCGACGTGGGCATTTCCGTCGATACCGCTGTCGATATCGCCAAGGAGTCCGCTGACGTTATCCTGCTGGAAAAAGACCTGATGGTGCTGGAACAGGGCGTCGTCGAAGGCCGCAAGACTTACGGCAATATGATCAAGTACATCAAGATGACGACCAGTTCCAACTTCGGGAACATGTTTTCCGTCCTGGCTGCCAGCATTTTCCTGCCGTTTCTGCCGATGGCGGCCGTCCAGATCATCCTGCTGAACCTGATCTACGATGGTGTCAACGTCGCCTTGCCCTGGGATAACGTCGACAAGACCGAACTCATGGAACCGAAGAAATGGGAAGCGTCTTCCATTGGCCGTTTCATGCTGCATATCGGGCCGGTCAGTTCCATTTTCGACATCCTGACGTTTTTGCTGATGTTCTTCGTCATCTGTCCGGCTGTCGTGGGCGGCCCTTTCCATACCCTTGGAGTCGAACAGCAGATCCTGTTCATCGCGCTCTTTCAGGCTGGCTGGTTCATCGAATCCATGTGGAGCCAGACACTCATCATGCAAATGATCCGGACACCGCACGTACCCTTCATTGAAAGCAGGGCATCGATGCCAGTCATCCTGGCCAGTGCTGCCGGGATCGCCCTGACGACGTTCATTCCGTACACGGCCTTTGGCGCCGCCATCGGCCTGACGCCATTGCCGGGCATTTATTTTGCCTGGCTTTTCGCGATCATTGCAGGTTACGTTCTGCTCGTTGAAGTCGTGAAAGTGGCTTATATCCGCAAATATCACGAATGGCTCTAGAAAAGCTTCACAGGGAAAATGCAACAGGCAGCGGAAAATGCGGCGTTTTCCCAGCGCAAAAAAACGATTTTTATTCAAAAAAACCGTTCCAGCTGTTAAAATTTCATGTTTTTCAGGGCGGCCATAAAATACCGGAAAGAGAATAGTTTCAACCGGTACAGCCTGTCCCGCAGAAATGTGCGTTTGCCTGACTTGAATGCAGGGGCAAGCCATTAAACAGAACGGCCGGTCAAATAATCCGGCCGTATTTGCGAAAAAAGGGAAAAACCCGGGGTGTTCCGGTTCAAACCATCGGCACCATAAATCCCGTTAAAAATATCTTTCAAAAGAAGAGCAGAATAAAAGGAGTAACACATGAATATCTGGCACGACATCGCTTCCTCACGTGTCAATCCGCAGGACTTTTACGGCGTCATCGAAATTCCGAAGGGCTGCAAGGTCAAATACGAACTCGACAAGGAAACCGGCATGCTGCTGATGGATCGTATTCTCTATACCTCCACCCACTATCCGGCCAACTACGGTTTCATTCCAAAGACACTGGCTGACGACAACGATCCTCTGGACGTGCTGGTTCTGTGTTCCGAAACACTGGTGCCTCTGTCCATGGCACGCTGTTTCCCGATCGGCGTCATCATGATGGAAGACGGTGGCGAAAAAGACGAAAAAATCATTGCCTTGCCTTACGGTGACCCGACCTTCAACAGCTACGAAGACATCAGCGAACTGCCGGAACACATCATGAAAGAAATGTCCCATTTCTTCTCCGTGTACAAGGCGCTCGAAGGCAAGAAAACCTTCATCGAATCCATCAAGGACCACACCTGCGCTGAAGAAATCATCGCCAGCTGCATTGAAAAATACAAACAGAAATTCCCTGAATATTCCAAAGCCTGATGATCAGGAACAAAATGAAAATTGCCGGGGCGAGAAACTGCCCCGGCATTTTTTGTTGAGTGGTTTTATGCCTGTCTTTCCGGCGCATTCGGCGTTTTTGGTCATTATTCGTTCATGGTAATCCTCTTGTCCATCGGCAGGCACCCATTGAAATGAAACATGCTTTCAGAATGACTGATTCTGCCAGTGCCCCTTGAAAAAGGGAGAAAGACGCAAAGGTTTGCCATAAAAAAATGCCCTGATGTTTTCATGCCTGTTGCCCCTGTCAGAACACTGGTGCAGACCGCTTGTGCCAAAGATACAGCCATATCTCGTATCGAAATCATTAAAAGCGTCGACTTTTTGCCAGCCCCTCCCGGAAATGACAGCATCGACTTTGCCCGGGACAGCGAAATTTACCGGCAGACACAGGCGGAGAAGGGGAGCAAACGCTGGCAGCAAGCCGCTTTCGATGCCGACACCCGACTCGATAAAAATGCAGGAGCATGGTTTGAAGAGGCCTTTGGCATGAAAATCGGCAAAAAGGATACACCGGCACTATATGAACTCATGCTCGTTTATATCCGGGCACAGCATGAAGCCGCCCGGTCTGCCAAAAAGCATGACAGGCGCAAGCGGCCATACGTTTATGACAAGACGGAAAATGAAACCTGCGCCCCCTGGGATAAGGACAGCCACCGGCATAATGGTTCCTATCCTACGGGCCATTTCACCATGGGCTTGGGAATGGCATGGATACTGGCAGAAATCACGCCGGAGGCTCAGGCCGCCATGCTGAAACGGGGCTATGAAATTGGCCGGTCCCGCGTGATCTGCGGTTTTCACTGGCAAAGCAATGTCGAGGCAGGCAGGATGCCCGGCGCTGCCGTAGTCGCACAACTGCACAGCGATCCCCGATTCACAAGGCAACTTGAAAAAGCCAAAGCGGAAATAGCCGCCATAAATGCTCAAAAGCCCTGAAATCCGGATCGGAAAACCGCTGTTTATCGATACGAGGCGTCAGGGAAAAGAGATAGACCAGAAGTGCTTCTTTCTTTGTAAACCGTCAAATCATTCCTGACGTTATTCGTAATACACTGACAGATGAAATTTTGTGCAGGAAAATGCGATGAAACAAAGAGGGTTTTCGTCTCTATAATCTTTCAAATAATTAATGAAAAAGATAAACATCATCTTTTATCATTATGTTTACAAAAGCATTTTTTCAAAACATAAAAATGAATGGGATGATAATTGATTGACATGGTGACATATGCCTGACAAACCGGTGCTCGATCCGAAAACGGCAAAAATACTGCCCTGGGTGGTCGCGATCGCCTTTTTCATGCAGATGCTGGACAGCACGATTTTAAATACCGCGCTGCCCGCCATGGCACATGATCTGGGCACCAATCCCTTGCGGATGCAAAGCGTCATCATCTCCTACATGCTGACCGTCGCGCTGGTCATCCCCGCTTCCGGCTGGCTTGCCGACAAATTCGGCATCAAGCAGATTTTCCTTTTCGCCATCGCCCTGTTCACGCTGGGGTCTCTGGCCTGTGCCTTGTCACCCAGCCTGAACATCATCGTCGGCTGCCGGATTCTTCAGGGCATCGGCGGTGCGCTCATGGTTCCCGTCGGACGGCTGGTCGTCTTGCGTGCCTATCCGCGCGAACAGCTTGTTTCCGTCCTGAGTTTTATCACCATACCGGGGCTCGTCGGCCCGCTGATCGGCCCCACACTGGGCGGCTTTCTCGTCCAGTATGCGTCATGGCACTGGATTTTCCTGATCAACATCCCTGTCGGGATCATCGGCATACTGGCTACCCTGAAATACATGCCGTATCTGACGCGGGGAGGGGACCTACATCCTTTCGACACCGTCGGTTTCCTGCTCTTCGGCACGTTCATGCTGACCATCACACTGGGGTTGCAGGGCATTGGCGAGCTGCATCTGGCCTATGCGCCGATGGTGCTCATGATGGTCTTCGGGCTGGTCTGTCTCGTCGGTTATGTCATGTACTCCAGATGGCATCCCATGCCGCTCTTTTCACCCGACCTTTTCAAGGTCAGGAACTTCTCCGTCGGCATTCTGGGAAACCTGTTTGCACGGCTGGGAAATGGGGCGATGCCTTTTCTGACACCGTTGCTTCTCCAGATCGGGATGGGATACTCCCCGATGAAAGCCGGGATGACCATGATTCCCATGACCATCGGCGCCGTCATCGCCAAAAGCGCGGCCACACGGCTGGTCAACAAGTTCGGCTACCGTATGATCCTGACCGTCAATACACTGCTTCTGGGTGCCATGATCGCGCTCTTTTCGACCATTTCAAAAGAAATGCCTTTCTGGCTCATGCTCATCATTTTCACCATTTTCGGCATTATCAACTCCACGCAGTTCACGGCCATGAACACCGTTACCCTGGTTGACCTGTCGGAAGAACAGGCCAGCAGCGGCAACAGTCTTCTCTCCGTCATCATGCAGCTGTCCATGAGCATGGGCGTCGCCATTGCCGCCGCCATCCTGTCCGAATTCACCGACGGCATTCCGCTGACATCGGCACACGATGTCATGAGCGCTTTTGCCGGAACCTATCTCTGTCTCGGTTTTCTGGCGGCCATCTCGACCGTCATATTCGTTCACATCACCCCTGACAGCGGCAAAGTGCCCAAAAAACAGGACAGCAATCCCTTGCCTGTCGCTCCGGAAGACTGAAAAACCTTATCGTTTATACATGTTCGCATTCCGGTGTTTTAACACTACCACCGGGCAAGCCCTGAACGAATTGACGGCCAGAGGCAAATCACGTGTATCCATAATGGCGCAAACTGGTATCATTACGGCAAATATTCCATATCCTGATATAGAATATGAATATTGTGTAAAAAGCATTCCAATCACAGACGACATGTCACATTGATGGAAGGCAACATTGTGCTAAACTGGATCAATTGAGGGTGCTCCCCGGGCATAGGGAAACATGGACAGAGTATTGGAAACACTGATTTTACAGAACTACGAAGTGGTTTTCGAAGTCAATCCTGCGACCGACCGTTTCCGGAAAATCATTTCCAAACCGGATGCCCTTATCCAGTTCCCGGAGGAAGGGCCGATGTCACAGGTCAGGGATTTCATCGCCACAGATAAAATCTGTGAGGCTGACAGGAGTATTTTTCTGACTGAAACACAGCTGGGTCACGTTCTGGCGAAAATGGCAGGAAACGAACCGCTTTCCGTCAAATATCGCCGTTATTCGGATAAGAACGAACTGCATTACCGAAGCATTTCCTTTATTCCCGGAAAAAACAGTTCCTCTTTTATATGCGCCATCCGTGACGAGACGAATGAAGTACACAGGCAATACGAAAAAAATCTGGATTTGCGACTGAAAAACGAAGGTATCCGTTTCATTGTCGAAAACATGTGTGAAAACTTCATGATCGTGAACGTCTCCACACATGAATGCACCACCTTCACCAACAGCGAAGGCAATATTGCCTGCAAGAACCATTATGAAAGCCAGATCAACTGGTTTGCAGACAATATTGTCGTTGCCCAGGACAGGGACAGATACCTTCAATACTTCAAACTGGATGCCCTGATGGAACGCATTATGGAAGAAGGGGGCATATCCAGCATTACCTTTCCGGTGAATTACAAGGGTGGCCGTCACGATTTTGCCGTGACGTCCACCCTGATCGACGACCCGTCCGAACGTCATAAAAAATCCCGGTATCTTTTCCTGTGTGCACAGGACATTACGTCAATCAGGGCCGCCGAGGCAAGAAACCGGGAATTGCTCGTCTCCAGCCAGTTCGATCCGTTAACGCATCTTTTGAACCGGGCCACGACTGAAAAGAACATCCGTGAGCATCTTTATGCCGCGAAAAACGATTCATGGAACACCTTCATGATTCTGGACATCGACCATTTCAAGAACGTGAACGATGAGTACGGTCACATGACGGGTGATGAAGTCCTGCACCACATGGGCAATTGCATGCGGGAAGTTTTCCGTTCCGATGACATTCTCTGCCGCTGGGGCGGAGACGAGTTTGTTGTCTTTATCAAGGGTTTTGCCGATGAAAAGGTCCTGACCAGCCGCCTGACCATTTTGCGCGATAAAATGAATACATTTTCAAGCAAGGGAATGCCGTTGCAGGTCAACCTGTCTATCGGCGGTGTATGTGCCCCGAACGGGACAACCCTGAATATGCTTTACCAGAAGGCCGATGAAGCCCTTTACGATGTTAAAAACCATGGCCGAAATGGAATATCGCTTTTACGTCTTTCCTGACTTTCAGTCGGGCATGTCTGACGTAATTTCGGGATAAAACGACATGCAAAACATACTTCAGACTCTTGTTTCCCATGATTTCGAAGCCGTTTTTTCAATTGATACCGCTTCGCGGCGATATCATTTTACTTTCCTGCGTGAAAAGACCTTGTTAAATGTCCCGTCTGATGGGGATTTTGATGCTGCGAATGAACGTTTTGCCGATACACAGATCGTTGTTGCTGACAGGGATCATTTCCTGAAAGAAATACGACTGGAGAAAATACTGGCCGAAGTCGAAAAAAACGGAAAACATAATATCCGGTACCGGCTTCGCAATGAAGAGAACCGGATTCAGTACAGAAACCTGTCTTTCATCTTCTCCAGCGACAAAAAAGGCCTGATCGGCGCCGTGACCGACGAAACGGAAGACGTGCTGGAGCATATCGAAAAAACCCGCGATTTGTGGCTCAAAGATGAATGCATCCGCTTTATCGTCCGGCACATGTGCGAAAACTTCATCATCGTGAACCCGGAAACGGACGAGGCGAGCACATTCGTCCACGACCATCGGCAAATGCAGCCGAAATCGTCCTGGAAGGAACAGATACGCTGGTTTGCAGACAATATCGTCGTCCCTGAAGAACGGGAAGACTATGAAGCTTATTTCGATCTCGACGCGCTCGTTTCCCGCATCCGGGAAAGTGGTATCTGCAAGGTGCCCTGTACCGTCAATTATTCCGATGGGCGTCACGACTTCATGATTACAAATGCCCTGATCAGGGACCCGGGAGTAGACGAGGAAAAATTCTTTGTTTTCTCCAGTGCGCAGGATATTACCCGCCTGAAACGTGCCAATGAAACAGGCGAGACCCTGCTCGCAAAAAGCCGGATGGATTCGCAGACCGGATTGGTTAACCGTGCCACGGCTGAAAAACTGATCCGTGAATCCCTGTATGGCGCCAAACCTGACGAATGGAACACTTTCCTTTTGATCGACATCGATCATTTCAAAAGTTTCAACGATGTTTACGGGCATATTCTCGGTGATGCCGTCCTGCGTTTCATGGGGGAGGCGATGCGTGAGGTTTTTCGTGCAACCGACGTATTATGCCGGTGGGGCGGCGATGAATTCGTCATTTTCATCCCGCGTTTTGAAAACGAACAATCCCTGAACAATCGTCTGGCCGCACTGCAGGCCCGTATGAAAGAATTCAGAAATCAGGGTGACCCGATGCCTCTGACCCTTTCCATCGGCGGCGTCATCGCCAAAAACGAGTCGACACTGAACACGCTGTTTTCAAAAGCGGATGAAGCGCTCTATGCCGTCAAGGAAAAGGGGCGCGACGGTATTGTCGTCAACCGTATTGAACCCGTTTACGAAACGGCCGACGTTTCGCAAGCGGCCGGGCGGGAAATGTCCTGATAGAAGAAATTATCCAGTTCGGTTTCGGGCAACGGTTTCGAAAAATAATATCCCTGCATCGCCTCACAGCCTATTTTCGTCAGCGTTTTTACCTGTCCTGTCGTTTCAACGCCTTCTACAATCAGCTCGATCTTTAAGCCACGGGCGATTTCCACGACATTTTTGATCAAAAGGGCATACACATCCGATTTCTCCGAACGGTCGATAAACGATTTGTCCAGCTTGATACTCGAAATCGGCAGGGCGGCGATATAGTTCAGGCTCGAATATCCGGTACCGAAATCGTCCAGTGAAAAACAGACGCCCCGGTCGATGAACCGTTTCATGATCGCCATGATGAAATCGAACGACTGGATCATGATACTTTCCGTCACTTCCATGACAATCTGGGAAGGGTCGATCCCGTAACGGTCGATAATTTCCATAAAACTGGCGAAAAAGCCGTTTTTTGAAAACTGGACGGTCGATACATTGATATGTATTCCGACAGGCGGCAGGCCTTTCTTTTTCCTGTCGACCAGTTTTCGGCAGACATGTTCCAGAACGTACAGCCCGAGATCGTGAATCAGGCCCTGTTCCTCGGCAATCGGAATGAATTCGTCAGGCGTGATCCAGCCAAGGTTTTCATCGTACAGTCGCAAAAGCGCTTCCGCCTTGGTGTAGGACTGGTTCCTGAAAGAATAGATGGGCTGATAGAAAATCCGGAACGTTTCATCGTCGAGAGCCTTGCGGATCACCGAAGTCAGCAGAAAACGGCGTTCCATCATCTGACGGTCGTGATCGTCGAATACCATCCGCTTGCCGTATTCCGATTTGGTATTGGTTTTCAGTTTGTATTCGGCATGAATCAAGAGCATTTCCGGCGTATTGGCAAAACGGGGAAACTCGATAGATACGGAATCGACGGGAATGTGGAAATTCTTCACTTCGGAAGGAAGCGAGACGCAAACGTCTTTCCAGACATTGTCCAGCACAGTCATGCCTTTTTCAGGCGAATCCGTAACAAAGGCGAATTTGCAGCCGCCGACACGATAGGCCCTTCCATCAGGCACATGTTTTAAAAAACCCGATGCAAAACTTTTCAGGATGAAGTCGCCCCGTTCACGCCCGTAGAGCATATTCACGTTGTTGAAATTCTTGATGCTGGCGAGGAAAAGATGGGCGTTTGTCCCGTTCCTCAAGGCCAGTTCCACATTCCTGTGGAAACCGGCCGCATTGCCGACATCCAGCATGGAATCGAAATAAGCCAGTTTTTTCAGCTTCGACTCGTATTCCAGACGGTGTGTCACATCATGGCCGGTAAAAACGGCCAGATCCTCATTTTGCGCCGTTTTCAGCAAAACACCGTCAAGGCTCAACAGCCGCCTGAATTTCGGGTTATACATTTCGATGTTATGGCTGTGATTCGCTTTCAGCTCCGTCATGGGACAAACGTCACAGGGCGCGGTTCTGTCCCACAGGACCTGATGACACTTCTTGCCGGGGACAAGACCCGGCAGATGGTTTTTCAAAGCCCGGTTTGCAAAACGCAATTCATAGGTATTGCGGTCGATGATGTAAGCGATGGCATGCAGACTGTCCAGAACATTTTCGGTCATGATCAGGCTGGACTTCAAGCCAGTGATATCGGTGCCCGTACAGACTCCGCATGGCTGTCCGTCAATTTCGGCATACTGGTAATTCATCTCGATCCAGCGCCGCGTCTTTTCGAAAAAAACCTGTTGTGAAACAGTTTGCCGGTTTTGCCGAACCGCAAGAAGCGGGCAGTCGGTACATGGGGAAGAGCGGTCGAAAAAAATCCGGTAACAGGCATCCCCCGTTTTCGCCAGAGGAAAAGTTTCCGAAGTAGCCCGATTCATCCATCGTATTTCGTATGTGTCGAAATCAATAATGCCTGCAAATGTATTACTGGTTTCTACGATGAATTCTTCAATGGTGGCCATGGTGTGTTAATCGGAAATGGGCTGCGGTTTTCGGTAATGGCACTGACAATTATTGCCTATGTTTCCTATAGGCAATGCATTAACTTTAACACAATAAAAAAAGACCCAGACAACCAATTTATTCCAAATTAGGGAAAAACAACACAGACACAGAAAAAATGGCAGTTTTTTTTATTTTCTCTCTGCAAATCTTTATGTCTTGCAATATTTAATCAGGTTTTTTCAGGGAAACTGGTCTTTTCCGGCAAATTGGTTACAATACTTTTTTAAAAAAAGGTCATGACTCATGCCGGTTTGCCCAGTCGGGAAACCGGTGCCGTATGAGACGAAAAGGCCGTAAGGAAATACGATGCTGGTTTTTATCACCATGTTGGCCATGGGTGGCCTGATCGGTTTTATCGGAGCGGGCGGGGCCGGGGTTGTCATTGCCGTATTGACACTTGTCTTCAATATCCCTATCCATACCGCTGTCGGCACCTCACTGGCGGCCATGATATTCACCACACTTTCCGGCGCATTCAGCCATTTCCGGGAAGGGAACATGAATATCAAAATCGGGCTGACCGTCGGCCTTTCCGGTGCTTGCGGCGCTTTTATCGGCTCGAAAATCTCGACGCTCTTGCCAGGCAGTGAACTCAAGTTCTTTACGGCATCCATGCTGATCGCTTCCGCCATCCTCGTCTATACCCGCCTGACTTACCCGAACCTGCCGCTTTTCCACCTGAAACAAGGGCAGAGTGCCGATCTCACCGGCAGCCGTTTCTGGCTTCTGGCCGGATTGACCGGTGTCGGCAATGGCCTCTTGTCGGGCACCTTCGGTTTCGGAGCGGCCCAGTTCATCCAGCTCTCGTTGCTGATATTCTTTGCCATGCCGCTGTACCATTCCGTCGGCACCACCATGCTGATCATCCTGCCGATTGCCGCTTTCGGCGGTCTTGGCTACCTGCTTTCCGGATACCTCGATTTCATGCTCTTCATACAGGTCCTGCTCGGCCTGATGATCGGCGCTTACGTGGGTGCCAAATTCACCCGGCATGCACCGGGATGGCTCCTGAAATGGATGATGGTCCTGTTGCCGGGCGTGGCCGGTTTGCTCATGATCCTCTTCGACCTGAAATAAAGGGCATTTTCCAGACAGGGAAGCCGCGTTTTCCTTGAATGACGGCAATAAATGCCGAATATGTGAGCAAACACAAAAAGCGGTCATGCCAATACGTTAAAAAGAAAGCAATCCACCGCAGGAAAAACGCTGGATAAAAGCGATTTTCCTGCCGGTGCCCGAAAGGCTTTTATGGCGTATTCATCATGGCGACATCAAGACATCCCAGCTATACCAAACAAGGCATTTTGAACAGTCTTCACGTACTGATTCTCGGCATGTCCCTGTTTCTCGTGATCACCATCACCTACGATACCTTCCACCACATCCAGTTTCTTTCCAAACGCAGTTTTCTGGATATCCAGTTCTGGATCTGCATGTTTTTCCTGTTTGTCTTTTTTCTGGAAATGTATCTGGCGCAAAACCGCTGGGAATTCTTCATTACCCATTTCCTGTTTTTGCTGGTTTCCATCCCGTACCTGAACATTATCGATTATTACAACCTCTCGTTTTCACCGGAAACGAACTACATCATCCGGTTTGTCCCGATGATCAGAAGCGGGTACGCACTGGCCATCGTCATCGGATGGCTGACCTGGAACAGGGCGTACAGCCTGTTCATTACCTATCTGACCATGCTGATCGCGACCGTGTATTTTTCCAGCATGATCTTTTACGTGCTCGAACAGAACGTCAATCCGATGGTCACGAGTTATTCAGCAGCCCTCTGGTGGGCCTGCATGGACGTGACGACCGTCGGGTCGAACATCTATGCCGTGACGACATTCGGCAAGATCATGTCCGTTGCACTGGCGGGCATGGGCATGATGATGTTTCCGATCTTTACTGTATACATCACCAACGTCGTCCAGAACCATAACCAGTTCAGGCGAAAATACTATCGTGAACTGGATGGGGATATTGCGGCGACAGAAGCGGCTTCCTCTTCACAGCAAGTGCCAAAAACGCGGGAAGAACCCGCACAGCCAGTCCAGCCAGTACAAGCAGAGCAGACGAAACCTGTGGAGCCGCCAAAGCCACCTCCAAAAGAACCATAAAGGCAAACAAAAAGGCAGAAACCGTCGTTTCTGCCTTTTTTATCCCTGTTCCGCAAAAGCGGCATCATGAGAATGCCATTACTGACTCAGCCTTTTTTCTGTTCATCTTTCAGCAAATCGCGGATTTCCGTCAACAACTGGATATCCGGTGGAGGAGGGGGAGCGTCGGGCGATTCTTCCAGCTTTTTGAAAGACAGCTTGCTGATGCCCTTGATCATCATGAAAATCGCAAACGCGATAATGATGAAATCGATCGTCGTCTGGATGAAATTGCCGTAATTCAAAGCCACTTCAGGAGAGACGATCTTGCTGCCATCCATGACAGCCGATTTGATCACGAACTTGAGATCGTTGAAATGGATTCCCCCGAGCAGCAGGCCGAGCAGGGGCATCAGGATATCGCCGACGAGCGACGAGACGATTTTGCCGAAAGCAGCACCGATAATGATACCGACAGCCATATCGACTACATTGCCGCGCAAGGCAAACGCTTTGAATTCTTCGAGTGTTTTTTTCATGGCGATAAAGAGAAAGGAAATGAATTTCAAACGTAAAAACCGGTTTTTCCGGAAAACCCCCCGTTTTTACGTCCCGACTGCAAATTCACCGTTAAAAACAGGACGTGAAATGCAAAGACAACCTGATTATTGTAGCGGCAGAGTCTGAACGGACCTGAACAAACATCAAACCACTGGCGTACCGATACAACAGATTTTCAACAAAACCGGGCATATTCTTAAAAAGCCCCATTCAGTCGTTCAAAAACTGAAAACGATATATAATTTTATAAAATATAAAACAATATAATGTATGAGAGTTGATCCAGGAGAAAACGCAATGATCAGTGAGGCTACAGAATGGAACGAATGGCAGGCGTCGGCAGACAAAGCCGTCGATTTCATCAAAAAACTCGGCAATGCCGACCGGCTGAAACTGTTATGCCGGCTGTCACAGGGAGAATGCCACGTCGGGCAACTTGAAGCCGAATGCGGAATCCGGCAACCGACGTTGTCACAGCAGCTTGGCGTATTGCGCAGGGGAGGTTTGATCGTGGCAAGAAAAGAAGGCAAACAGATGATTTACCAGCTGGCAGAAGGACCTGCAATGGACATCATGACGATACTGCACCGTCATTTTTGCGGAGAACGGACATGACAATCGACTGGATCAATTTCACACCCTGGCAATCCCTTGCCGGTGGCCTTCTGATCGGTATCGCCGCGTCACTTCTGATACTGGCGGATGGTCGCATCGCCGGGATCAGCGGCATCATCGCCGGCATCCTCAGGGCAGAAAAGGGTGAAACCTGGTGGCGGGTCGCTTTCGTCGCCGGTCTCGCCGTTTCGCCATGGCTCTACAGCCTTTTCATTCCCTTGCCGGAATTCCATTTCGACAGTGTTTCATGGGCATTGCTGGGGCCTGCGGGCCTTCTGGTCGGATTCGGCAGCCGTCTCGGTTCGGGATGCACCAGCGGGCATGGCGTGTGCGGCCTGTCGCGCCTGTCGAAACGCTCACTCGTCGCCACCATCCTTTTTATCGTATTCGGCGCCATCACCGTCTGGATCGTCCGTCACTGTCTGGGAGTCTGAGATGTTCAATATCGTCGCCTTTTTGTCCGGACTGATCTTCGGTATCGGACTGATCCTTTCCCGCATGGCCGACCCGGCCAAAGTCCTGAACTTTCTTGACATCACGGGAAACTGGGACCCGTCGCTGGCATTCGTCATGATCGGCGCCATCGCCGTCGGCCTCGTCGGCTTTTACCTTGCCAGAAAACGGCCGGCTTCACTGCTTGATACACCCATCCAGCTTCCGACCGCCACCCGTATCGACAAGCGCCTTGTCCTCGGTAGTTCCCTGTTCGGAACAGGGTGGGGACTGGCTGGAATCTGTCCCGGCCCTGCGATCGTCACCCTCTCGGCAGGCATGGCCCCGGCGCTGATCTTCGTCATTTCCATGCTCTTTGGCATGATGCTGTATCGGTGGCGCAGCGGCATGGCCGCGCCGTAGAACAATTCCAGAATCAGG
>OGXI01001613.1_pt1 | contig 18483 bp, 17 predicted proteins | sample 1576221 | NCBI WGS metagenome assembly OGXI01 (sample SAMEA3541523, study PRJEB24748) | human gut metagenome | biome: human gut; feature: human-associated habitat; material: faeces | place: China | collected 2012
TGTCCACAAACTGGTGGAGATTCTGCACCGCCTGTCCGAGGGCGGAAATACCGTCGTTGTCATCGAACACAATCTGGATGTCATCAAGACGGCAGACTATATTATTGATATCGGACCGGAGGGCGGAGACGGCGGCGGAACCGTGATTGCGTGCGGAACGCCGGAGGAAGTGGCCAAGAGCCCGGTATCCTACACCGGAAAATATGTCGAAAAATATCTCTAAAAAATCCTTTCCATTTTAAAAGGGATTGTATATAATAAGAAGCGGGTTGGGTTCAGAGCACATTCGATCCTTTTGGGTTTCGGGTGTTTTGAACCCGAACTTATTCTATACAAATTTCAAACAGATTAAAATAAAGAAAAATAAAAGAGAACAGGAAAGGGGATTACTATGGCTGCAACGACCGATATCGGAATTGATCTGGGGACGTCCAGCATCCTGGTCTATGCCAAGGGAAAAGGCATTGTATTAAAGGAGCCGTCCGTAGTTGCGTATGATAAAGATGCAGATAAAGTACGGGCAATTGGAGAAGAAGCGCGTCAGATGATTGGACGGACACCGGGCAATATTATGGCGGTCCGGCCCATGCGGCAGGGCGTGATCACGGACTTTCTGATCACCGAGCGCATGCTGCGCTACTTTATCCAGAAGGCAATGGGAAGAAGAGCATTCCGGAAACCGAGAATCAGCATCTGTGTGCCGTCCGGTGTGACGGAAGTAGAGCGGAAGGCTGTGGAGGAGGCAACGTACCAGGCGGGAGCCCGGGAAGTGCTGATCGTGCCGGAGCCGGTGGCAGCGGCAATCGGATCCGGAATTGACATTACGAAACCATGCGGAAATATGATCGTGGACATCGGCGGAGGCACGACGGATATCGCTGTGATCTCGCTTGCGGGAACCGTTGTTTCCAATTCGGTCAAGATTTCCGGTGAGACATTTGACCAGGATATCATCCGCTATGTACGGAAAACATACAACGTATTTATCGGAGAACAGACCGCAGAGGCAGTGAAAATCCGGATTGGTTCCGCTTATCCGCGGGCCGAGGAGAAAACGATGGAGATCAAGGGAAGAAACGTCATCACCGGACTTCCGGCGACGATTACGGTTTCCTCCGACGAAATCCGAGGTGCCCTTGTCCAGACGACAAACCAGATTGCGGACGCGATCTGTGCCGTGCTGGAAAAAACGCCGCCGGAACTGGCATCCGATGTTTCCGACCGCGGCATTATCCTGACCGGAGGCGGCAGTCTCCTTGCCGGAATGGACGAGCTGATCCAGGAGCGGACCGGCATCAATACCGTGACAGCAGAAAATCCGGCGAGCGTCGTTGCGCTTGGAACCGGCCAGTACCGCGAAGTGATGAATGAATTTGAAAGCCAGTTTTGATAAAAGATGAGTGAAAAAGAAAAAGTAGAAGGCTACGTAGAACACATTATTTTCCGAAATGAGGAGAACGGCTATACCGTCCTGAATCTGAGCATGAAGGGGCGCGAGCTGACATGCGTCGGCACGCTTCCGATGATCGGAGAGGGCGAGCTGATCGAGGCTTCCGGAGATTATATTGAACATGCTGCCTATGGAAAGCAGTTCCGCATTGAATCCTATGAGACGAAAGTTCCACAGGATTCTGTTGCATTGGAGCGGTATCTCGGTTCCGGTGCGATCAAAGGAGTCGGTGCGGCGCTGGCGGCAAGAATTGTGCGCCGCTTCGGTGACGATACGCTTCGGATCATCGAGGAAGAGCCGGAGCGCCTCGCGGAGGTAAAGGGAATCAGCGAGCGGAAAGCGCGTGAAATTGCACAGCAGGTGGCAGAAAAAGCCGAAATGCAGAATGCGATGATTTTCCTCTCGGGATATGGCATTGCGCTGAATCTCGGTGCAAAGATTTATCAGCAGTACGGGGACAATGTGTACCGGATTTTAAAGGAAAACCCGTATAAAATGGCGGAAGATATCGCAGGCGTGGGATTTCGGACGGCGGATGAGATTGCCGGAAAAATCGGGATTGCCGTGGACAGCGAATTCCGCATCAAGAGCGGTCTTTCGTATGTGCTGAATCAGGCGACGGCAGAAGGCCATGTCTATCTGCCGGAACCGGTGCTGCTTCGGAGAGGGCAGGAACTTCTCGGCGTAGAACCGGAGCGGATGCAGAAATCTCTGCAGGATATGGCAATCGACAAAAAAGCGGTCATCCGCGAGCTCCCGGCCGAACGGGAAGGGGATGAGCCGCTGCGGATTGTGTACGCCAGCCAGTATTATTATCTGGAACTGAGTACGGCGCGCATGCTGCATGAGCTGAATATTACATGCGAGGAAGACCGTGAGGCAATCGAAAAGCGGATCGGAAAGATCGAGAAAAAATATCAGATCGAGCTGGATGAGATGCAGAAGACGGCAGTCGTTGAGGCGGCATACAGCGGTCTTATGATCCTGACCGGAGGTCCCGGAACCGGAAAAACGACGACCATCAATGCGATGATCCATTATTTTGAGGCAGAAGGCCTCGACATTTTCCTGGCAGCGCCGACCGGAAGAGCGGCGAAACGAATGACAGAGGCAACTGGCTGTGAGGCATGCACGATCCATCGTCTTCTGGAACTGACGGGAAATGTGGATGACTCCTCGGCAAATGTGCATTTTGAGCGGAACGCAGATAATCCGCTCGATGCGGATGTCATCATCATTGATGAGATGTCGATGGTTGATATCCACCTGATGCATGCCCTTCTTTCCGCGATTGTGCCGGGAACAAGGCTGATCCTGGTGGGAGACCAGAACCAGCTTCCAAGTGTCGGCCCGGGCAGTGTCCTCCGGGATCTGATCCGTTCGGAATGCTTTCCGATTGTCTGCCTGACGCACATTTTCCGGCAGGCATCCCAGAGCGATATTGTTGTCAATGCACATAAGATCCATAATGGGGAAGAGGTTATACTGGACAATAAGAGCAAAGATTTCTTCTTTTTGAAACGGTACGATGTCAACGTGATCTGGAAAGTGCTGGTGACGCTGGTGTCCCAGAAACTGCCGCGTTATGTGGATGCCCGCCCGCAGGATATCCAGATTCTGACTCCGATGCGGAAAGGTGCACTCGGCGTGGAAAATCTGAATCAGATTCTGCAGAAATACCTGAACCCGCCCGCACCGGACAAAGCCGAGCGGGAAAATGGAGGTAATATCCTCCGCGAGGGCGACAAGGTCATGCAGATCCGCAACAATTACCAGATGGAGTGGGAAATCCGCGGCATCAACGGAATCGTGGCGGAGCGCGGTATGGGTGTATTCAACGGAGACCTCGGCATGATCCGGAGCATCAACCCGTATACCGAGGTGATTACCGTGGAGTTTGAGGAAGGAAAATTCGCAGACTATACGTTCAAACAGGCGGACGAGCTGGAGCTCGCCTACGCCACAACGATACATAAAGCGCAGGGAAGCGAGTACCCGGCGGTTGTGATTCCGCTGCTCGGCGGCCCGCGCATGCTGATGACGCGGAATCTTTTGTATACGGCCGTGACGAGAGCCAGAAAGTGCGTCACCATCGTTGGAAGTGATGTGACATTCCAGGCAATGATCGGAAATCATATCGAGGCGAACCGGTATACAACGCTCGCCAGAAGAATCTGGGAAATGCAGGAAGAAAACGTGTAAACACGTTTTTCCGGGGCATGGATGCGGCTGCATCCGGCAGAGTGGATAAGGGAAAGCGCAGGTTACATGAAAGAAAAAAATAAAACAGGAAACTGGCTTTTAAACGCAGTTTATCCGAGACGATGTCCCATCTGTGACGGACTGCTGTCACGTGAGGAGCTGTATCTATGCCGGAATTGTGTGGAAAAGATCCATCCGATTCTGGGCGCGCGGTGCAAAAAATGCGGGAAACCCGTGGGCAGTGAGGAAGAGTTCTGCCGGGACTGCAGCAGAACGAGGCACAGCTTCGACCGCGGTTTTGCGCCGTACGGTTACCACGGGGAACTTGAGGCTTCCCTGATGCGGTTCAAATATCATGAACGGCAGGAATACGCCGGATTTTATGCTCACGCGGCGTTTTTCTATGTGGGAAAGCAGATCCAGAGAAGAAATCCGGAGGTGCTCGTTCCGGTGCCGCTTCATCCGGCGAGACAGCGGCAGCGCGGCTACAATCAGGCGGAGGTATTTGCAGAAAAGCTGGCAGAAGAAATGGAACTTCCCATGAATGCCCGCCTGATCCGCCGTGTGAAAAAAACAAAACGCCAGAAAGAGCTTAGTCCCGCCGAGCGGCGGAAAAACCTGGAGGGAGCTTTTGCATTGGCAAAGCCGGGACAGATGAAATACTGCCGGATTCTTCTGGTAGATGACATTTTCACAACGGGAAGCACGGTTGATGCCATTGCGTCACTGTTGAAAGTGAATGGAGCAGAACAGGTGGATTTTGTTTGTGCGGCAATTGTAAAATAGTGTGTGAATATTTTGAGAATAGCTTTCCAATATCGGAAACATATGGTAAAATAAACATAATTTAGAACGGGAAGAGGAGACCAAGAGGCATGTTGGACGAAAAAAGGATTCGTCAGATGACAAAACTGGCTTTTTTCGAAAAAAAAGAAGAAAAAAATGCCTTACGAATCGGCCGCTATTTTCGGAGTGATTACATCGGAAAAGAGCTTCTGAAAAATTTTTTTCTGGCTTCCATCGGATACATTCTGGTACTTGCGGTTGCAGTCTTATATCATATTGAATGGTTGGTGGACGAGATAGACACAATCGACCTGCAGTTTGCAGCAGGGTGTCTGATCGCGTCCTATCTGTGTTTTCTGGCAGTCTATTCCATTGCCGTGTATGTGATCAGCACGATCCGTTACCAGGGAGCACAGAAAAAGCTGAAATGGTATGGAAAAGAGCTGGATGACCTGCAGAACATGTATGAGGAACAGGAAAAAAGCGGGAAGAAATCCGGGCGCAGGAGGAAGGAAACATGACAGTATTGATTGAACTGAAAGAAAAATTAAAAGAGTTTTACGGCTCCTGCAGCGGAATCGTACTTCCGATTGTGAAATTTCTGCTCGCTCTTGCTGTATTTCGTGGTATTAATTCCAATCTCGGCTATCTGAAGATGCTGGACAGCATGTATGTGGTATTGATTCTGTCACTGATCTGCGCTATCCTGTCATTGAATGGAATGGTTTTCCTTGCAATGCTGGTGATCATCGGCCACTGCTTTGCACTTCACATGGTAATCGCGGGTCTTGCGGCGCTGGTTCTGCTGGTGCTCTGGTTTCTATATCTTCGCTTTGTGCCGAAGGATGCGCCGGCACTCCTTTTGACACCGCTCGCATTCTGGCTTCACGTGCCATCTGCCGTTCCGGTTGCCTATGGTCTTGCCGGCACGCCGCTCTCTGCATTTTCAGCAGCCTGCGGTGTCGTTGTCTACTATATGTGCGACATGATTCACGGAAAAATGGAGCCGCTGCTTCATGCGGCGGAAGCACCGGAGATCACGGCAGCCGTACAGGAATTTTTCAACGGCCTCTTCCGCAATGAGGAAATGCTGCTGGTTCTGATCGCCTGCGCACTGACCGTACTTCTTGTCAATGCAATCCGCCACAGCAGTGCGGACTATGCATGGCAGATTTCCATTGTGGCAGGTTCGGTTGCCTATGCGGTTATTATGATTGCCGGAAGCCTGGCACTGGATGTACAGATTGCACTCCCGATGGTTCTGATCGGGGCGGCGGCCGGCTGTCTGGTTGGATTTGTTCTGGAGTTTTTCCTGTTCGGTGCAGACTACACCCGGACAGAATACCTGGAATATGATGACGACGATTATTATTACTACGTAAAAGCCGTTCCAAAATTCAATGTGACAAAGGCACAGCGCCGTGTGACTTATATTCGGAATGAAAAGAAAAAAGAACCGGAGCTGACAGACGAGGAACTCGATGCTCTGGCAAATTTTGGACATACAGAAGAATCCGGGAACAGCAGGGATCTTGATGAGATCGAGGAAAAAGAAGAAATAGAAGAAATAAACGAAACAGAAGAAATAAACGAAACAGAAGAAATTCAGGAAGAAGAAATTCCGCCGCTGGATGAGGGCGATTATCAGGATGTGGATTATAAGAGCATGCTGGAGGACACCTTAAAGGATCTTTAAAAGAATTTTGAAAATCAGAAGAAAACCGGCCGGGGGAAAAGAAAGGAAGTGACAGTGTGCGTGGCGTGTGGAACTGGATTGTCACAAGAACGGCAGACTACGGGCTGCCAAAACAAATTGAACTGATTGATATTGTGCAGATTTTGCTCATTGCATTTTTCGTCTATCACCTGATCCGCTGGCTGCAGAATACAAAGGCCTATACGCTGATGAAAGGTATTTTTCTGATTGGTGTCTTTGTCATCATTGCAAACGTGCTGAAAATGCAGACGATTCTGTGGCTGTTCGGAAACATCGGCGGGGCGGCGATCACAGCGGTTGTAATTATCTTTCAGCCGGAGCTTCGAAGAGTGGTCGAGCAGATTGGAGAAAAGAATCCGCTGTCTGCCATTTCTTTTGCGAGCGGGCAGGAGGAAAATGAACGGTTCAGTGACAAAACCATCAATGAACTGGTAAGGGCCAGTTTTGAAATGGGAGAAGTAAAGACCGGAGCGCTGATCGTCATCGAAAAGACCATCACCCTGGAGGAATATGAAAAGACCGGAATCCCGATTGACGGCGTTCTGACCAGCCAGCTGCTGATCAATATTTTCGAACACAATACGCCGCTGCACGACGGAGCCGTGATTGTACGGAACAACCGTGTCACGGCAGCAACATGTTACCTGCCGCTGTCCGACAACATGGATCTGAACAAGAATCTTGGAACACGCCACCGTGCAGGTGTCGGCATCAGTGAGGTGACGGATTCCTTTACGATTATTGTCTCCGAGGAAACCGGAAATGTGTCGTATGCTTCCGGCGGAGAACTCCACACGGCAGTAACACCGAGCGACCTTCGGGACCAGCTTCACAAAATCCAGAAGCTCGCGAAAAAACCGGAAGAGAAGAAAGGATGGCATATCCGCGGAATGCGTCAGAAAGTGGAGGGAGAGAAGAAATGAAAAAGAAAATTCTGAAAAAGCTTCTGAACAATCTCCCTTTGAAAATTCTTTCTATCCTGATTGCCATTGTAATCTGGTACGTTGTGGTCAGTGTGAATGACCCGATTGTGAAAGAGCGCTTTGATGTCCCCGTGCAGGTGACCAATGAAGCCTACATCGCAGCCGGAAAGAAAACATACCAGATTGCGGAGGAATACCAGACGGTCACGGTTACTGTCACGGACAACAACTCGGTTGTCAGCCGGCTGAAGGCATCGGATATCACCGTCACGGCCGATCTGACCCAGATTGTGACGATGGATACAAACCCGGTTTATGTGCCGATCAAGGCAGCGTGCTCCATGGTAAAACAGGAAAAACTGAGCACAGTGACAGCAACGATCCCTGTGGAAATCGAGGATGTGGACAGCGAAAAATTCCCGATCACAATTGACGCAGGAAATACGAAACCGGCAAAAGATTACGAAGTGGGAACGATGACTTCCGATCCGGAGAGCATCACCATTTCCGGCCCGACGTCCCTGATCAATAAGATCAGCAGTGTGGTGGCAAAAGTAGATGTAACCAATATGCGGAATTCCGGAACCGTCACGGCGGATCTGATGATTATTGATAAAAACCAGGATGAGATGCCGGAATCCCAGATGGAATTTTTGAATTTCGACAGCGGCTCCCCGCAGGTGGATGTGGATATTGAACTGTGGCGCCGTGTATCCGGTATTAAGCTGAGTGCACTGTACAGCGGAACTCCGGCAGACGGCTATCAGATTAAAAATATCTATACCACACCGGAGGAAATCACCGTTGCCGGATCCGAGGAGGCACTTGCAAAGCTGGCGGATGAAGGCAATACGATTGAAATTCCGGAAGACTATACCTCCGTTGCAGGACAGCGCTCCGATGTGGAGACGACGGTTGACTTAAGCGATGTTCTCGCCGATGTGACAGATCTGAAAGTATCTTCCAGTTCGTCTGCATCCGTTACCGTTCACGTAACGGTTATGCCGAATGAGAGCAGGGAATTTGAACTTGATGTCGATCAGATCGAGACGGGCAATCTTCAGTCCACTTATACCGTTCTGTATGATCAGACACAGCTTGCAATCCGCATTAAAGCATCGGACAAAAATCTGGCCAAATTAGATACTTCCCAGATCAACGCATCCATAGATCTGAATGGAATGGGTGTCGGGGATTACGAGGTACCGGTAAAAATCACACTGCCGGATGGCTATGAGCTCGTAGACAGTGTCAAGACAACGATTCATATCAAAGAAAAAGCAGTAGCAAATAAAACGACAGGAACAAATTAGGAGGGAAACCAATGGTAAGCGGAAAAGTGACCGTGAAAAATCCAACCGGCCTTCATCTTCGCCCGGCCGGAACCCTGTGCAAACAGGCAATGCAGTTTAAATCATCTATTACATTCCACTACGGAGATGGAAATACAGCAAATGCAAAGAGCGTCTTAAGCGTCCTTGGCGCATGCGTCAAATGCGGAGACGAAATTGAGCTGTTCTGCGAGGGAGAGGACGAGGAGGAAGCTCTGCAGTTCCTTGTCAATTCCATCCGGACGGGACTTGGGGAAGAACTGTAAGGAGAAAGAACAATGAAGAAATATGATTATGTTCTGGTTGGCGCCGGTCTGTATTCCGGAGTGATTGCTTATCTTGCCGGTCAGGCAGGGAAAAGCTGTCTTGTACTGGAACGAAGAGATCATACAGGCGGAAATATTTACTGCGAAGAAATCGAGGGAATTCATGTACACAAGTATGGAGCGCATATTTTCCATACTTCGAATAAAGAGGTGTGGCAGTTTGTCAATTCGCTGGCAGAATTCAACCGTTATACAAACTCGCCGATTGCCAACTACAAAGGCGAAATTTATAATATGCCGTTCAATATGAATACCTTCAGTAAAATGTGGGGAATCCACACACCGGAAGAGGCGAAAACAATCATCGAAGAGCAGAGAAAAGCTGTTCTGGGAGAGCCGAAAAATCTGGAAGAGCAGGCGATCAAACTGGTTGGAAAAGATATTTATGAAAAGCTGGTTAAGGGTTATACAGAAAAGCAGTGGGGAAGAGACTGCAGTGAGCTGCCGAGCTTTATCATCAAACGGCTTCCGGTGCGCTTTACGTATGACAACAACTATTTCAATGACCTTTATCAGGGAATTCCGATTGGCGGCTATAACGTTCTGACAGAGCGGCTTTTTGAAAAAGCGGATGTACAGACAGGTGTTGATTTTCTGGAAGATAAAGAAAAGTACCTGGCGATGGGTGAGACGGTGATTTACACCGGAGCGATTGATGCGTTTTACGATTATGCACTTGGCAAGCTGGAATACCGTACGGTGCGCTTTGAAACAGAAGTGCTGGATACCGACAATTATCAGGGCGTGGCTGTAGTAAACTACACCGATCGGGAGACACCGTATACGCGTGTGATCGAACACAAGCATTTCGAATTCGGAACCCAGAAAAAGACCGTCATTTCCAGAGAGTATTCCACCGACTGGAAAGAGGGGATGGAGCCGTACTACCCGGTGAATGATGCCAGAAACCAGGAACTTTATCAGAAATATGCCGCACTTGCGGAAAAAGAAGAGAAGGTTATCTTTGGCGGAAGACTTGGAGAATACAAGTATTACGATATGGACAAAGTCATTGAGGCTGCACTGAACCAGTGGGAGAAAATGCAGCGGTAGGAAAAAGAACTGCAAACGGAAATCAATCAAAACGGACTGCACACTTGACAGCAGTCCGTTTTTTGACTATATTATAAACGATATCCGGCTGGAAAATACCGGAAAATAAGAAAATGAAAGAGGTCGTTATGAGAAAAGAATATGATGACGAGGATGAAATCCCGGAAAGACGCCATTCCTCAGGAAAGAAAAAGAAGAAATTCGGCTGGGTTAATGTGCTCACCATCCTTCTCGTAGTTGTACTGGTTGTGCTCGTCGGTGTCTATGCTGTAATCAATCACTATTACAGCAAGAGTAACTACGTAAGCGACGATAAAATCACGATCAATAAATCCACAGAGGTTGAGACCGAAAGTACCGGGTTGACTGATGAGGAGACGGATGCCCTGCAGTCTGAGATTTTAAATGAGACACAGGACATTGAACTTCCAAACAACAGCAATGTATACAATATTCTGCTGATCGGTGTTGACCGTCGTGACAAAACGTGGTATGGAAACTCAGATTCCATGATTCTGTTATCCGTCAACAAAGATACAAAGCAGATTCACATGACATCCTTTATGCGTGACCTGTATGCAAATATCCCGGATGTCGGTGTGAAAAAACTGAATGCAGCCGCAGGCGGCGGGCAGGGGATGACTTGATGGAGTTGGTGTCGGTGCGGCCTGACAAGTAGAATTGAAACCGTTCTGGCGCGCGTTCCCGCAAAAGACGTTTGCCACGGATACCGAGCCGATAGCCGCGAAGATGATCTTTGGAGAAGATGCGCAGGAGCTTGTCGTGCGTTAGGCTCGTCACCACTTTTTTGCGGTAACTTTTGCTGGAGGTAAGGCGGTCAGCACACGCACAAGGCAACTCACCGCAGATGGCAGTGAGCGCCAAAAGTTCATAATAGAGGCTATCTTGCGCGGGCAAGACAGGGAAGGAAGAAGAAATAGAAATCACCTCGGAATTTAACCGTGCCTTCTTTGACTCCGGCGAAAGTCGCTGCCGATTGGGGTATAACTCGGCTCACAGCAATGCGAAAAAGTCCCTTCAAAGCACAGGTGTCTGATTTTTACGAATTTTTCGGAAAAAGTGGAGGTCGGTTTTCAGCCGATTTTGGGGTGCTCAGCCACGCCGAAAAGCAGTTTTTTGGCATCACGGTTATCACGGTAGAGGACGAATATCCAAACCGGGTCGTCTGGAAAGAATCACACAGCGCCCCGGTATCGTCTGTCAGGCAGAACGTGGCAATGACATCTATAACTGCCTTGAGTTCCAGGTTGTCATAATCCCGCACCGCTTTGATTGGCAGGTTGTGGTCATAGATATGTTCCACACAAATCACGCAGTCGGAGAAGTGGGGAAGTGGCCCGCTTTGAATCAGCGCCGCCTGTAGCGGCAGCAAAAGGAATTTACAGCCGTCCCGCTTCTTTTTATCCGGCAGCAGCGCAGGGAGCAACACACGCAAGTAATTGGTGTCCGCCCACACGCGGATGCCCTGCACCTCGGCTGCCTTGGGGTAGTAATAAATCGGCGGCTCGTTAGACACGGAAAAGAACATATTGCGCAGATGAGCCGTGCTTTTCTCACTGAGAATCGCCGCGCTCTCGGCAGTTTTGGCGAACTGCATTGGGTCGGGCACGGGCAGAAGATGCTCCATCTCGTACAGTTTTTTGTGGATGTCGATGAGCCCGCGCTGCTCCAAACGGATGCGGTTCAAAAGTACGTCAGGATTCAAGCGCGGCCTCCTTTTTGTAGTAGCTGACGGTGCCGTCCTCGGCCACCGTGCAGAAACCGGCCACCTGCGGAATGTTCAGCAGCTCAATCTGGGCAGCATCATCTACCACCACGATGCGCTTGCCGGCATCTTTCTGTGGCTGGCGCAGTAGCTGGCAAATCATAGTTTCCTTGCCCTGCGGGATAGGCACGATTTCATACAGTTCTCCATTTGCAAAACAGAGAATAGCTGCCGGAAATTCTCCAACAGTGTGGTATTCCACCTGATCTATGAAGTCGAGCAAGACCCAGACGCAGCGGGACAAGTCCTTGTCTGCATTGTTTCGTGCTTCTTGATTTGCGTAGTAGCGGAAATTTTCGGCACGGTAAACGCGCCCCCCTTTCAGCATGTGGGCGAGTAAGGTCTTTGCCGTTGCCTCTTTTTCGGTGAAGAATCGGCAAAGCTGTTCTTCGGTCAGACCGGGGTACAGCGAAATGTTATGCAGCATTTCAGCGGTTTCCCGCTGATAGATCGCTGCGCGGTTTTTCAATACAATCACCATCCTTATTGCGCATTAAGGACGCATAAAAACGTATTAGGTACTGTCGGCAGCATAGCCACAGGCCGCTAATACGCAATCAATACGCCCTACTGCGTATTAAACTTTTTATTGCGTAATCATTGCGTCAAGGCGGACGTATTACGGTCATCTGCAAAGCCTCCCAAATCAGAAATTGCCCAAAACAAAAAGAGCCGTGCCTGAAAAAAGTCAGGTACGACTCTAGGTGAAAATGTCCAACCTTTTTGGCTGAACCCTATTTTGAACATACTAATTGTAACATACGAGATTATACACGTATATACAATCACTGTGCGGATGTGGTGCAGATGTAATGCAAGTGCGGCAAAAAAACTTTTTGAGCGAGCATCATAATCAAATAATTCCGATGTTATTGCAAATTTACATCTCTTATGGAAAACGAGAATCTTTCATGATAAAATTAAAATAGGAGTTCTACAATAAAAGGTGCCAAGCAGATTGTAGAAGATGAGAAATAAAATTGAAACTGGGCTTGACAGAGACAAAGTCTCTACTTGTATACTAAGTGCGAAAGGAGGTCGATGATATGCGACCGAAGGAATTCTGTGAAGCGTTGCACATTTCCGAAAATGTGATAAAGAAGTATAAAAAGGAAGGGCTATTTTTCCCTGAGCATCCCTCTGAGGGAAATAGGGCAACCGACTACACGAAAACGGATATGCAGAATCTCAAAAAACTATTGGTTTTGAGTAAGGCTGGACTTACATGCAGCGACTTAAAAAGACTTCAGGGAAGCGAAACGCGCCTGCAAGAAGCGCTTAAGGCCCGTAGAGCAGTTATCAATGACAAAATGAAGAAGATGCGTAATTCCCTTGATATGTTGGTGACTCTGTTAGATGACAAAGCGGACTTTAATGATTTCCAGACTGAGCATTACTGGAATGATATCGCTGAGAAAGAAGCGGCGGGTGAAGAGTTCATGGATTTTACTATGTACGAGTACCAACCCACGCCGCTTGAGCGTGTCGTTAAGTGTCCTCATTGTGGGCATCAAGAGAAAGTTGATCTCGAAGATTTTCTATATGATGAGAGTTCCTCGGAAAATGAAAACGGCATGGGATCAGATATTATATACTCTTTCGACTCTGGTGAAAGTTATGAGTGTCCCCAATGTGGTCACATTATCCAAATAAATGGCTGGATTAGAGAATATCCAATTGGGGCATATGATTCGGACAGTATCAACATAACAGATTGCGAGGACACACAAAATGACAAATGAGGAAAGAATTCTGATAGCTAAGTTAAATACAGGAGAACTTGATGGTGTAGTCGGTGACTTATTAAGGACAAGTGGAGGCTCTACCGTCTGGACATCAATAAAGGGAGGAATGCCAGTTCGATTTAAGCAGGGGCCGGGTGGGAAGTTCTTTGGCGGAAAGGAAAATGAAAGATTTGAGGGCGTTCTTCACATAATGGCAAAGTGGGTCACAGACGTACACGTACGTACACAAGGGCTCGCACGTAAGTACGTGTAAGCCTATACATGCGTACGTGTAGGGCTGTGGTCAGTATGTGTGGGTGCATGTCTGCTAACACTCAGGTTTCATTTAAGGTCATAAGTATAAATATAGTCGGGTCGGCCGGAATTAACAGCATAAAGAATATCATCTTCCGATATAGCATAGATGTCAAAAGGGAAATCAAAACAGATGCGCTTCTTCAATTCGCCTTTCCAGTTCCAAAGTTGCAATTCCTGGATAAGCTTCTCGTCCGAATAGATTTCTTCTGTACTATATTTGTTATTATACAAAACGGCAATATATTTGGAATTAAACTTTAATTCATGAAACACCAGCCTTAATTCAACAGAAGTCGAAGGAACACAAGCATTGTCTATTACCTGTATATGTTTCAACAAATTACCCTTTATGTCATAAATGCGTATCAAATTCTGATGAAGATAGAAATCACATATACAATCATGGGCAACATCTCCGGCTGTCAGTTTATAATTAGTAAAGAATCGCCTCTCTTCATTCTCTGATTTCCGGGGAAATTCTCCAAAAGAACTATATCCGCCATTCTTATATATAATATGTTCACCGGTGCTTCCGTTTGTCAAACCTGCCAATATGTAGTAATCATCCCCCAATCTCACTAATTGATTGATAGCATCAGGAAGAGTGATATCATTATTCCTTTTTATTACCAGCGTTTTATCCTCAAAGCAAACTTCTCGCTCTATATCAGAGTCCAAGATAAAGAAGCTGCTATCGGTAGAAGCGTAATAATCACGTCGCGGATTTATTAACTTATTAGGGCCATTCCCTTTCCTGCCGCATGAAAACAAATGAGCAAAATCATCACGGTCCCAAATGGAATAAATGGAGTCCTTCAATTTGGGCTCCATTATAATCAGGTAGTTCTGCCAAACATTTATGCTAAGAGGATATATTAATAAACTGTCAGTGGGATATAATTTGAAAGATAACTGTTCAACCTCTATGTCTTGCAAACATATTGAATCTTTCTTATATTCATCACAACAGCATAAAAGGAATAATATACCGCATAAATATAATTTAAATCGTGTTCTCATACTCAGTCATAACGATCATAAAAACATTACATTTCTCCCTGCCTGCAACTTACATCTTTCAGTTTCCCCTGAAATCCATTCAGCGTATCTCCTATCTGCTGCAAAGGAAAGACCAAGGTTTCTTGATAACGCATCTGATCCATCGACTTATATTTGGGATTATAGACCCTCATGGTTCTGCCCTCCAGACGCTCCTGCAATTTACCGTCCACATACAGGGAAGTACCCTTATAATCTCCTTCAATGCGGATGGAAGACCATCTGCCGGCCGGAAGACGATAAGAATTAAACACAAATGTGTAACCGTCGCGAGAGAAGGCAATCCGCCCCGTATTCTCCCAGTTTGTATATACCGTGGCATGAGCGCCTTTAAACAGCACACCGCTGATATTCGTCTTTTCGTCCGGACAGATTTTGAATTCCACCGTATAGGGATAGCCCACTTCCTGCAAAGCTGTCTGAACCGTATCCTTACCGGTAAAGAGCAGTTCCTTGCCGGGAACCGTCAGGGCGACATCTTTATTGGGAGAAATTTTACCCGACAGGTTAATGCCCGGCGCTTCGGGCATCTCCTTGCAAAGAGCCTCGAATGCTTTAAAAGGCACTTGTTTGTTGTCTCCCTTCCACAGCCTTTCGGTCAGCACCTGAACGGCCGGAAACGTACGGATATGCACATCCTGTTGCGAAATACCGTTGCCACACTGGTCGTTCCATACAGCAAACATACCGCCCAATACGCCCGGAGTACCTTCGGGAAGTGTCTGCTTGCGATTCATCATCCAGGGAGTCCATGTCTCATACAGCCATTGATGGTCCAAAAACTCGCGATAGTAGCCCGCACCGGGCACAATATACAGATAGGTATCACAAGTATTGATAAGCTTATATCCATCTTTTAAAGATACTTCCGGATCTACCCAGTCATACGACCACGCATTTACCGTTACTCCCTCTGCCTTTACAGGAGTCTTTCCGGGAAGCCATTTCAAGCCTCCCCACATACGCGGAGTCTTACCATACTTCTCAATGTACTTCAAGTAGCGGTCAGTGAAATAACGATACTGCTCGGCTTCTTTCTTATTGTATTCATCCGTACCGATATGCACATCAGGGCCTATAAACACGGGATTCTCTCCTCCGATATACTCGTCCAGCAACGAATCTACAAAATGATAGGTTTCCTCCTTATACAAATCCAAATGGTCCATACCATACTCTTTGCTACCTATTTCGGGGTTATAGTGAGTGAACGCCAATGAATGGGCAGGAATGTCTATTTCAGGAATCACATTCACCCCATATTCCATACCCAGCCGTTGCAAGTCGGTAAACTCTTTCTTGGTATACGAGCCGTCCTTTGCGGTCAGGCCGGGAAAACGTTCGCTTTCAAGACGGAATGCAGCATACGTCTTGTTCCAGTCATTGTCAAAGAACTGAGGAAAGCCGTTATCGTTCAGATGAATCTGGAACTCATTCATCTTATAGAAAGAAAGTATCTTCACATATTGCTTCAAATAGTCCAATGTAAAGAACTTGCGGCCGGCGTCAATCATAAAGCCACGGTTAGGAAATAAAGGGAAGTCGCGTGCCGTTCCTTTCGAAATCTTTCCCTGCTGCTTATAAAGCATCTGTAGCAGCGTACGGGTTCCCCAGAACACTCCCTTTCGGGTGGGCGCTTCAATCCCGGCATACCGGTTCACCGACAGTTTATAGCCTTCATCACCCAACTCCTTGTCCGGCTTCATCAAAGCCATATAAATATCATTTTTGCCCGGTTTGCCGATTTTCACGGAATAGTCCCACCCCATCATCAAGCTCAAGTCATCTGCCAATATCTCGGCGGTAGACAAAAGCACAGCCTCATCAGCAGGGTTGACGACAATATTACCTTCGGCAGGAAGAGCCAGTTTGCCACTGCCACCTTTCCATTGCTGAAGAGCGGGAATTACTTGGGGACACGGTTCTTGTGCAGAAATCGCGCAACATGCTATCCACAGACAGCATAGAATAAAAAAATTTTTCATAAGCATTGAGGTTTAAAAAAAGGTTGTATCAAAAGTATATACCGTTGACGATTTGACAGCATCATCAACGCTTTGACACACCTCCGACTATTTTCTTGATATCATTCAGTTTATTCAAAGCTTCAAGAGGAGTCAGATTATTGACATCCAAATTCAGAATCTCATCACGTACCTGACACAGTACGGGGTCGTCCAGTTGGAAGAAACTAAGCTGCATCCCATCTCGGCCGGAAGCTATCTCCGCCGTCGGTTTGGCAATTCCCTGCTGACGGTTGTCCGTCTCCAATTGGTGTAGGATATCGTTTGCACGTTTCACGATACTCTTCGGCATACCGGCCATTTTCGCCACATGGATACCAAAAGAGTGCTCACTGCCTCCCCTCTCCAACTTACGCAGAAAGATGACTTTATTATCGACCTCCTTCACCGATACATTGTAGTTTTTAATGCGTTTGAAGGATTTCTCCATTTCATTCAGCTCATGATAGTGAGTAGCAAAAAGCGTACGCGCCTTTGCACGCGGATGTTCATGGATGTGCTCCACAATCGCCCATGCAATAGAGATGCCATCGTAAGTGGAAGTCCCCCGCCCCAACTCGTCAAACAGCACCAGACTGCGTGGAGAAAGGTTGTTCAGGATATCTGCTGCCTCATTCATCTCTACCATAAATGTAGATTCTCCAACAGAAATATTATCGCTGGCACCCACACGGGTGAATATCTTATCCACCATACCGATACGGGCACTCTCTGCAGGAACAAAACACCCGATTTGCGCCAACAGCGTAATCAATGCCGTCTGGCGAAGCAAAGCCGATTTACCTGCCATATTAGGTCCCGTGATAATGATAATCTGCTGACTGTCGGTATCCAGATACACATCATTGGCAATGTACTTCTCTCCCACCGGAAGCTGTTTCTCTATCACCGGATGGCGTCCCTGCTTAATATCCAGCACATCACTGTCCTCTACTATCGGACGGATGTACTTATTCGCTTCGGCAACATTGGCAAAAGCAAGCAGACAGTCCAGACGGGCTATCTGATTGGCATTTATCTGAATGGCAGGGATATATTCGGCAAGGGAAAGAACCAAATCATTATAAAGCTTGGTTTCGAGTGCCATAATCTTATCTTCCGCATATGCCGTCAGCGCAAGACCTTCCTTGAGTGAGCAGATCAGCGTCAAAGCGCTGTCCTTGTAATACGGACGCATATCCTTCTGCCGACCAGCGAGGTAGACCGTTTCTGTCAGATTTTCACGCTCAATCGCAATTTTCAGTTCTTCAAACTGCGGTCCATCACCTACAACGACACATCGTTCTGGTTATTGTGGTGTGCCTTCAGGGGCAAATCGTCAGCCGCACAATTTACGGCTTTCAGGAAAACGCGGCTTCTCAGCAGTGTGGCCTGCAGCAGGGCGACACCATTGTGGCGGTGAACGGCAGGCGCTGTTATATTGCAAACGATATCAGCTATGAGCTGGCGCGCTCTGCCAATGGCACAGCGGACCTTACGGTGGAACGCGATGGCGAGACAGTGCAGCTGGAAGACGTGCGTTTCAACAGTTATACGCTGAACGGCCAGCAGCAAAGCGGCCTTGATTTTATTGTATATGGCCTGCCGCTTTCGCCTGTGGCCGTGCTGAAAGAGGCGGCCGCATGGACGATGTCTTATGCCCGCTTAGTTGTGTTGAGCTTTGCAGACCTTGTCACCGGGCGCATCCCGGTAACGGATCTTTCGGGGCCGGTGGGCATCGTGCAGACGATTGGCCAGGTGTCTCGCTCAGCATAGCGCATTATCCCACCAGAGCCATAGACGGG